>ERZ1046876.1014-NODE-1014-length-19426-cov-6.469258_pt1 | contig 19426 bp, 19 predicted proteins | sample MGYA00383094_ERZ1046876 | MGnify/ENA primary metagenome ERZ1046876 (study PRJEB29581, sample SAMEA5548364) | metagenome | biome: marine; feature: coastal; material: water | depth 50 m | study: Short-term variability in the microbial, nano- and picoplankton...
ATAAAGGTGCTCAAATTATTGATATCAATATGGGCTGTCCTGCAAAAAAAATATGCAATGTTATGGCAGGTTCAGCACTCCTTCAAAAAGAAAAATTAGTTGAGAGAATAATTAAAGCAGTAGTTGAATCAGTTAATATTCCCGTAACTCTTAAAATTAGAACAGGGTGGGATAAAGACAATAAAAATGCTTCTCGTATAGGCAAAATAGCAGAGGATTCTGGTATACAAGCATTATCTATGCATGGAAGAACAAGGGCTTGTTTATATAAGGGTGATGCAGAATATGACACTATTGCTGAAGTCAAACAAAAAATTAGTATTCCAGTTATAGCAAATGGTGATATTACAACTCCAGAAAAAGCTAAATTTGTTCTTGAATACACTAAAGCAGATGGAATAATGATTGGTCGAGCTGCTCAGGGTAAGCCATGGATTTTTAGAGAAATTGATCACTTTTTAAAAACAGGTGAACATATGGAACGACCAACTATTTTAGAAATAGAAAAAACGACACTACAACATGTTAATGATCTTTACGACTTTTACGGAACAGAAAGAGGTTATAGAATTGCAAGAAAACATATCTCTTGGTATACCAAAGGTCTTAAAAATTCTGCTGAATTTAGATCCAAAATGAATCGAATTGATAGCGATACTCAACAAATAGAATATATTGAACAATATTTCAATGAATTAAAAAAGTTTAATAAATATATTACATATGAAGAATTGGAAAATAAACATGAGCTTGTTGCTTGATGAGTAAAGCAAATTTACCTGATAATATTGATACTCTCTTAGATCAATACTTTAAAGATTTATCAGGCGAAAAACCCAATGGAGTCTACGATATGGTTATTCATTCTGTAGAAAAACCTCTTTTACTTTATATTATGAATCTTGCAGAAGGTAATCAAAGTAAAGCTGCTGATATTTTAGGGCTTAATAGAAACACTCTTAGAAAAAAACTTAAATTACACAAAATAGAAACATAAAATGATGAAAATAAGTAGAGCTTTAATTAGCGTTTCAGATAAATCAAATATTTTAGAATTAGCAAAAATATTACAAGATTTAAATATTGAAATTATTTCTACGGGTGGTACTGCGTCTCTTTTAATAAAAAATAATATTAAAGTAATTGAAGTGAGTGATTATACTCAATTTCCAGAAATGCTTAATGGGCGAGTTAAAACTTTACACCCAAAAATTCATGGTGGCATCTTAGCTCAAAATGATAATCCAGAACACAAAGATACCTTAAAAAAGAATAATATTCCAAAAATCGATCTTGTTATTGTAAATTTATATCCTTTTGAATCGACAATTAATGATCCCAAATGTACTTTAGAATTAGCGATTGAGAATATTGATATAGGTGGGCCCACAATGATTAGAGCCGCTGCTAAAAACTATAAAAGTGTAACTGTATTAACTAGCCCTGATGAATATGATAATTTTTCTAAAGAATTAATAAAAAATAAAGGTCAATTAAAAGAATCGTATCGATTCAAACTTGCTCAAAATGCTTTTTCACATACAGCACATTACGATAAGGCTATTAGTAATTATCTTTCCAAAAATGACCAACAGATAAAATTCCCAAACAACTTATCCCAGATTATGAATAAAAAAATGGATATGCGTTATGGAGAAAACCCACATCAAGAAGCAGCTTTTTATACTGAGCCACAAATTCAAAAAGGTGCCCTTGCAAATTTTAAACAGATTCAAGGTAAGGAATTATCTTTTAACAACTTAAATGATTCAGATACGGCTTGGGAATGTGTTAAGTTGTTTTCTGATCCCTCCTGTGTGATTGTAAAACATGCAAATCCTTGCGGGGTATGTTCTGCTAAAACGATGAAAGATGCATATGAAGGTGCTTTTTTAACTGATCCAACTTCTGCATTTGGAGGCATTATTGCAATCAATAAAGAAATGGATACAGAAACAGCAAAATTAATTATGAAACAATTTGTAGAAGTAATAATCGCACCAGGTTACTCTAAAGAATCAATCAAAATTTTTAAAGCTAAAGAAAATATTAGGTTGTTACAAGTTGAAATTAATAAATTAAAAAATCAATTAGATTTCAAAAAAATTGGTGGTGGATGGTTGGTTCAATCTGGAGACAATCACAAACTAGACATTAATAAATGTAAAGTTGTTACTAAATTAGAACCATCTACTGAGCAATTAGAAGATTTATATTTTTCTTGGCAAGTTGCACAATACGTTAAATCTAATGCGATTATTTTTTGTAAAGGTAAAAAAACTCTTGGGATAGGAGCTGGACAAATGAGTAGAATTGATAGTACTCGAATTGCAGCAATAAAAGCAGAAAATGCCAATATATCCTTAACTAACAGTGTGGTAGCTTCAGATGCATTTTTTCCTTTTAGAGATGGTATTGATGCTCTTGCAAGCTATGGAGCTAAATGTGTAATTCAACCTGGCGGAAGTCTAAAAGATGATGAAGTTATTAAAGCAGCTGATGAGCTTGGTTTAATAATGTTATTTACTGGCATAAGGCATTTTAAACATTAAATATGAAGGCATTAATAATTGGTAATGGAGGTCGTGAACATGCCCTTGCATGGAAAATAGAACAAAGCCCTCTTGTTCAAAAAGTTTTTATTGCTCCTGGTAATGGAGGAACTGCTTTAGAAAAAAAAATAGAAAATATTAATATTGATTCTAATGATATCGACCAACTAGTATTATTTGCAAAAAAAGAACAAATAGATCTAACAATTATTGGTCCAGAAGTTCCTCTTTCCAATGGAATTGTAGATACTTTTATAAAAAATAAATTAAAAGTTTTTGGGCCAAAAAAACAAGCAGCTCAGTTAGAAAGTTCAAAAGATTTTGCAAAATCATTTATGCAACGCCATAAAATACCAACAGCTAAATATAAAACATTTACCAACGCTGAAGATGCACATCAATATATTCATAAACAAGGAGCACCAATTGTAATCAAAGCAGATGGATTAGCTGCTGGGAAAGGAGTTGTTGTTGCAATGACTGAAAAAGACGCCATATCTGCAGTAAATTCTATGCTAGAAGATAATTTATATGGGAATGCGGGTGCTAGAATTGTTATTGAAGAATTTTTAACGGGAGAAGAAGCTAGCTTCATTGTTATATGTGATGGTAATGCAATTCTACCTTTAGCATCAAGTCAAGATCATAAAAGACTTTTGGATTCTGATTTAGGTCCAAATACTGGAGGCATGGGTGCTTATTCGCCTGCACCTATCGTTACACCAAAAATCCATAAGAAAATTATGAATAAAGTCATTATTCCAACTATTAATGGTATGAAAAAAGACGGTATAGAATTTACAGGGTTTTTATATGCAGGACTAATGATTGATAAAAATAAAGAAATTAAAACGCTTGAATTCAATTGTCGAATGGGTGATCCAGAGACACAGCCTATTCTTTTTAGACTCAAAAGTGATTTATTTGAAATACTTCAAGCTGCTGCAAATAAAAAACTTAAAAATTATCAAATCAATTGGGATGAAGGAACTGCAATAACAGTTGTAATTGCTGCAGAAAATTATCCTAATAAACCTAGAATTAACGATGAAATATTTAAGTTAGATCATAACTACAAAAACTCATATATTTTTCATGCTGGCACGATATTAAAAAACAAAAAAATTTATACCGCTGGCGGAAGAGTGCTTGGCATAACAGCAAAAGGAGATTCATTAAAAGATGCTCAAAATCAAGTATATTCTTTAGTTAAAGATATTCAATTTACAGGTATGCAATATAGGTCAGATATTGGTCAAAAAGCATTAAAATCAAATCTGTGAAGAATCAAAGATTAAACCGTTTTATTCGTCAAGGAGGAATTGTAGCTTACCCTACCGAATCTTGCTTTGGATTAGGTTGTGATCCTAAAAATAAAAAAGCGATAAATAAAATTATTAAAATAAAAAAAAGAATGCGAAATAAAAACTTTATTCTTATAGGTTCTTCAATAAAACAATTTAATTCTTTTATAAAGCCATTAAATAAATTCTCAAGAAAAAATTTATTTTCAAAATGGCCAGGACCTCATACATGGGTTTTAAATGCAAATGATCGCTGCCCAAATTGGTTAAAAAATAATTCTAAAATAGCATTAAGAATTCCATCTTTATCTAACTGTTATGAATTAACTAATTCCATTAATATGGCTATAACATCTACAAGTCTTAACTTGAGTGGAAAAATTTCATTAAAAAATTATAGAGATGTTTGTAGATTTCTTCCTAATCAAGTTAAACTAATTCGTGGGAAAATAGGTAAAAATAAAAATCCTTCAACCATTCAAAACTTTAAAACAAAAAAAATAATTAGGGCATAATGAGTAACGAAATTAATAAAAATTCTGTTAAAAATTACCTATCAAACCTTCAAGTAAAAATTATTGAAGCTATACAATTGGTTGATGGAAAAAATTTTTTAATAGATTCCTGGCAACGAAAAGAAGATGGTGCTGGGACAACAGCAATCTTAGAAGATGGCAATATATTTGAACGGGCTGGTATAGGTTTTTCACATGTAACTGGGACAAAACTTCCAAAAACAGCTACTAATGCGCATCCTGAAGTAGAAAATAGAAAATGGGAAGCTATGGGTATTTCCTTAGTATTTCATCCACATAATCCTTTTATTCCTACTGTTCATATGAATGTAAGATTCTTTATAGCTTCTAAAAATAAAGAAACTGATATATGGTGGTTTGGTGGCGGAATAGACCTCACTCCTTATTATGGATTTAAAGAAGATGTTATTCATTTTCATCAAACTATTAAAAACTCATTAGATACTTTTGATGATAATTTATATCCAAAATTTAAAAAAAATTGCGACGAATATTTTTTACTAAAACACAGAAATGAACCAAGAGGTGTAGGTGGTATTTTCTTTGATGATTTTAATGAGAATAATTTTGAATACTGTTTTCAATTAATACAATCAGTTGGTAACAATTTAACTAAAGCGTACTTACCAATTATTCAAAAAAGAAAAGAAACAAAATTTACAAAAAAAGAAAAAGATTTTCAACTTTATCGAAGAAGTCGATATGTTGAATTTAATTTACTACAAGATCGTGGAACCTTATTTGGTATTCAATCAAACGGCAGGGTAGAATCTATACTTATGTCAATGCCACCCTTAGTGAAATGGTCATATGATTGGAAACCAGAAAAAGGAAGTGCTGAAGAAAAACTATATACAGACTTTCTTATTCCTAAAAATTGGGTTTAAATTATTAAATTATGCTAAAAAAACTTTTTAGAAAAAAAAATCTTGAGCAAAAATCAGGAGAGCAATTAGATCGTTGCTTAAATGCATTTGATTTAACTCTACTAGGTATTGGTTGCATAATTGGGACAGGAATTTTTGTATTAACAGGAATTGCAGCTGCAAATCAGGCTGGCCCTGCAGTAGTTTTATCTTTTTTAGCCTCTGGTTTTGCATGTGCGTTTGCTGCACTATCGTATGCAGAATTGTCTTCCTCTGTAGGTGGATGTGGAAGCGCTTATGGATATACTTATGTTGCATTTGGTGAGTTTATTGCATGGATTGTTGGCTGGATACTTTTAATGGAGTATGGGATGTCAATAGCCGCTGTTGCTAATGGATGGTCAGGTTATTTTAATAATGCACTTATTGCAATGGGTATTGGATTTCCTGAATTTCTAACAAAACCGCCAAGTCAAGGTGGAATTATAAACCTCCCTGCTTCATTAATTATTCTGATGATTATGACTTTACTAATTATTGGAGTAAAAGAAAGTGCAAAATTTAATAAAGTAATGGTTATAGTAAAAGTGTCAGCAATTTTAATATTTATTGCGCTTGCAATGTTTAATGTTAATCCTGAAAATTGGAGTCCATTTATGCCATATGGATGGTTTGAAACATTACCTAATGGAAAAACTGTTGGAGTTTTAGCTGGAGCATCAATTGTTTTTTTTGCTTATGTTGGATTTGATGCAGTTTCAACTGCTGCAGAAGAAGCAATCAACCCTCAAAGAGATTTACCAAAAGGAATAATTAATTCACTAATTTTTTGTACTATTATTTATATTATTGTTGCCGCTCTTTTAACAGGCGTTGTGCCATATCAAGACCTTAATGTATCGTCACCAGTTGCTTTTGCATTAGCAAAAATTGGTTTTCCATGGGCTTCTGCTTTAGTTTCTACTGGTGTTATAGCCGGCCTTGCAACAGTTATGCTTGTTTTATATTACGCACTCACTAGAATTATTTTTGCAATGAGTAGAGATGGATTACTTCCGATAACTTTAAGCACAGTGAATAAAAAAACAAAAACCCCAATAAAAACTATACTTATCTGTGGTATTTTCATTTCCACAGTAGCAGGCTTTACATCATTGGGAACTTTAGCTGAAATAGTTAATATTGGAACTTTGTCGGCATTTGTAATAGTTTGTTTAGGAGTAATATTTTTAAGAAATAAAAATAATTATGAACAAGGTACTTTTAAGAATAAATGGCACCCTATTGTTCCAATTTTAGGCATTATTTCTTGTAGTCTATTAATGATATTTCTACCTATACAAACTTGGATAAGATTTTTGATATGGATTTTAATAGGTATTGGGATGTATTTTGTATACTCCTATAGTCACAGTAAATTAAATCAATAGTATTATTTTCTTTATTAATATTCTTGAACAGAATATTCTGTAGCAATACTATGAGATAATTTTGGATAAATAACAACGCTATTTTCCAAAAGGTTTGCAGTCTCTACACAAACCATTTTCCGCCATTCATCTTTTTCTCCCATATCTCCCATTTTTGATGCTTTATCTTGCCAGGGAGTCCAAACAACAGTTGAATTACTATTAGATTTTTTTATTGTAATTACACGATTAAAATTTTCATCCTCAATATAACAATCATTACTTGTATTAGTGTAAACACGATCAAATTCATTGTTAAAAGTAATAGAGTTTTTTTCAATTCCACGACTAAAATCATCTATCTTATCTGTGTAAACAGAATTTTCTAATCCGGTAACCTTTATATTTTCAATATCAGAAATAAAAAAATAAGTATGGTATCCTTCGCTAATCAAAAATGGATTATCTGATAAATTTGTTGTTTTTAAATTTAAATATAAACTTTCACCAACAACTATTGTTAATATCAACTCAAAAGAATATGTTAATTGTTTTATAACTGTTTCTGTTGGTAGCATTATTAAAACAAGTTTTGTAGCTCCATTTTTTAATTGCGATGACTCTAATAATTTCCATGGTATAACTCTTGCAAAACCATGAACACAAAAACTATCATCAGTTGGATGTTTACCAAACCAAGGCCAACATATAGGAACTCCTCCTCTAATTGACCTACCTTTTTCATAACGTGCATTAGAAGAGCGCCATAAAACATCTTGATTAGTTGATTTAGGGCGCCACCAATCTACATGTGCTCCTTGTAAAGCAATTCTTGCAACAGCTAATGAATTATCAATTTCAATAAATTGAAGACCATTTACTCCATCAACAAACTTGATTTCTTTATTCAATTTTAACTTTTCTTTAATTGATTAATATCTCTAACGGCTCCCTCAGATGCACTAGTAGTCATCATTGCATATGCTTCCAATGCTTGAGTAATTCGTCTTTTTCTTGGTTTGGGTTGCCAAGGAGATTTGCTTTTATCCATTTCTTTTCTTCTAGATAATAAATCTTTATCAGATATATTTAAATTAATCTTGCGATTAGGAATATCTATATCTATTTGATCACCTTCCCTCACTAAAGCAATCGCCCCTCCCTCTGCAGATTCTGGCGATACATGACCTATACATAAACCTGATGTACCTCCAGAGAATCGTCCATCCGTTAACAAGGCACAAACCTTACCTAATTCTTTTGATTTTAAATAAGCAGTTGGATACAACATTTCTTGCATACCAGGACCTCCTTTTGGTCCTTCATAGATAATAACTACAATATCCCCAGAAATTATTTTGTCACCTAAAATTGCTTCGCACGCTGCATCTTGAGATTCAAATAATCTAACTTTTCCTAAAAATTTTAATATTTCTTCATCAACTCCGGCTGTTTTAACAATGCAACCATCTTCTGCAATATTTCCATAAAGAACAGCTAGGCCTCCATCTTCACTATAAGCATGAGCAAGATCTCTTATACAGCCATTTTTTCTATCGTCATCTAAAGATGGCCATACTTTTTCTTGACTAAAGGCTTCTGTTGTTGGGATACCTCCTGGCGCAGCGAGATAAAAATCTTTTACTGTGTCTTCTTTAGTTGAAATAATATCCCAATGATCAATTGCTTCTCCAAGAGTTTTTGAATGAACTGTGAAAACATCTTCATGTAATAACTTTCCTCTTTTAAGTTCGCCCAAGATTCCATAAACGCCACCTGCTCTATGAACATCCTCCATGTGATATTTTTGAGTTGCTGGCGCTACTTTTGCAAGACAAGGAACTTTTCTTGATATTTTATCAATATCTTTCATTGTAAAATCTACTTTAGCTTCTTTTGCTGCAGCTAATAAATGTAAGACAGTATTTGTTGAACCCCCCATTGAAACATCTAATGCCATAGCATTTTCAAAAGCTTTCTTTGAAGCTATTTTTCTTGGCAATACAGATTCATCATTTTTTTCATAATATTTTTTAGTAATTTCAACTATTTGTTTACCTGCATTTAGAAATAAGGATTTTCTAGCTGCATGAGTTGCTAAAGTACTTCCATTGCCTGGAAGACTTAACCCTAAAACTTCAGTTAGACAATTCATAGAGTTCGCTGTAAACATTCCTGAGCAAGATCCACAAGTGGGGCATGCTGATCTTTCCATATTTTTTAAATCATTTTCTGAAATACGCATATCGCCAGCAGCAATCATTGGTGAAACTAAATCAATTTTTCCACCTTCTTTATTCCATGTAATTTTACCTGCTTCCATCGGCCCACCAGATACAAAAATAACTGGTATATTAATTCTCATAGCTGCCATAAGCATGCCTGGTGTTATTTTGTCGCAATTAGATATGCAGACCATAGCATCTGCCCAATGTGCATTAACCATATACTCAACGCTATCAGCAATTAAATCTCTACTAGGAAGGCTGTAAAGCATTCCATCATGCCCCATAGCTATTCCATCATCTACCGCAATAGTATTAAATTCTTTTGCAACACCACCATTTTTTTCAATCTCACGAGCAACTAACTGCCCCATATCCTTTAAATGGACGTGGCCAGGAACAAATTGAGTAAAAGAGTTAACAACAGCAATAATAGGTTTTACAAAATCTTCTTCTTTCATGCCAGTAGCTCGCCAAAGAGCTCTTGCTCCGGCTTGGTTTCTTCCATGAGTTGTTATTCTTGATCTATATTCTGGCATTTCTTTCTCTTATGATTTATTTAATTATTAGAATTTTAACTTATAATTAGACGATAATGCTTATTCATCCACAAATAGATCCTATAGCAATCCAAATTGGTCCTTTAAAAGTCTATTGGTACGGATTAATGTATTTTTTTGGATTTTTATTTTTTATCTATCTTGGAAAAAAACAATTAAAAAAAACCTGGTGGAAAAGTATAAATGAAAAGATTCTTGATGATACTTTTTTTTATGGGGCTTTAGGTGTAATTTTTGGTGGGAGATTAGGTTATGTTTTATTTTATCAACCAAATTATTATTTATCGAATTTAGATCAAGTATTTGCTTTTTGGCAAGGAGGAATGTCATTCCATGGTGGTTTTCTAGGAGTCTTGATAAGTCTTATTTTAATTTCAAAAAAACATCATATTTCTTGGTTAAAACTAACAGACTTTATAGCTCCATTAGTGCCTTTAGGTTTGTGCTTTGGTAGAATTGGAAATTTTATTAATCAAGAATTATGGGGTAGGCCTACAGATTTACCTTGGGGGATGGTTTTCCCTATTACTGATAAAATAGCTAGGCACCCATCCCAACTCTATCAAGCCTTATTTGAAGGTTTATTTTTATTCTTAATTCTTTACTTATACTCAAATAAAAAAAGACCCACCGGAAGTATTTCAGCATTATTCTTAATTTTTTATGGTTTTTTTAGATTTCTAGTGGAATTTACTCGTGAGCCTGATAGCTTTTTAGGTCTTTTTTATCTCAACCTATCTATGGGTCAATTGCTTACTATCCCAATGATTGTAATTGGTATTGCAATGTTTTTTGTAACAAAAAATAAAGTGTAGCTAACAACAGCGGTTTATCTTATTCCATTTTTCCTGAAGCTGTTGGTGATAAAAATCCTTTCTACTTAACGGCTCTTTATCTGGATGGTTTACGCATATTGTAAAATTATTCAAATAAACTTCATACGCATCATCACCACTCAAGGTTCTTATAAATTTCCATATACTTTTAAACATAATTAATTTACCGCCTCAAACTGTTTATATTTATTGCTAATTAGCAGCTTTAACACATCAAAAATAACTAGCCATAAAACTATCGTTAAAATTGCTGTAATCACGGCATCGAACCTAAGATTAAATATTAACTGATTCATTATACTTATTTTTTCTTCTGTCAATAATCCCGTATTAACTTTTTCAATCATAGAATTTGCAGCCGATAAAAAACCTACCCTTACATCCTCACTAAATATTTTTTGAAAAGCAGCAGTCGAAGTAATAATTGCTAACCAAGTTAATGGCATCCCAGTAATCCATGCAAACCTAATCCTACCAGTACGAATCAAAATTGCTGTTCCAACACTTAATGCAATTGCAGCCAATATTTGATTAGCAATTCCAAACAGTGGCCATAAAATATTAACCCCGCCATTTGGATCAATAACGCCTATGTATAAAAAATACCCCCAACATGCAACTACAATTGCACTCGTTAGAATGGTAGATGGAAGCCATGAAGTTCTTCCTAATTTTGGATGAATATTACCTAAAATGTCTTGCAACATAAATCTTCCAACTCTTGTGCCTGCATCTAATGTGGTTAAAATAAAAACTGCTTCAAACATAATTGCAAAGTGGTACCACATCGCTAAAAGATTTTTGCCAAAAGCATTAGCAAAAATACTTGCCATACCAACTGCTAATGAAGGTGCTCCACCTGTTCTAGCAAAAAGAGTAGTCTCCCCAACATCTTTAGCAAGTTGGTCCATTTGATTTTGAGTCACAGGAAAACCCCAAGAATTAATAGTTTGAATAACCATTGAAGGGTCGGATCCAACAATTCCAACAGGGCTATTAATTGCAAAGAAAACACCAGGTTCTAAAACACAGGCTGCAACCATTGCCATAATTGCTACAAAAGATTCAAGGAGCATTCCTCCGTAACCAATCATAGGAATATACTTCTCATTATCAATTAACTTGGGCGTTGTTCCAGATGAAATTAATGCATGGAAACCAGAAATGGCACCACAAGCTATTGTAATAAAAACAAATGGAAATAAACTACCTCCAAATATTGGTCCTGACCCATCAACAAAATTTGTTATAGCTGGCATTTTTATATCTGGCTGTAAAATTGCTATAGCTATCGCGAGAAATATGATAGTGCCAAGCTTAACGAAAGTTGATAAATAGTCCCGTGGTGCTAATAGCATCCAAACTGGCAAAACTGCAGCAGCAAACCCGTAAAGAATAATCGACCATGCCAAAAATAAACCACCATGATCAAAATAGACTCTCAATGTTTCTGATTTATCAATCTCGCCCCCAAGATAAACTGCAAACAACAAAAGAGTTACTCCAATTGCAGTTGCCTCTAGTACACGGCCAGGCCTTATAAAACGCATATAAAATCCAATAAGAATTGCGATAGGGATAGTCGCTGCTACTGTTGATGTAGCCCATGGACTATGTTTCATTGCGTTTACAACTACAAGACCTAAAACAGAAATTAAAATAATCATAATTACAAAAGTGGCTATTAAAGAAGCTTTTCCTGCAAGCTGACCTAGTTCTTCTTTAGCCATTTGACCTAAAGTTTTACCATTCCTTCTTACGGAAAAAAATAAAATGGTCATATCCTGCACTGCGCCGCCTAATACTGCACCCACTAAAATCCATATCGTTCCTGGTAAATAACCAAACTGCGCTGCAAGTGTTGGTCCGACTAGAGGACCTGGCCCTGCAATTGCAGCAAAATGAGTTCCAAATACAACCCATTTATTAGTTGGAATAAAATCACGGTTGTTATTAATTTTTACGGCAGGCGTCTCTCTAAATTCATCCAATACCAATACTTTTGCTGCGATCCATGCTCCATAAAATCTATAAGCTACAAGATAAATACACACAGCTGCTGTAATAAACCACAGTGCATTAATAGATTCATCTTGACTTAGAGCAATTGTAGAAAAAGCAACTGCTCCTAAAATAGATAAAAATATCCAAATTAATTTTGTTTTAATTATTTTTACCATGTACTTTGTTATAATTTTGAATTAAAAATCGTTTCATACTGATTATATCGAATCTATGTTAGATAAAAAAATTATATTAGGTATTACTGGAAGTATTGCGGCTTATAAAGCTGCTGAACTAATTCGGCTTCTAAAAAAACAAGGTGCTGATATTCAAGTTATTATGACTAAATCTGCAAAAGAATTTATTAGTCCATTAACGCTACAAGCATTATCTGGAAAGCCAGTATTAGAGAATATGTGGGAACCTTCTAAAGGTAATGGTATGAAACATATCAACCAATCAAAAAAAGCTGATCTTATTCTAATCGCTCCCGCTTCTGCCAATTTTATTGCAAAACTAGCACAAGGTTTAGCGGATGATTTACTTTCCAACATATGTTTAGCTAGAAATTGTCCAATCCTAATAGCCCCATCTATGAATAAACAAATGTGGGAAAATGCAGCAACAAAAAGAAATGTTTCAATAATAACTCAAGATGGCATTGCCATTTCTGGTCCAGAATCTGGTGAGCAAGCTTGTGGTGATGAAGGAATGGGTCGCTTCATAAATGATAAAATGTTATTACTTGATATTCAAAAATCATTAAAAACTCCAATTCTTAAAAATAAGAATATCCTTATTTCCTGTGGAGCTACTTTTGAAAAAATTGATGATGCTCGAGCTATTACAAACTTAAGCTCTGGGAAAATGGGTTTTAGTATTGTTAATGAAGCTTATGCTTTAGGTGCCAATGTAACATTAATTTATGGTCGAACTGAAACACTACCCCCTTCTGGAATAAAATCATTTTATGCGCCTAATCATAAAATGATGAATAAGCTTATTAAAAAAAATGCTAAAGACAATGATATTTTTATAAGTGTGGCTGCAATTTCTGATTATCTTCCAAAAAAAGTTTCCGGAAAATTAAAAAAACATAATGATAAATTAATATTAGAACTTCAAAAAAGCTCTGACATTCTTTTAGAAACATCTTTAGAATTTGATAATCTTTTTTGTGTTGGCTTTTCAGCTGAAAGCAAAGAAATTATTAAGAATGCTCAAGATAAACTTAAAAAAAAGAATTTAAATATGATTATTGCTAATTCTATCAATAAATCAATGGGTGAAGATTCAGCTGAAATTTATATAATCAATAAAAATGAAGTAATTCATATTCCTAAAACAACTAAAAAAGAATTAGCTTTTAATATTCTAAAACATATTTATAAAATGATAAATAAAAAAGGTGATGTTTATGAGTATATCGATTGATTTTAAAGTTCTTAATCCCTTAATTAAAGACTATTTACCTAATTATGCATCTAAAGGCTCAGCAGGATTAGACCTTAGAGCTTGTATAGAAAATGCACAAACGCTAAATCCAGGAGAAACCTTCTTAATTCCAACTGGAATATCAATTTATATTAAAGATTCTAATTATGCGGCAGTAATTCTGCCTCGTTCTGGTTTGGGTCACAAACATGGAATAGTTCTTGGAAACCTTGTAGGATTAATTGATTCTGATTACCAAGGTGAGTTATTAGTTTCTTGCTGGAATAGAAGTAAAGATGTTTTTTTAATAAACCCACTAGAAAGAATAGCTCAATTAATCATTTTACCTGTAATGCAAGCGAAATTTAATTTAGTAGAAGAATTTCCAAAAAGTGAAAGAGGTGAAGGTGGTTTTGGTAGTACTGGTAAAACTTAAAAAAAACTTGTAAAGACAGGAGTTTATATGGTCTAATGGTCGTCTTTTTTAAGAATTTAGCTAAGGAATATATGTCATGGCTCGTATATGTGAAGTAACTGGGAAAAAAACTGTAACTGGAAATAATGTATCCCATGCAAACAATAGAACAAAGCGTCGTTTTCTTCCAAATCTACAAAATCGTAAATTTTGGGTTGAAAGTGAAAACCGTTGGGTATCAATGCGTATATCAGGTGCAGCTCTCAGAACAATAGATAAATTAGGAATTGATGCTGTAATTACTAAAATGCGAGCAGAAGGAAAAAAGGTTTAAAAAATGAGAGAGAAAATCAGATTGGATTCATCAGCGGGAACAGGTCATTTCTACACAACAACTAAAAATAAAAGAACAACGCCTGATAAAATTGAAATTAAAAAATTTGATCCTACAATAAGAAAGCATGTTTTATATAAAGAAAATAAAATTAAATAATTTATTTATCTTTTTCTGAATTAATAATTTCAACTGTTCTGTAAGGATAAGGTATTTCTATATCGTGCTTCTGAAATTCATCCCAGATTTCTCGATAAATATCAGATTTTAATCCCCATGACCCCTCTTCAGGGTCTACAATATAAAAAGATAACATCAAGTCAATTCCGCTATCTGCAAACTTCATTAAGAATACTGCTGGCTCAGGATCATTTAATACTCGTGATTCATTTTTAGCAGAATTTAACATAATTTCAAATGCTTTATCTACAGAAGATTTATAGCTGATTTGAACGTCGATAGATATTCTTGATTTTCTATCAGATAAAGTATGATTAATAATATTTTCAGATATTAAGGTCTCATTAGGAATAATAACTTCGATGCCATCAAGTTTTCGTAAAACAGTATATCTTGATCTTATTAGAGTAACTACTCCGTAATGCTCACCTACCATTAAAATATCGCCAATATGAATTGACTTATCAAGCAAAATAATAAAACCACAGACATAATTGCTGGCAATTTTTTGCATGCCGAATGCCAAACCAACACCAAAAGCCCCACCAAAAATAGATAAGAATGTTAGATCTAAACCAATAGATGATAAAGCTATAACTACAGCAACAACATATAATGTTATCTTTAAAATTTTATTAAGCATTACTCTGGCATTCATATCCAATTGATCTACTTTCATCAATCGATTTTCAATAAATTGCCCTATCGTTACTGCAAAAAGAACAGCTAAAGCAGATCCAAATATTACTTGTAATGCTAATAATAATGAAAAACTATTATCACCAAAACTAAATTGTATTTGAGCAAGGCCATCTCTAATTGGTGAAAGAAGTCCAAATAAGTATAAAGCAACTATTACCCATACTAATGATGCAATTGTGTTTTCTAATGCTCGAATCCAGGGTCTTGGTTTTATAAGATACCTAATAAAATAAACACCTAATCTAATTACAATAAGAGCATTTATAAGGCTAATAGCGATATGTAAAAATAATGTTGGCTGAAAAGTATCTAAATATATTTTTGAAAAGAAAAGAACAACTAGAATTATAATAGGTGAAATTATTCTAACTAATCCATCAGTCGCCATTTTCCAATTATCTTTTGTAGTACCAACAACATAGTTTTTAATAAATTGGTTGGTGAAAAAAGATAGGCCTAATGCTATAAAAATAGCTAAAAATTGCCATAAAGTCGGCATAGATAACAAAAAATCTAAACTAAAATTATTTCTAATGAACTCAAAATTATTCATAATTTATCTATAATAAAACTAAGGTAGCTAACCCTAAAAATATAAAGAAACCTCCACTATCAGTCATTGCAGTTATCAACACACTTGATCCTACTGCTGGATCCCTACCTAAACGATTTAATACCAAGGGTATCATAACTCCCATTATTGCGGATAAAATTAAATTTAATATCATGGCAGCAGTCATTACATATCCTAATTGAATATTCCCATAAAGTAAGTATGCAAACACTCCTAAAACGCTTCCCCATAAAATTCCATTTAATAATGCCACTCCTATCTCTTTTAACATAAGTAATCGAAGATTACTAAATGTGACTTGACTTAAAGCAATAGCTCTCACAATCATGGTTGTAGTTTGATTGCCTGAATTACCTCCAATACCAGCGACTATTGGCATTAAAGCAGCAAGGGCTACAACTTTTTCAATTGATCCCTCAAAAACACCAATAACTCTTGATGCAATAAGAGCTGTAACTAAATTAATAGCTAACCATGCCCAACGATTTTGTACTGATTTCCATATTGTAGAAAACATATCTTCTTCTCTTAGCCCTACCATAGATAGTTTTTCAGTTTCTGTCTCTTCTCGAATATAGTCCATAACTGCATTCACAGTAAGCCTTCCAAGCAGCTTACGCGACTCATCAACCACTGGTGCTGTAACAAGATCATAGCGTTCAAATGCATTTGATGCTTCATGAGCGGTATCTTCCGGATTAAAAACAACTGCATCAGTTGCCATTACATCTTTAACTTGTAAGTGAGATTCACTTACAACAATTCTTTCTAGAGGAAGAACTCCAAGAATTGATCCAGAATGATCTACTACAAATAATTTATCAGTATGATCGGGTAATTTTTTTATTTTTCTTAAATAACTAAGAACAACTTCTAATGTGATATTTTCACGGATTGTTGCAATATCAAAATCCATTAATGCCCCTACTAACTCTTCTGAATACGATAATGCAGATTCTAACCTTTCTCTATTTTGAACATCTAAACTTTCCAGTAAATCATTTAGAACATCTCCAGGAAGGTCTCCAGCTATATCAGCTATTTCATCTGCATCTAATTGTTCTGCAGCAGCTAATAATTCAGTACTATCCATATCAGCAATTAATGTTTGTCTAACAGCATCTGATACCTCAACCAAGATATCTCCGTCATTTTCTGATTTCACTAGCTCCCATACTGTTAGCCTTCTTTCTAGCGGTAAAGCCTCAAGAATATCCGCAATATCTGATGGATGAAGGTTATCTAATAAGCTTTGAAGAGATTTTAAATTTTCTTTATTAGTTAAATTATTAATTAATTTATTCTTTTTTATATCTTCAACATCTCCATCATCTTCTATTGTATTTTGTTTGCCAAGTAATAAATCAATTTGCTCTAAAATAGCAGTTAGGCTTTCTTTTTTTTCAATATTTTTTTTCATAATTCAATTTAGCTTATTATTTATTGTGATATCTATTATATGGATTTTTTTAAAAATTAATTGAAAATAATAAAAAAGCCAGCAAAGCTGGCTTTATATAGATTCAATTTTTAAATATTAAATTAAACTTTTTTTTCAGCTTTTTTACTTTCATTTTTTTTAGCCGGTTTAGGTTTAGTTTTCGGCTTAGTTTCTTTAGCTACCTCTATTTTAGGGTCCTCTATAACTTTTGAAGATTTTGAATCTTCTTTTAATTCTTTTTTATCTTCTTGTGGACGATCTACAAGCTCAATATATGCCATAGGTGCATTATCACCTTTACGAAAACCACATTTTAAAATTCTTGTATAACCACCATTCCTTTTACTATATCTAGGCCCAAGTTCTCCAAATAATTTAGTGATAATATCTCTATCCCTTAAACGACTAAACGCAATACGTTTATTATGAACACTTGATTCTCTTGCAAGAGTAATTAATGGTTCAGCATACTTTCTCAGTTCTTTAGCTTTTGGTAAAGTAGTACGAATTATTTCATGTTTAAGCAATGAAGTTGCCATATTTTTAAACATAGCTTTTCTGTGACTGCTTGTTCTATTAAGCTTTCTATGATTTTTTCCGTGTCTCATTTATTACTCCATATTCTTTTTATTTATGCTATTTCTGTGCCAGCTGGAGGCCAGTTTTCAATAAGCATTCCTAACGAGAGACCTTTTTCTTGTAAAATATCTTTAATTTCATTTAATGATTTTCTTCCAAGATTTGGTGCCTTTAGTAAATCGCTTTCCTGTCTTTGAACTAAATCACCTATATAATGTATATTTTCAGCCTTCAAACAATTAGCTGATCTTACAGTTAATTCAAGATCATCTACTGGTCTAAGAAGTATTGGGTCTATTTGAGGTGCTTGTTGAACCTCTACCTCTGTTAATTCACTTTCCAAATTAGCAAATACAGATAATTGGCCCATAAGAATTCTTGCTGCATCACGAATTGCTTGTTCTGCATCAACTACTCCATTTGTTTCAACATCCATAATCAATTTATCTAAATCAGTTCTTTGCTCAACTCGAGCACTTTCAACAACATAACTAACCTTAGTAATAGGGCTAAAAGATGCATCAATCATAATAAAACCTAACACATTATCACTTTCTGAACCCTTAGTTCTTACAGGAACAGGTTGATAACCTCTACCCATTTCTACTTTAGCTTCAATATTTAATTTTCCACCTTTATTTAAATTTGCTATAACATGACTTGGATTAATAATTTCAACATCATGTCCTACCTCAAAATCACCAGCAGTTACAGGGCCTTCTGCATCCCTATTTAATGTAATTGTAGCTTCAGCAGTATTATGCATTTTTAGAGCTATTTTTTTAATATTTAAAAGAACATCTACTACATCTTCTTGAACTCCATCTAGTGTTGAATATTCATGAACAACACCATCAATTTTAACTTGAGTAATTGCAAATCCTGGAATTGATGAAAGTAATACTCTTCTAATAGAATTTCCTAATGTAAATCCAAATCCTCTTTCCATCGGCTCAAGAACTACCTTCGCTCTTTGAGGGTTAACAATATCTACATCAACAATTCTAGGTTTTAAATATTCTGTTGGATTAATTTCCATAGGTTTCCTTTTTTTTACTTAACTAATTATTTTGAATAAAGCTCAACAACTAATGATTCATTAATTGTTGTAGGTAAATCATCTCTCTCAGGTTTATTCTTTAAAACACCTTTAAGAGCTTTTATATCTACTTCTAACCATTCTGGGAATCCTCTTTCCTCAGCAGCTTCTAATGCAGCTTTAATTCTTAATTGTTCTTTTGATTTACTGTCAATTGATACCTCATCTCCTGGTTGTACTTGATATGAAGGTATATTAACTCTCTTACCATTCACAAGAATACTATTATGTTTTACCATTTGACGAGCCTCTGTTCTTGATGCACCCATTCCCATTTTATAAGTTATATTATCTAATCTAGATTCGAGCAACTGAAGGAGGTTATCACCAGTAATTCCTTTTCTTCTATCAGCTTCAGCATAATAACCATGAAACT
>ERZ1046876.1016-NODE-1016-length-19406-cov-5.513979_pt1 | contig 19406 bp, 14 predicted proteins | sample MGYA00383094_ERZ1046876 | MGnify/ENA primary metagenome ERZ1046876 (study PRJEB29581, sample SAMEA5548364) | metagenome | biome: marine; feature: coastal; material: water | depth 50 m | study: Short-term variability in the microbial, nano- and picoplankton...
GCTCTTGCTCAATTGGCTTGTCATGATGAAAAGTTTAAAAACTGGAAATATGGAAAGGTCGAGTTGGCCGCCTCTGATTTAGGAAAAGCATTACCAAAGTTATGGGATTGTGGATATAAGGGGTTAAACTTGACCATACCTCATAAAGTAGAAGTTCTACCTTTGTTGAGCTCAATTGATCCTGATGCAGAAATTATGGGAGCGGTTAACACATTGGTATGGAAAGAAGATGGATGGCATGGTTGTAATACCGATGGATATGGCCTTGAGGCAGGATTAAGGGAGTCTCTTTCAGTTGAGCTAGAAAATGCGCAGGTACTTATTCTCGGGGCAGGAGGGGCTGCTAGGGCAGCAGCAGCCCAATGTTTGAAAAGCAGATGCAAAAAAATATGGTTAGCAAATCGATCAATCGGTCGTTTAACTGAAGTTGTGCATGCTCTGAGCAAAACTTTTGGAAGTAAAAGAATTCAATCTTTTCAACTAGATAGTTTACCCAGCGAAGTAGGAAATATTAAGGGTTTGGTTATAATTAATGCCACATCATTGGGTTTAAAACGGGAAGACCTTTGCCCCATTGAATTAGATGGATTTGATCCCAGTTGTAAGGTCTATGACATGATTTACAACCCTGCTGTAACGAAGCTTCTTGAGCAGGCTAAATATGGTAAGATGAGTCATGCAAATGGACTATCGATGTTAGTACATCAAGCTGCACGGGCTCTCGAACTTTGGACCCAGGGAAGTGTTAGCGTTTCTGCAATGTATAGTGGGGTGAGGGCGTGATCGAATACCTTGGAGATGTCCATTTGATAACCTGCTTTGGTCTTTTATTCGGTGCGATAGCTGGGAGTTTTATCAATGTTTGCGCTTTTCGTATTCCCCGCAACAAATCTGTGGTATTTCCTCCATCAAGCTGCCCAAAGTGTGAGCAATCAATTGCCTGGTACCGGAATATTCCCCTGCTCAGTTGGCTTGCTCAGAGAGGGCGTGCGGCATGTTGCTCTTTTAACATTCCAGCAAGATATTTTTGGGTAGAATTAATAACTTCTTTGTCGTTTGCCTATTTTTTTCGCCTTTCGATACTTTCCTTGTCCTGGGATATCGGAATAGTGGGTTGTGTATTTAGTTTTATCCTTATTTCGGTTATTATCATCGACCTTGAGACCATGACGATCCCAGATCGCTTTAGTATGGGAGGAGCTATTATTGGTTTGATTTTCTCTTTTGCTTACCCATCTCTTCATTCATTTGAGGGCGTGGATATTTTTTCTCGTTTACATTCCCTTTTTACCTCTCTCATGGGTCTATTGATCGGCTCGTCTGTTCTGTATTGGATTGGTGCATTTGCATACCGGGTGTTTGATCGTGATGCGCTAGGTGAGGGGGATGTGAAATTATTAGGCTGTATAGGAGCTTTTTGTGGATGGAAAGGAGCGATTTTCACCATTTTCGGGGGTGCTATGGTCGGTTGTGCAATGCTTATACCTTTGATGATATTTCAGAAAGTTAAAGCAAGAGGAGTAGACACAATCGATAATCCCGTTTCTTGGGGCCAAGAAGTACCTTTTGGCCCTTACTTAGCCGTAGCAGCCCTTATATTTTTTGCGGGTATGAACGAGTTTGTTGACAAATGGTTATCCGTAAAACTTGTTCCAATCCTTAATGTAATTGGAAGCTAGTCTTCTTTTTGCGTTGAACAAACCAATACGAGAAGGCATTTAAGATGATCATTTCCCCCAATTTTTATTCAGTTAAATTATGAAGAAATTACTTGTTGCAAACCGTAGTGAAATAGCCGTGCGTATTTTTCGTTCAGCTTCCGAACTTAATCTTCGGACAGTTGCAATCTACGCTGAAGAGGATCGGTTTGGAGTGCACCGTTTTAAAGCTGATGAGGCCTACCTCATTGGAAAGGGAAAAGGTCCGGTGGCTGCATATTTGGATATCGATTCTATCATCTCTTTGGCAAAGGAAAAGAAAGTGGATATGATTCACCCCGGCTATGGTTTCCTTTCCGAGAATGCAGAGTTTGCCCGAGCTTGTGAAGATGCTGGAATTATTTTTATTGGACCATCTCCCGAGCTTTTAGAAAGTATGGGTGATAAAGTCGCAGCTAAAAAAGCGGCGGATGAAGCGGGAGTGCCAACATTGCCCGCAACACCCAATCCAGTTGCTAATCCCAAAGAAGCACTCAAGTGGGGCCGGAAAATTGGGTTCCCGCTGATTATTAAAGCTGCTTTTGGCGGAGGAGGCCGGGGCATGCGAGTGGTGCACAAAGAAGAAGATTTAAAATCTATGCTTGAAGAAGCCCAAGGTGAAGCCGAAAGAGCTTTTGGGAATTCCTCTGTTTTCCTCGAACGATATGTGGGGCGAGCCAAGCATTTGGAGGTTCAAATTTTGGGTGATCGTAAGGGCAATGTTGTACATCTGCATGAACGCGACTGTTCAGTTCAAAGGAGGTACCAAAAAGTGGTCGAGGTAGCTCCTTCAATCGGGCTGGATCCTAAGGTTGTAAATGAGCTTTGCCAAGCGGGTGTGGATCTCGCAAACAATGTCGGCTACAATAATGCAGGAACGGTTGAATTCTTATTGGATCAAGACACCAATGAATGGTTCTTTATCGAAATGAATCCAAGAATTCAGGTCGAGCACACCGTGACTGAACAAATTACTGGTATTGATATTGTTCGTTCTCAGATCTTGGTCGCCATGGAAAATGATCTTCATGGAAAGCGGATTGGTATTCCTACCCAGGATCATATTCCTCGCAATGGATGCGCCGTTCAATGCCGTGTTACTACAGAAGATCCTGAGAAAGATTTTACTCCGGATTATGGTAAGATTTTAAGTTATCGATCTGCAGCTGGTTTTGGAGTCAGGCTCGATGGTGCAATGGGTGATACGGGGTCGATTATTACCCCTTTTTACGATTCTTTACTGGTTAAGCTGACCACCTCTGGTCCAGATTTACCGCAAGCATTGGATCGGATGCATCGATCTCTTCGCGAAATGCGTATCCGGGGGGTTAAAACCAACATTCCTTTCCTCGAGAATGTAATCACTCACAAGGATTTCATTCAGGGTAAAGCGACAACGCGGATGATAGATATTACCCCGAGTTTGTTTCAATTCAAAGCAAGACGAGACCGAGCCTCTCGCTTACTTGGTTATCTTGGTGAAGTCATTGTAAACGGTAACCCCCAGGTTAAAGGAAGAGAGCGAATTAGTAATCCTCTCCCACTGATTGTCCCCGAGCATGATGCTCGAGCTGAACCACCTAGAGGTACCCGAGATTTATTGTTATCGATGGGGGCGCCTAAGTTTTCTCAATGGATGCGAGACCAGAAGCCTTTGATGATTACCGACACCACTTTACGTGATGCTCACCAATCTCTTTTTGCGGCCCGTATGCGTTCTCACGATATGTTATCCGTGGCTGATTTTATTTCGCGTCGCTTATCCGGTCTCTTTAGCCTTGAAATGTGGGGCGGTGCTACCTTTGACACCTGCATGCGTTTTCTTGGCGAATGTCCATTTGAAAGATTGAGAACCCTACGCGAAAAAATCCCCAATGTACTCTTTCAGATGTTATTACGAGGATCCAATGCCGTTGGGTATGCCAACTACCCTGATAATGTAGTCCGTGAGTTTATCATCCATTCATCCCAAGCAGGAATGGATGTATTTCGTATATTTGATTCTCTTAACTATTTACCAAATTTAAAAGTGGCCATGCAAACTGTAGCTGAGAAAACAAATTCTCTGTGCGAAGCTGCGGTTTGTTTTACGGGTGATTTTACCAACTCAAGTGAAGAAAAATATGTACTCAAATATTATGTAGATTTGGCAAAAGAATTGGAGAAGATGGGGGCTCATATCTTAGCAATTAAGGATATGGCTGGACTTTGTCATCCGATTGCGGCTCACAGGCTTGTCAAAGCCCTTCGTAACGAAACTTCATTACCGATTCACTTTCATACCCATGATTCGAGCGGTATTGCGTCAGCCTCTGTTTTAAAAGCAGCGGAAGCCGGAGTTGATGTCGTTGACCTTGCGGTCTCTTCTATGTCTGGGTGCACAAGCCAACCAAATTTAAATTCGGTTGTTCATGCATTACAAAACGCACCTCGATCGACAGGTCTTCAAGTAGATGCTTTAAACGAGCTGTCTATCTATTGGGAAGCCGTTCGTCAATATTACGCTCCCTTCGATACCTCTCCGCCGTTTGGAAGCGCCGAGGTTTATCAACACCAAATGCCTGGAGGTCAGTACACCAATCTGCGGGAGCAGGCAACTGCTCTTGGCTTGGGTAAAAGGTGGCCTGATGTTGTTAAAACCTATCAGGAGGTTAACGAGCTTTTGGGTAATATTGTCAAGGTCACACCCAGCAGTAAATGTGTGGGTGATCTTGCTATCTTTCTCATTACCAAAGGTGTAAAACCTAGAGACTTGGCTAATTTACCCCCAGAAACTGGTTTTCCAGAGTCGGTTAAAGACTTGATGTCTGGAAACCTCGGGCAACCCAAAGGGGGATGGCCCAAAGATGTACAGAAAGTAATCTTAGGGGATCGAAAACCATTACGTGGAAGACCTGGTGCTACGGCCCCTAAAATTGATCTGCGACAAGAAAAAACAAAGATTAAGAAAAAGTACGGTAGTAAGTCCACGGATGATGATTTGTTTTCATCTCTCATGTATCCAAAAGTATATGAGGAATACAGAGAGTTTCGGGAAAAGTATGGCGACGTTTCAGTTCTCCCGACGACCGCTTATTTTCATGGACTAAATCCTGGCGAAGAAATTTCCATCCAGATCGAGGAAGGTAAGACTCTTTTCGTAAAACTACTCCATGTTGGAGAACCTGATGAAAATGGCATCCGCTCTATAACCTTCGAATTGAACGGAAAGGCAAGAACCACGATGGTCCAAGACAAAAGTGTCAAAGGTGAGACCAAAGCCAGGGAAAAAGCAGATCCAGCTAACTCACTTCACATTGCAGCCCCCATACCAGCCATGGTCAGCGGCATCGCAACAAGTGTCGGTAAAACTATTGCCAAAGGTGAAAAAGTTGCAGTTCTTGAAGCAATGAAGATGCAAACTACTCTGTACGCTTCATCAGATGGAGTTGTTGATGAAATTCTTGTAGCTGTCGGAGACTCGGTTGAATCCAAGGATTTAGTTGTTCGCTTACGTTAGTGCTAAAGCTTTTTATGGATCAACCGATTCTTTAAAAGGTGAGACTTTATATTTCCACCTCATTTCCTGATGCCGGAAGGTTTATCTTTGGCCTTTTCTTTTTGTGCGGTAGTTTATCTTTGCAGGGAAATCCAATCCTTTTTCCGGAACTCAATTTAGAACGGGCGATTTGCCAATCATTGGGAGTTTCTCGAGAAAACTTAACTAAGAAAGAGTTACAAGATAACTTAAGAAGCTTGGATGCAAGCTCTCTTGAAATTAGGGACTTAACTGGACTGGAACATGCGACAAACTTGGAAATTCTTGTACTTCGGGACAATCACATAGAGGACTTAAGTCCAATCTCAGATCTTGCACACTTAAGGAAATTGGATCTATCCAGTAATCGTATTCGAAACCTTCGCCAATTGGTTTCTCTTTCCGGCAGTAAAATGAGAAAGAAGGTAGTTGATGTCCAACTCTCATTGGAAGACCATAAAGTACCCCGAGCTCAAAAAGTGAAAATAATCCAAGAGTTGTCAGTTTTGGTCGAGCGTCTCAAACTAGGACCGTGGAGTTTGCGGGAGCTGAATTTAGCAGATAACCGACTACTTGGTCTTACCGGCATCGAGTTTTTAACTGATCTTACTTTTTTAAATGTTTCTAAAAATTCATTGATTGATCTTGAAGGTCTCAACCGCCTGAAGTCCTTGACCACCCTTTATGCCCAGCAAAACCAACTTGGACGCATCGAGTCTTATGTAGATGAAAATAAAAATAAAACTTACGACCAAGGTGAACCCATTGATGATCAGAGCGGAAATGGGAAGCGAGATATCGATCCTCTAGTCGAGGTTCAATCGCTTCCCCAACTAGCCCATCTTTATTTGTATAATAATCTCCTCGAATCTATAGATTCGATTCAAGATTTGCCCAATTTAGTTACTCTTTTTGCTTCTGGAAATAAGTTGAGGAACATTTCTAATCTTCAAAATTGTAAAAATTTAATAAGACTTTCCTTATCTGATAATAAAATTTCGAGTCTTTCCGGTTTGGGTAAACTTCGACGGCTACAATATCTTTACCTTGTCGAAAATAGGCTTTCTGACCTGCGTCCTCTTCGTGGTATGACGAGTCTGAAAGAGTTACATTTACAACGCAACCAACTGGTTGAGGTTAGACCTATTGAAACCCTTACAAATTTGGAAGTACTGTCTCTCTCCTACAACATGATCTACGATGTTAGGTTCACTGAACCCCTTACGAAACTTAAAAGGTTTTCTATGGCATACAATTGCTTTGTAAGCGACGCAGCTTCCTTGCAGGTTATGAAATCCAAAGGTGGGCGAGTAACTATTGGTAATCAACGGTCAAGGATACCGGAAGTCGAAAGTCTAGTGGCTTTTCTTTCGGGGTACCCCTCGGCAAATCAGGAGCTTGGGGATTATCTTGTAGCAAATGGGTACAATAATTTCATGGATTACATTGATGATCTGTCGATCACTGATCAAGAAAAGGCAAATGCTTTTAAAACTTGGGAAAAAACTTTTAAAAATGGTAAAAAGTTAAATGAGTTGCCCCTGACAAGATAATCAGCCTCATAGACAAAAGAATTATCTGGTTTCTAGGTATAACAAGGTCGCGAAGATTATGGTCGTGATGAAGCAAACGAGATAGACCAGCCTCAAAACTAGTTTCTGCATCCCGTGTGAGCGAACAAAGTTGTCCACAAATTTGTAATATTCCCGCTTAAATCTTTTTTTTAACGGTTTTTTTCTTTTTTTATTTTCCGAATTTAACATCTCTATTCTCGTCTAAGGCTAATTTAAAAAAGGAGCAAGCTTGGAGAATTCATGCTTCTATCTTTACATCTGCTGAATGTTAAAATAGGTGTTTTGTTTTCAATCAATGTCCATCAAGCAAAGGTCCATCCGCCAAGAGCGTAGTATAACCGGTAAATCATTACATACCGGAGAAGAAGTCTCGCTTACCATTAAGCCAGCGAAAGCGAATACTGGATATGTATTCCGCAGGATTGATTTATATGGACAGCCAGAAATTAAGCCCATCGCTGCGAATGTTACCGAACTGGTCAGAAGCACAACGATTTCCAATGGCAATGCAAAAGTTCATACGATCGAACATGTTCTTAGTGCATTGGCAGGTTCTGGGATCGATAATGCGATTATAGACCTTGATGCGAGTGAACCTCCTATTATGGATGGTTCTTCACGACCGTTTGCTAATCTTATTCTTGAGGCTGAGCCATGTGACTTGGATGAGGAAAGGCAATTCTTTAAACTTCCCAGTCCTGTATCCGTGACCGATGGTAACCGCTCGATGATTGCCTTGCCCTACGATGGGTTTCGGATTACCTGCACTTCGACTGATGAACGGGCGAGTCATGTTCAACACCTGTCGATTGAGTTAGATCCTGAAATCTACTTGGCCGAGCTAGCACCCGCTCGAACTTTTACCCTGTATGAAGACATTGAGGAACTGTTGAAACTTGGAAAAATTCGTGGCGGCAGTCTTGATAGTGCAATTGTTATAAAGGGGGATAAAATTTTATCCAAGGAAGCCCTTCGTTTTGAGGATGAATTTGTTCGGCACAAAATCTTGGACATCGTAGGCGACCTGACACTTTTAGGAAAACCTTTACAAGCTCACATCATAGCAGTTCGCCCGGGACATTCTCTTAATGCAAGGTTGACCACGAAGTTGCACGAGTTAATGAGTCATGCAGAGAAACCCAAAGCGGCTAGCTCTTTACCTGCCAAGGGTAAGTCATTTGTATTACCTGACGAGACTGAGCTTGATGTAAGAAGGGTACTGGATGTTTTACCCCACCGTTTCCCTTTTGTTATGATTGATAAGGTCGTATCCATTGAAGGGGATCAAAAATTAGTTGGAATTAAAAATGTTTCAATCAATGAACCTTTTTTCCCTGGGCATTTCCCTGGTCATCCTGTAATGCCAGGAGTTTTGCAGCTTGAGGCAATGGCTCAGGCTGCAGGCATTCTTTTATTACGTAGAGGATCGGCAGAGGGTAAAGTCGCGTTTTTTATGAGTGCGGATAAGGTCAAATTTCGAAAGCCCGTAGTTCCAGGTGATCAATTGATTGTTACTGCGAAACTTGAAAAAGTCAGAGGTAACAAGTTAGCTACAGCAAGTGTAGATTGTAGAGTAGGGGAGCAAGTTGTTTCCTCTGCTAGTTTAATGTTTTCGATCGTTGACGGGAAAGATGCTTTTTAAGATTAAATGGGCGTAAATATTCATTCTAGTGCGATTGTTGATCCCAAGGCAAAACTTGGTGAGAATGTGGTGGTCGATGCCTTTGCGATGATTGGACCACAAGCCAGTATAGGCGATAACTGTCGTATTTTTCATCATGCAACTGTAGAGGGTCGGGTTACTTTAGGGTCGGGGAATCTCATTCATTCTTATTCTTTGATCGGGGGACTCACTCATGATTTGAAATACCAAGGCGGAGAGCCAGGTCTCGAAATCGGAGATAATAATATCTTTCGGGAATATGTGACTGCCCATGTGGCAACTGAAGAAGAGGATCTAACTGTGATCGGGTCTGATAATGTATTCCTCGCATACAGCCATGTTGCCCACGATTGCCAAGTGGGTAATCATTTAATAATGAGTAGTCATTCCGCACTCGGGGGGCATGTAGTCGTTCAGGATCATGTTAACGTAGGATGGAATGCAGGCGTTCATCAATTTTGTCGTCTTGGTAAGCATTGTATGGTTTCTGCGTGCTCAAAATTAGTACAAGATGTCCCCCCTTACATGCTTGCCGATGGATTTCCAGCGGAAGTCCGTTCAATTAATAAAATCGGTATGGAGCGAAATGGTTTTTCGAGTGATGAAATCGATGAAGTCCGCGGAGTTTTCAAAAAAATCTACAAGAGTGATTATAATCGGAGCCAAGCATTGGCTATTTTGTCGGATGATCAGAGTATAGCAGATAAACCTGTCCTCAATGAAATCATTGATTTTATTCAGAATAGCGGTAGGGGCGTTGCCTGACTTGGGATCTTACTCGAGTATTTGTTTTAATTTAATCTAAATTTCTCAACGACTTAAAGTATTCCCAGGAATATATACCTGTTGAATGTCCATCACTAAAAACTAGGCGAAGTGCGTAGTTTCCAATGAGATGGAAATCTTTGATAATAACATGGTCAAAGTTTTCATTGTTGGAAGCTCCACCCCTGATCTTTCCAAAAATATCCATCTCACCTGCCTGATCGGCACTTGGGGAATGTTGGCGAAGAAAGGAAGCATCCAAAAAATCCTCCTGCCCATCTGCCCAAAGTATGGCAAATGAGTTTCCGATAATTTCATATCGAGTAGGCATTTCCATAACCTAAATAAAGGAATCTAAGCTGTTCCCTGAAGACGGGGGTTCTGATGGATCACTCCCGCTTTTGTAGTAGGGGTCCATAACTTCATTCCGGTATGAACGACTAAAATCCTCGCCTCTTTCGGCAGCCCGGTTGAATGCTTGTACTTCTTTTTCAACTAAATCCTTGTGGAGATCTTTTTTCTGGAGATCCTCGTCTAAGCTGCGTTCGTCCCAGTATTTATCATTATGTAATTGGCTTGGAATAACTGTCGGTGGCAGGTTCGTTGGTTTTACGACTTCCCAGTCTGGTTTTCTTGTACAATCTACACCCGCGTCGTCTTGGTTATCGACACTTGGTAAAGGATTCCCTGCTTGGGGACATTCTAGCTGGGATTCCAAAGAATCTTCTCCACGCAGATTCCCACCTAATTCAAGAGGCTCTGGAGATTTTGTAACCCGTTGAGAGCTATCTTGAGCCATTTCTGGCAGATCTATTTTCGAAGCTTCATCTCTGCTTGCTTGAATCTCTTTAAATGCATTTTCGTTAAGATTCGAGATACTTTGGCTAGATGAACTGTCCATACGATAAATTTGAAGTAAGGATGAATGATTTGCAAATTCAAATCATATTTTTAATCAGAGCATTTTAGCATTGCTCGATGTCCTACGATTCCATACACATGAAGAATGGCTAGAGATACGATAATTCTTGAATGCACAGAAGCACGCAAAGAAGGAAAACCTCCTTCTCGTTACATGGCATCCAGAAATAAAAAGCTCCAAACGGACCCAGTTGAGAAGAAAAAGTATAACCGCTTCCTTCGCCGTCATACTCTACATCGCGAGATCAAGAGTTAATCCTTTCATTGCCCCCCAACGGGCACAATATTTACAATCTCTTCAGCAATATTTGTCAGGGATTGTGATGCTCTTCCCTGCGGATTTCCTATCACAGTAGGAATTCCATGATCTGCACCTTGTCTCACTTCCTCCACGAGTGGAATCTCACCCAAGAATACAGTTTCCAATTTCTGTGCAGTCAACGGACCACCACCTTGGCCAAATAAAAAGCTTTTTTCACCGGTGCTCTCGTTAAGAAGATAACTCATGTTTTCTATTACTCCTAAAATGGGAACATTAACCTTTGAAAACATTCTCGCTCCGCGTCTGGCTACATCGACCGCTGCTTTTTGTGGGGTGGTCACAATAACAACTCCGTCTAATGGTAAAATCTGAGCTAACGAGAGTTGTGCATCTCCAGTCCCTGGAGGGAGATCAATCAGTAAGTAGTCCAAGTCTCCCCACGCAACATTAGATGCGAATTGCTGGATTGTTTTCATAACCATAGGACCACGCCAAACAACTGGGGTTTCTTCATCCACCAGCAAACCCATAGACATGACTTTTATTCCATAATTTTCAACGGGTTCCAGCAAATTTTCTTCGAGTGCGGTGGGTTGTTCTGATATTCCAAGTTGTAAAGGAATAGATGGTCCATATAGGTCACAGTCCATGACACCTACAGAAAAAGGTTTTCCGTTATCTCCACTCTGCCTGCTTAAAGCACAGGCAAGATTTGCGGTGACGGTTGACTTACCCACACCTCCTTTACCACTAGCAATCGCGATTATTCTTTTGACTCCGGCAAGGTTGTTTTTCTCGTTTTGAGTATTTCCCTTTTTGTCTTGTTTAAAAATGACTTGGATGTCGTGTTTTTTTACCGATGGTGCTTCCTCTAAAACTTTTTGAATCTCGGTCTTTATGGTATTTGGGAGAGTGGAGTCTTCTCCGCTTACTTCCACTTTTATTTTTGCATAGCCATCGGTAAAGCTCACATCAGTCACAAGCCCAAAGGAAACAATATCTCTGCTAAACCCAGGATATTTTACTTTTTTTAAAAGAACGAGAATGTCTTCTTCTGTTGTCATAATTAATGGAATCATCAAGGGTTCATTCATGACTATGGCAATGCAAAATTTAAGTTTTATAAATTTTGTTTCCGAAATTACTATTCATCATTAGCGAGTGTTTGCGCTTGCGAGATACCGTAAGTTTTAGATGGTAAAGATATGAATGTGGATATTTACAGGTTTAGTATGATGATAATTTCGCTTGGGCTTATTGGATGTACTTCTATTCTTGGCCAAGGTAGTTCGACGATTGTACTTGGTCCAATTGAAGGAGAACTTGCTAAGAAGCAAATTGCATTGGATATTGAAGGTACACAAAAAGATCTACTCCCCCTTGCCACCAGAGCCATTCAAGCTCACGGAGCGTTTCGATTAGCAAATTCTCAATCCAGTCAATTTGGAATTACTTTATTTTCTCAAGGAAGTAACATTGTCCAAGTTCGAATTTTCTCGGGAAAACCGCGAAAAATTATAAAAACCTTCTCACAAGAAGGAGATTCAATGAGGCAGGCAACTTTTCGAGCATTAGACCAAATGGTTTTGGCCATTACCGGGGTTCACGGTTTTTTTGATGGTCAACTTGCTTATCTTTCATCGCTATCAGGAAAGAAAGAAATTTTTGTTTCAGATGCCTTAATGAGCACGGCTCGGCCGCAAACATCGTTTGGCAAAATCACTTTCAATCCGAGCTGGGATAATGCAGGCAAAGGGGTCTTCTTTACTAGTAATCGAAAAATATTTAATAATGTATACCATCTAGATTTTTCATCCCGTAAAATTTCTAATATCGCAAGTTATAAAGGCAGTAATTTAAGAGCGGTTCAAAATCCCCGTACCAATCAAGTTGCATTAATCCTATCTGCGTCAGGAAATCCGGAGGTTTGGCTGGCCGAAAGTTTGAGTAGCAAACCTCGAAAGGTTACCAATAACCGGAGTAATGAATCGGGTCCTTGCTGGTCTCCAGATGGGCGAAGAATGATTGTAACCTCAGATAGTCGGGGACGCCCTCAACTATATGAAGTTTCTTTATCCACGGGGAGACTTTCACGGATACCTACAAATATTAGTTCCCATTGTACAGAGGCATCATGGAACCCTACAGATGCGACACGGGTTGCATTTACCGCAGCAGTTGGAGGCGGTTTTCAAGTGTGCGAGTATAGTTTTGCCAAAAGGGAGACCAGGATTTTAACCGAAGGTACAAAGCATGGTATGCAACCAGTTTGGGCTAGGGATGGTCGCCATTTGTATTACACGGAAAGGGCGTCGACTGGAGCGACTCGTATTATGCTATTAGATACCGAATTTGATGAAGCAAAACCGGTAGCCTTGCATGATTCTTCATTTGGGCACTGTTCCCAAGCAAGTTTTTATTTCTATCGCTGACTCGAAAAAGCCTCCTGGAAAGCAGTTTTACAAGCTCTTCATTGATTTGTTGTAGAGCGAGAATTTACACACTCTGGGGCTTAATTCGCAATAATTCCAAAAAATGGACTTTTTCAAAACGACCTTACTTACTTCAATCCTTACTCGCCGATCGCTTGGCTGGCATGGTTCGATGTCTGGATTTAAAAACAGACGGTGCTGTGGGGGCAGAAGTGATTGATCCCAGTCTCTGTAAGATTGTTTTCGACTTCTTTTGCCTGGATACACAAGATAGATGCTAGGCTACTCACGACATATTCAGTGCACTAACCAGTGGAGGTATGCTGTTTTCTTTGCAGTTTTGGAAAAAGATCTTCGTGATAAATAAAGTTAAATATTCAAATTAAATGAAAATTCTTGTACTTGGTGACATTGTCGGCCGCCCCGGTCGTAAATTTCTTACCGATTTTCTTGCTGACTACCGAAGAAAAGAAAAGATCGATTTCTGTATCGCTAATGGCGAAAATGCGGCCGGAGGTGCAGGTATAACCGCTAAAACAGCGCGTGAAATTATGAAGGCTGGCGTTGATGCCATTACTCTTGGAGATCATGTCTGGGACCAAAAAAATTTTAATAATGAGATCGATGACTTGGATTTCGTTTGCAGACCTGCCAACTTACCAGATTCAAACCCTGGAAGCCATTATCTTATTTGTGATGCTGGTGGTATAAAAGTCGCTGTATTCACTGTCCTTGGTCGTACTTTTATGGGCCCAAAGGTATCCTGCCCCTTTGTTACTGCTCAGAGTTTATCGAATGAATTAGGTCAAAAGGCAGATGTGATCATTTGTGAAATCCATGCTGAGACCACATCAGAAAAAGAATCGATGGGCTGGCATTTAGACGGCCAGGTTAGTCTTGTTTTTGGCACCCATACACATGTTCCTACTGCGGATGGCCGTTTACTTCCCAACGGTTCCGCATATCAGACAGACCTTGGTATGACCGGGCCCCGGGAGTCCGTGCTTGGAAGAGAAATTGATGCCTGCCTAGGCCGTTTTTTGGATGGTATGCCCCGGCGTTGTCCGGTTGCGGAAGGGGATGTAGGCATGCAGGGCTGTGTTATAGCATTTGATGATGCCAATCACCGACTACCAAAGTCTATCACTCGCATTGAGTTGCGAGCAGATGAACTTGACCAAGGTTTAGTTTCGGCGTCCGCCGAGTAATCCTAGCCGAAAGGCATAATAAAGAAGCATGAGCAGGGAACTGGCAAATGCCGCAATGTAGGTCATGGCCGCGGCGTTCAAAACCTTTCTTGCTCCTTCAAGCTCTTTATCCACCACATAATTTCCTTTTTGCAAGCAAGTAAGGGCTCGTTTGCTTGCATCAAATTCAACGGGCAGGGTAACGAGTGTAAAAACAGTGGTGCAGCCAAATAACAAAACCCCCAGCCAGGAAAGTGACGCCCCGGTTGCGGTTTGAGCTCCACCCATAAAAAGAGCAATCATGATCACAATCATGGAAAGTCCGCTCCCTAAATTTGCCACCGGTACCCAAGCTGAGCGAAAAGATAAAAGGGCGTATGATGTAGCGTGCTGAATGGCATGGCCAACTTCGTGTGCAGCTACACCAAAGGCGGCCATTGAGTTGCGGTCATAAACATCAGCACTCAGCCGTAGAGTTTTACTTGTCGGGTCATAGTGGTCGCTCAGTTTCCCACCTACACGCTCCACACGAACATCGTGGATATTATTATCGGCTAATATTCTTTGGGCGACCTCTGCACCCGTGAGGCGAGAGCGAGTGGTGAATTGGCTGTATTTTTTAAAACGGCCTTTGGTGATACTGGATGCATAGAGGCTGAAGCCCATGCCTATCATTATAACAAGAAGGAATAGTGGATCGAAAAACATAATAATTTGTAACTAGTAGCGTACCTCAAAATTAGATTTGCTCAAAATAATTATTATATTTCTATCATTTATCTGATGAGAATGCTTTCTTCTTTCTTTGTTTTACATTTATGTTGAAGTTGGCATGATCAGAATAGTTTTCTAAACGCTCTCTACCTGTATTTTTGCCAGATGAATTCAAAAAAAACATACATTGCTGTTGATCTAGGTGCGGAAAGCGGTCGAGTCCTGGCTGTAAATTTTGATGGCCATACTTTATCGCTTCAAGTCATTCATTCGTTTCCTAATGGACCCGTTGTGTTGAATGGATCCATTCATTGGAATGTTGTAGGCTTGTACAATGAAATACTAATTGGTTTAGCCATGGCTCAAGCCGAGTATGGGAAAAGCCTTCAATCAATCGGTGTTGATAGCTGGGGGCTGGATTATGGACATCTTGATATTCATGGGCATCTATTAGGAATGCCATATCACTACAGGGATGAGCGAACTCTTCCGATGCTCGACTTAGTTCATCGACAAGTTGACCGAAAGGATTCTTTTGCTCGAACCGGGATACAACCCTTATTTATCAATACCCTTTTTCAATTAATGGCGGAGAAAGAATCGGGCCAGGCATGCATGGATCGCTCAGACCAGATGCTGTTTACTCCAGATCTTATAAATTTTTGGCTTACGGGAAAAAAGGGAAATGAGATAACGATGGCAAGTACCAGTCAAATGCTCAACCAAGAATCCCGTACATGGGATCTAGAATTTTTGGAAAGCCTTGGGCTTCCTACCTGTTTTCTTGGAGAGCTCTGGGAACCAGGTCATCTTGTAGGCCCCGTACAGGGATCAGCCAAGAATAAGATTCAATGCGATCACCTGCCAGTTTATACCGTGGGCTCTCATGATACTGCTTCAGCAGTTGCTGGTGTACCCGCGGTTGGAGAATCAGATTTTGCCTACCTCAGTTCAGGTACCTGGAGTTTAATGGGAGTGGAAAATGATAAGGCATTGTGTGATCCGATCAGCGAAAAGCTTGGGTTTACCAATGAGTTTGGAATCAGTGGAGATATTCGGTACCTCAAAAATATAAGTGGACTTTGGGTCGTACAAGAATGTCGTCGCCATTGGAAAAGTATGGGTGAAGATTTCAACTATACTCAGCTAACTCATATGGCTAAGGAAGCAACCCCATTTGCCTCCATCATTGATGTGGATGATCCCATTTTTTCTTCCATGGGAGATATGCCATCCAAAATCGGTATGAAGTGCCAAGAAAGTAGACAAGCACCTCCATCAACTAAAAATGAAACCGTCCGGGTCGCTCTTGAGGGATTAGCTTTGAAATATCGAGAAGTCCTAGAAAATTTGCGAAGCCAGACAGGCAAATCTTTACAAACTCTTCACATTGTTGGAGGTGGAACCAAGAATGAATTACTTAACCAAATGACCGCCGACTCTACAGGATGTGAAGTGGTTGCAGGGCCTGTAGAGGCAACATCTGTCGGTAATGTTCTAGTTCAAATGATGGCTGCGGGGGAAATTTCATCCCTTGCCCAGGGTAGGGAGATTGTAGGCAATTCTTTCGAGCCTCAAAGGTATGAACCTAATCCCTCCGATGAGTGGGATCAAGCATACGGTAAAATGCGTGGTCTCGTCGCCCTCAGATCTTAATTTATGAAATCACAAGCCATTTGGAAAAACTTACCTAAAATAGGGATTCGCCCCACCATTGATGGGCGTTTAGGGGGAGTCCGGGAGTCTCTGGAAGAGCAAACGATGAACCAAGCAAAGAAGGTAGCTTCCTTAATTCAGGAAACCCTAACATACCCCCATGGTGAGCCCGTGCAGTGTGTGATTTCCGATTCATGCATTGGTGGAGTGGCAGAAGCCGCCCAGACCGCAGATCAATTTTCCCGTGAAGGTGTGGGTGTTTCGCTCACCGTGACCCCTTGCTGGTGTTATGGGTCTGAAACTATGGATATGGATCCACTCATGCCAAAAGCAATTTGGGGATTCAATGGAACAGAAAGGCCCGGTGCGGTTTACTTAGCCGCGGCTTCCGCTGCTCATGCCCAAAAAGGAATACCAGCATATAAAATATATGGAGAGGATGTACAGGACTCATCTGATGATTCCATTCCCGAAGATGTGCAGGATAAAATCTTCCGCTTTATCCGTACTGGGCTTGCAGTTTCGATAATACGAGGAAAATCCTACCTTTCCATGGGAGGCACATCTATGGGTATTGTAGGCTCTACGGTAGACCCAGCTTTTTTTGAATCCTACTTGGGTATGCGGGTTGAATTTACCGATATGTCCGAATTTTCGCGGCGTTTGAATGCGGAGCTTTTTGATCAAGAAGAATATCAACGGGCAAAAGATTATGTAAAAACTAACTTTATTGAGGGAGCTGATTACAATGCAGAAGGCAAGCAAAGGACCCGATCTCAATTAGACCAAGAATGGGAGACCTCTATAAAAATGTGCCTGATCGCCCGTGACCTTATGGTCGGTAACCCTAGGTTGGCAGAAAAAGGGTGGGGGGAAGAAGCACAAGGACATCACGCGATTGCCGCAGGTTTCCAGGGGCAGAGGCAATGGACTGATCATATGCCCAATGGTGATTTTATGGAAGCCGTCCTCAATTCCAGTTGGGATTGGAACGGAAAACGACCACCTTATGTACTTGCCACTGAAAATGATGCCCTGAATGGCGTCTGTATGTTGTTTGGTCAGTTGCTCACCCACTCAGCTCAAGTATTTGCAGACCTCCGCACATATTGGAGCCCCAAGGCAGTCGAGCGTGTCAGCGGGAAAAAGCTGACAGGTCTTGCTGCGCATGGAATTCTTCATTTGATCAATTCCGGACCCGCTGCTTTGGATGGCACTGGAGAACAGTGTGATTCTCAAGGCAGCCCGACGATGAAACCTTATTGGCAAATCACTGATGATGAAGTTGCAGCCTGTAATCAATCCACGAGCTGGCATCCTTCCATTTCAGAATACTTTCCGGGGGGTGGTTGGTCTACCCGCTATAAAACAAAAGGAGGTATGCCTGTCACAATGACCCGTTTAAATATTGTAAAAGGCCTTGGTCCCGCCCTGCAACTTGCCGAGGGATACACCGTTGAGCTTGATCAAGATGTGCATGATGCTTTGGATCAGCGCACCAACCCAACCTGGCCAACTACATGGTTTGCTCCTCGCCTTACCGGGAAAGGAGCTTTTGTAAGTGTTTATTCTGTTATGGACGCCTGGGGCTCCAACCATTGCGTGATGACCCCGGGGCATGTGGGTGCTGACTTTGTAACTTTAGCCGCCAATCTTCGCATACCTGTCTACATGCATAACTTGGAAGGCGAACAAATATTTCGCCCATCTTCCTGGACTGCCTTTGGAACTGCCGACCAGGAAGGAGCTGATTTTAGAGCGTGTGAGAAACTCGGACCTCTTTACACAACTTACAAGTAAAATATCGGATTTGGCTATTTTTTGCGCTCGTATTCCTCGTGCAGTTTGAGGATAGCTTCTTTCAATGACTTAGCCGCTTCTGCTTCCACGCTTTGCTTTGTTTTCATCGCACTTACCAGTACTTCATGAGAAGCAACCAACAATTTATTGTAATGAGGGGCGCTGGATTTAATTCTCTGAATCAAAAAGTATTCCGCCACTATCTTTTGAATGTTCGAGGCATGAGACTCCTTCGTCGCCACCCAACGAGCTAATTGGTTTTGGGATTGAGCATCATTTTTGACACTCAACTGATGGATAAGTTTTGATGCTTTATCTATGGTTTTATGATCCTCTAGCATTTGTTCAAAACGCAACTGGTCGGTGTACACTCCACAAGGTACTTGGCAGTGGCCTAAAGCCTGCGAGATTGAGAAAGAATAAAAGATAGAACTTAGAAGAAGGAGAGTTTCAAGTTTCATAAATGTAAGAGTTGTTGATAAAATATAATCACAATCAAAATATGTTGGTGAGAAAGCCAAGTCAAACCGATCAGAAATCCTGTATAATTTTTATACAAGTATTTTATTATGACCATCACACGTGTTTTTTTCGGGAATGTAACTGATCGCCAAAAGATAAAAATACTCGGATTCTCTTGTTAAGAACGGGGTACCTTACATGCTTCACTCGTTTTGAGGTCCTTCAGTCCCGGGAACACCACCATCATTCTTACACTATTTTACTACCCCATGGTGGTGGTATAATAAAGTCTGATTATTACTTTAAGGCCAAAAATTACTTCAACTGCGAGAATTTACTGTTTAGATCAAACCAAAAGGGGAGAGTTATGTGAATCCGCTTACAAACCGGCATTGATGGTTTTTATTAACTGTTGCATACGAGATGAATCAGATTTCATTTAAGTAAGTTCAATCTTTAATTCAAACAAGCAGCACCAGTCAGATGTATATGGAAAGTTCTATTGTTTTACCCTTCAATAAAATCCTTTGTCATTGCGAAATGATCAGAATAATACAAAATGACAGAATCGTCCGAGTTAAATCAAAAAGTTTTCTCGAATGTTTCAATTTTAGCGGGAGTAGCTCAGTTGGATAGAGCATCGGTCTTCTAAACCGGTGGTCGTGGGTTCGAATCCCACCTCCCGCGCCATTTTGAACTAAGTGAATAGTTTTGAATGGAGCAGAAGAAGGTTTAATTTAGCAGTTTATAAATTAT
>ERZ1046876.1019-NODE-1019-length-19394-cov-10.563886_pt1 | contig 19394 bp, 18 predicted proteins | sample MGYA00383094_ERZ1046876 | MGnify/ENA primary metagenome ERZ1046876 (study PRJEB29581, sample SAMEA5548364) | metagenome | biome: marine; feature: coastal; material: water | depth 50 m | study: Short-term variability in the microbial, nano- and picoplankton...
ACAGGATAACTTCACCGACGCTTAAGACAAAGATAGCGAATAGGAACAGAATTTCACTGCTGATCGGAATGACGGCCATCATAGCAAATGCCATCGACATCAACGCGACACCGATCATCGACCGCGTGGCTGGCTCAAACCTTTCTGTCAGCGCGAGAAGCGGAAACTGCAACACAAGTACCGTCACGCCATTGGTCAGGGTTACAATCGGGTAAAACGCAATAACATCTGGATGCATCGCAACCCGAAGGTATTGGACGACGCCTGCTTCAAGCTGCGAATAAGCGATCAGGCCAAAGAACATTGCCACGACAAACACCATAAACCGCCGGTCGTCGCCGAGCGTGCGTAGCACCAAACGAAACGAAAAACTGCTGCTTTTGTTGGGTGCCTTTTTGGGGGTGTGGCGAAAGAATATCAGCGTGGCCACGATCAAATAGAGACCAGTCATCACCGCGACCAGAAGAAAGGTTGTCTGCTTGCCGGTCAGCCCATAGTAGACCCCGACCAATGGCCCAAACGAAGCCCCTATGTTCAAAGCATAGTAGCGCGCGTGGAGCGCCAGATCCTTAGCCTTGCGGTCTTCAAGCTCGTCCGTCAGCAGGGCTTTTCCGGTGCCTTCAATCGCATGCCGAGCAACGCCTTGAACAATCATAGCGATCATTATCGGCAACAAACTGTCACTTAGCCCCAATGTGACTAAGGCACTTATCGAACAAACCAAGCCACCCAGAATAACTACGCGTCGCCCGAATTTGTCGGACAGATAGCCTGTGTAGAACCCGATGGAGCTTCCGATCACCCCTGAGGTCGCCAGAAAAGCCCCGACCTCAAACGCGTTCAGTCCGTGGTCCTGATGTAGAATGATCGCCAGATACGGCCACACCATAAAGAATGCGAAACGCATCGCCATCGTGGCGATAATGACAAGCCAAACAACGGCAGTGAACTGAGAGATTGACCTGAACATTAATTACCCCGAATGCGCTCAAGACATGACAGTGCGCTAGCGGCGAGGCAAGTCCGGCAACCGTTACCCGCGTTTCACACCGGGCAGGGCGCGCCTGTCAAAGCTAACCGACTTGATGAGGGCAAAAACCTCGCCACCTTCAACCAGATTCAAATCTAGAACGGCCGCTTGGGTCACCCGCGCCTGAACGCGCGTAGGGCCTAGATCAACGAGCACTTCGGTAAAGGCAGTGTTTTCTTCGGGCATCAGTCGCATCACCTTGCCAGCCAGAATGTTACGAGTGCTGATCCCCTCGGGCCGTTTGATTGCCAAGGTCACATCACGAGCCCGCACTCGAATCCTCAAACGCGTCCCGATCGGTGCTTCCAGATAAGGCATCTCGAATGGTAGTCCGCCTACGTCGATTTGGGTCAGGAACAACGTATGATCATGACCGTTGATCACGCCTTCAAGGATCGAGCCCGCCTCAAACCGGCCCGATAGCCCCTGCATATCAGGCCGTTCTAACATCTCAGCCGTTGGTCCTTGCGCAATCACGCGGCCTTCCTTCATCGTAACAACTTGGTCAGCTACCTGAGCAACCTCATCCAGCGCGTGAGTGACGTAAATCACAGGCACTCCAAAGCGCTGGGGCAGTGATTGGATCAGTGGTAGTATCCCAGCCTTCGCCCGGTAATCGAGCGCCGCCAAAGGTTCGTCCATCAACATCAAACACGGCTGGCTTAATAGGCTACGGGCTATCGACACCCTCTGGCGTTCACCCCCCGAAAGATCAGCCACAGACCGCCCCAATAGCCGCCCGATCCCAAGCCCCTCGACAACATCTTGCCGCAAGATATCCCCTGCACCCGCCCGCTTTTCAGCAAATCGAAGATTGGCTTCGACATTCAGATGCGCAAACAGGCGGGCATCCTGGAATACATAGCCCGCACGACGCAAATGGGGGGGCAGAAAGCGGTTGCCCTGCCATTGCTCGCTGTCCCAGTGAACCTGACCTGTCGCGTTAGGCTCATGCCCCGCAATCACCCGCAACAACGATGTCTTCCCGCATCCCGACGGCCCGAACAACGCCGTCACACCTTGGGCGGCGAAATCATGGGCGACCTCAAGCGTGAAACCATCGCGGGGCAGGCGGACATCAACCGAAACACTCATCTCAGATCACCTTGACCGGAAAGCGCCGGTTCACCGTGAAGACCAGCAATAGAACGGCAAACGAGAACCCCATCAGAATAGCGCTTAACCAATGCGCCTGCGCGTATTCCAACGTCTCAACGTTTTCGTAAATTGCGATCGAGATCACCTTGGTCCGCCCCGGGATATTGCCGCCAACCATTAAGACCACACCAAACTCGCCCAAAGTGTGCGCGAAGCTCAGAACCAAGCCCGTGATGTAACCCCTTAGCGCCAGCGGAGACGCAACCGAGAAGAACCGATCAATAGGAGATGCCCCTAAAGACGCTGCCACCTCTAAAGGTCCACGCCCTACGCCCTCAAAGGCCGATTGCAAGGGCTGCACCATGAAGGGCAATGAATAGATCACCGAGGCAACAACCAGCCCTGTGAAGCTAAACGTTAGGCTTTGCCCAGTCAGGCTAACAAAAAACCCGCCCAGCACGCTGTTTGGTGAGAACAAGATCAGCAAATAGAACCCGAGTACCGTTGGCGGCAAGACCAGCGGAAGCGCCGTAACCGCCTCAATCACCGGCTTCACCCGCGACCGAGTCATCGCCAGCCACCACGCCAATGGCGTCGCCAATATCAGCAATACAAGCGTCGTGAAAAAGGCCAGCCGAAGGCTCAACCAAAGGGGGGCAAGTTCAGCGCTCATGGTCGGTCGTATCCGAACTCCTCAATCACCGCCAATGCGGCATCCGAGGTAAGATAAGCCAGAAACTCTTCCGCCGCCAGATTGCCCTTTGCGCGGGTCAAAAGCACCGCGTCCTGCCGGATCGGGGCGTGGAGTTCAGACGGAACCAACGACGCCTCACGCTCCTGCACCTGAGAGGCCGCAACCAAGCCACCTTCAACATTGCCCGAAGCGATCAATGCAAAAGCCTGCCCCACATTTTGCCCCTGAACCGTGCGGGTTTCATCCCAAGTTCCAAGGCCCTCCAAAACGTCACGCGCTGCCCGCCCATACGGGGCCAAATCTGGGTTCGCAATCGCAATCCTATCAGCGGACTCTAATGCCTCAATCCAGTCAAGGTTTGGATCGGGCTGAGAGCTGTAAAAAACCAGCCGACCCATTGCGTACGAAGCGGATGTCTCTGCCAACCCCGCCGCAACCAACAACGCTGGCCGCTCCGTATCCGCCGCAAGATACACGTCATACGGCGCCCCGTGAATGATCTGCGCATAATGCTGCCCCGTCGATCCACTTGCGAGGGTGATCTCGTGACCGCTCTTGTCCTCAAAAGCCTTGGCCAAGACCTTTGCAGGCTTCTGGAAATTTGTGGAAACCGCCACCAAGGCCTCATCCGCCCGAAGGGGCAGGGCGCAAAGCATGAGTATAATGATAGCCAATCGAAGCATGAAAGAACCGATACCCCACCGTAGGGTGGGTTTCCAACCCACCTTTGGTCACAGGGATGTGGGGTCATGTCCGCGAACAGTGCAAGCACGCCCATTGGAGTGATCCGTAGGGCGGGCTTCAGCCCGCCGCTTTGGTGAGCCAGCGCAGGTTGGAAAGCTTGGGGAGAGCACGGAAAGATAAAGCGGCATCCAACAGGACATCAGCGCCACCCGTCGGGTAGTCGCTCACGCTCTGCCTCAAACGCCTGCCAGATCTACAACCCCGCTTGACCAATCCGCATTTCCCGCGCATACGCGCACGCATGACCGATCTATCCAAAATCCGCAATTTCTCCATCGTCGCTCACATTGACCACGGCAAGTCGACGCTTGCTGACCGGCTCATTCAATTGACCGGAACAGTGGCAGAGCGGGACATGAAAGCTCAGATGCTCGACAGCATGGATATCGAGCGCGAGCGCGGTATCACCATCAAGGCAAACTCGGTTCGAATCGAGTACCCTGCTAAGGACGGCGAGACCTATATCCTCAACTTGATCGACACCCCCGGTCACGTCGATTTCGCCTATGAAGTCTCTCGCTCGATGCAAGCGGTCGAAGGCTCTCTCTTGGTCGTTGACGCGACCCAAGGTGTTGAGGCACAAACTTTGGCAAACGTGTATCAAGCCATAGACGCCGACCACGATATCGTTCCAGTCCTGAACAAAATCGACCTGCCCGCATCGGAACCCGAACGTGTTGCCGAACAGATTGAAGACGTCATCGGTATTGACGCTTCAGATGCTGTGGAAATCTCAGCCAAAACCGGCGTCGGCATCCCCGATGTTTTGGAAGCGATCGTTGAGCGGTTGCCTGCGCCTAAGGGTGAACGTGACGCGCCGCTAAAAGCGATGCTGGTCGATAGTTGGTATGACCCTTATCTTGGCGTGGTTGTCATGATCCGTGTAATCGACGGCGTCATCAAAAAGGGCGACCGCATCAAAATGATGCAGACCAACGCCGTTTACCCCGTCGACCGCCTCGCTGTTCTAAAGCCAGAAATGCAGAACATCGCAGAGCTTGGCCCAGGTGAAATCGGTGTCCTAACCGCGTCCATCAAGCAGGTCCGCGACACCCGCGTTGGCGACACAATCACCCACGACAAAAAAGGCTGCACCGAGGCGCTTCCTGGCTTCAAGCCCGCCCAGCCTGTGGTCTTCTGTGGCCTCTTCCCCGTCGATTCAGCCGAATTCGAAGACTTGCGCGATGCCATCGAAAAGCTCGCCCTCAACGACGCCTCATTCAGCTCCGAAATGGAAACCTCGGCCGCGCTTGGTTTTGGTTTCCGCTGCGGCTTTCTCGGCCTCTTGCACCTCGAAGTGATCCGCGACCGGCTTGAGCGTGAATATGGTATCGAATTGATCACAACAGCCCCGTCGGTGATCTACCATATCTACATGCGCGACGGTGAGATGTTTGAGCTGCACAACCCAGCCGATATGCCCGACCTATCCAAGGTTGATCACCTCGAAGAGCCGCGTATCAAGGCCACCATCATGGTGCCTGACGAATACCTAGGCGACGTGCTGAAACTCTGCCAAGATCGCCGCGGCATCCAGCTAGATCTGACCTACGCTGGCACCCGTGCGATGGTTGTCTATGACCTCCCCCTCAATGAAGTTGTGTTCGATTTCTACGATAGGCTGAAAAGCGTTACCAAAGGGTATGCGTCCTTCGATTATCAGATGATCGGCTATTCCGAGGACCAACTGGTCAAAATGTCGATCCTCGTGAACGACGAACCGGTCGATGCGCTTTCCACCATGGTCCACCGCGCCCGCGCCGAAATGCGGGGCCGTGCGATGGTTGAGAAACTGAAAGAACTGATCCCGCGCCACATGTTCAAAATCCCGATCCAAGCGGCCATCGGCGGCAAAGTTATCGCACGCGAGACCCTATCGGCCATGCGCAAAGACGTGACGGCGAAATGCTACGGCGGCGACGCGACGCGGAAACGCAAACTTCTGGACAAGCAGAAGGCGGGTAAGAAGAAGATGCGCCAGTTCGGCAAAGTGGACATCCCGCAAGAGGCGTTTATCTCTGCGTTGAAGATGGATGATTGATTGACTAAGGTGACACCTCAACGAATTTTGGGTGCTGCCCACAGCCAAACGCAACTTTTCCGTTCCGCTCCGCTTCCCAGTGCCTGCCCACTAAAAACCTCAGCTAAGCGGTGTTGATCCATTGGCACGATAGCCCAGGCCGCAGTCGTGAGAATGAATTGCGCCAAGCTACAGTCAATATGAGAATTTATGCATCAAAAAATGCGCGGATCGACGCTTCGAACTCGCGTGGTTTTTCCGCGTGCAACCAATGCCCCACATTGGGGACTTTGGCAAAATACGGCTTGGCGAATAGCCGTCTAATCTCAGGCCGATGTTCGGCTAGAACATAATCGGACGCGCCCCCAGACAGGAACAGGGCAGGGCCTTGGTAGAGGCCGGTCATGTCATTCGGGAAGCCGATAATGTGATCCATATTCGCGATCAGCGCATCGTGGTTTAGCCGCCAGCGCTTCGCTTTTACGTCCAAAGACTGAAACAAAAACGCACGAACCGAGTCTTCTGGAATTTCTTCGGCCAGTAATCTATCAGCGTCTGACCGTCGCTCGACCTGTGATAAGTCAAGTGATTTCATTGCGTTAATAAGGGGCGTCTGGGTATGCCCGTAGGTCACTGGCGCGATATCCGCCACCAAAAGCCGGTTCACAAGGTCGGGCTGCGTGAGGGCAAGAACCATCCCCGCCTTGCCACCCATCGAATGGCCGAGCACGTCCATATTGCCGTCAAAATTGCCTATAACCTCTGCGAGATCACCTGCAAGGTCGGCATAGGTATGGCTGTCATGCCAGCCGCTTTCGCCGTGGTTGCGCATGTCTACCGTGACGACGTGCCGATCATCTGAAAGCCTTTTTGAGATCACACCCCAGTTGCGCGCAGACCCGAAAAGCCCGTGCACGATCAGCAGAGATTTTTTATCGTTTTGAGTTCCGTATTCGGTGAAATTCAGCATACGCGGCCTCATTGGTTTACCCAAGCCCTATGCCAAAAAGAAAGCCCCGGCAAGAACCGGGGCTTTCCTATCAATTGTAATTAGAAATCAGAGGTTTGGGTACATGGGGAAGCGCGCGCAAAGCTCTGCTACCTCGGACTTAACCTTGTTCTCAACGTCTGCGTTGCCATCTTCACCATTTGCGGCAAGACCTTCTACAACTTCAACGATCCAATCTGCGATCTGACGGAACTCGGCCTCGCCAAATCCACGGGTTGTTCCAGCTGGTGTTCCAAGTCGAATACCCGAAGTCACCATCGGCTTTTCAGGGTCAAAAGGAATGCCGTTTTTGTTGGTTGTGATGTGGGCACGGCCAAGCGCTTTTTCAGTTGCGTTGCCTTTTACACCCTTAGGGCGCAGATCAACCAGCATCACGTGCGTGTCGGTGCCGCCAGTGACGATGTCGAGGCCACCCTTCATCAACTGATCCGCAAGGGCGACAGCGTTTGTGCGAACGTTCTTGATGTAATCCTTGAATTCAGGACGCAGCGCTTCACCAAACGCTACCGCTTTACCAGCGATGACGTGCATCAAAGGACCACCCTGAATACCGGGGAAAATTGCGGAATTGACTTTCTTCGCGATGGCTTCGTCGTTCGTCACGATCATGCCACCACGTGGGCCGCGAAGGGTTTTGTGTGTGGTTGTGGTGGCAACGTCCGCATATGGGAACGGCGAAGGGTGCTCGCCCGCTGCAACAAGACCAGCAAAGTGCGCCATGTCGACCATTAGATAAGCGCCAACACTGTCGGCAATCTCGCGCATTTTGGCAAAGTCGATCTGACGTGGGATCGCAGAGCCACCAGCGATCAACATTTTTGGCTTATGCTCGGTCGCAAGCGCCTGAACCTGATCATAGTCGATCCGGCTGTCCTGCTGGCGAACTCCGTATTGAATGGCGTTGAACCATTTTCCCGATTGGTTAGGCTTGGCGCCATGGGTCAAGTGACCGCCTGCGTCCAAAGACATGCCGAGGATCGTATCGCCTGGCTGAAGAAGCGCCTGAAACACACCTTGGTTCGCTTGTGAACCCGAGTTCGGCTGAACGTTTGCGAAGTCACAGCCAAAAAGCTGTTTTGCGCGGTCAATAGCCAGGTTCTCTGCGACGTCAACAAACTGGCAACCGCCGTAGTAGCGACGACCTGCGTAGCCCTCGGCGTATTTGTTTGTCATGACCGAGCCTTGTGCCTCCATTACGGCGGCAGACACGATGTTTTCAGAAGCGATAAGTTCGATTTCGTCTCGCTGGCGACCAAGTTCGCCTGTGATCGAGCCAAAGAGTTCAGGGTCGCGGGTTGCGAGGGATTCAGTGAAAAAACCGTTATCGGACATGAGAGACTCCGGGTAATAAAGTTGCGTTCGCGAATTTCCTATAGGAAACTTTACAGCGCGCAAGCGTGAAAAGCGGCATTTAGACCTTGTGTCGCGGCAATGCTGGTCATTGAAGGAACTTTATGTTTCTTTCGGAAATAAGCGGTAGCAACGGGAAACAGGCATGAGCCAGAAGATCGCATTCCTCGCAAGTGACGCCCCGATAGCCCAACAAGGCTTGCGGGCGCTTGAGGATGCACACGGCAATGTTGAGATGCAAGATGCTGATGTAATCGTAGCATTGGGGGGCGACGGTTTCATGCTCACGACACTGCATGCGACACAGGCTCTGGCTGCGCCTGTCTACGGTATGAATCGCGGGACAGTCGGCTTTCTGATGAACGAGTTCTCGATTGTGGATTTGGCAGAACGCCTGAGTGAGGCGGAAGAGGCCGTTATCCACCCACTTTCAATGATCGCCACATGTGTCGATGGGTCTATTCATAAGGCATTGGCAATAAACGAGGTTTCGCTTCTTCGTGCTGGCCCACAAGCAGCCAAACTAGAAATAGTCGTGGATGGAAAACGCCGCATGGATGAACTTGTTTGCGACGGTGCTTTGTTGGCCACGCCCGCTGGATCGACGGCTTATAACTATTCAGCGCACGGACCGATCCTGCCCATCGGCTCAGACGTGTTGGCATTGACAGCTATGTCGGCTTTCAGACCCCGCCGTTGGCGTGGAGCATTGTTACCTAGTTCTGCAAAGGTGCGATTTAACGTTTTAGATGCCAAAAAGCGACCCGTAATGGCCGACGCGGACTCTCGCTCAGTTTTGAATGTCGAGTCGGTCGAGATCTATTCGGATCCGTCCGTCAGCCACAGAATCTTGTTCGACCCTGGTCACGGGCTAGAAGAGCGTCTGATCCGAGAACAATTCGTTTAACGAAACAGAACCACCGCCAGCGCGACGACGATCAATGCCAACCCGTTGAGCAGATATGCATGCTTATCGGCCTTGGCAGAATCCGGTGGCGTGCCTGATTTCTTGGCACGGATCATCATCAGATTAAGGCTAATGGACACCATCGTCAGCACTCCGACAATTGCGATTTTGACCCAAAGCAGAAAAGGCACATCCGCAAAACCGTACTTGATCGTGGTCATCCAAACGCCAGTTATCCAAAGTAATCCCAGCCCTGTCGTGGCCAATTTGCCCACGGCACCGGCCGCTGCTGCCATCCCGGGATAGGTTGATGGATCAACTTTTGGCATTTGGCGCTTTGCAATTATGTTGGATAAGCCGCCGCCCATTGCCATCGCAAGGGCAATAAAATGCAAAATCATAAGCAGTGTGAACATGTTTCCCTCTCCGTTTTTGGGAAACATAGCAGCAAACAGTTTATCGGCAAAATTTAACGAACGATGGTTTCGTCTTTGACAAATAGGTTCGCCCAAGCACGATCGACCAGTTCTGGCGTCATCTTGTATGCTAGACCTTCAAAGTCACAAATCGCCATCATTTGATCTACTAGGAAAACTGGTTGGTAGTTTGCAAACACGTTCTCGACCGTTGGGTAGTGAACTTTCAAAAGTCGTATCAAGGACGCTTGATCCAGTTCCAAACCCTTGGCTTTTGCCACCAACCCAAAGATTTTCAGGAAATCCTGCTTGTCTGGGCCATCGATCTTGATTTTATAAAAAATTCGACGCAATGCGGCTTGGTCGAAAATTTCGTTCGGGTGAAAGTTCGTGGAAAAGATCACCAAAGTGTCGAACGGCACCTCGAATTTCTCACCAGAGTTCAGGGCTAGAAAATCCCGTTTCTCTTCCAGCGGAACGATCCACCTGTTCACTATCGACTGGGGCGGCTCGGCCTGTCGACCCAAGTCGTCAATGATGAAAATACCGCCAGTTGCCTTTAGCTGCATAGATGCTTGGTAGGTGCGCGCCTTGTGATCGTAGATCAGGTCAAGCATGCTGAGCGAAAGCTCTCCACCAGTGATTACGGTCGGTCGCTGACAACGCACATATCGCGCGTCATGTGTTGTGCGTTTGCGGAGAGCGTTTTGATCGCCCTCTAAATCTGCGACAGGCGAATGCACAACCGGATCAAAAACGGTGATAACTTGCCCTGCATATTCCAACGCCTGTGGAATATAAATCAGGTCATTCATCGAATTTCTGATGCCATTCGAAATTGACGATTTACCGTTTCCGGGTGGACCATACATCAAAATTGATCGACCAGATCCAACTGCAGGGCCAAGTTCCCCCAAAAGGGTAGGGGGCAGTATGAGATGGCTCATTGCTTGCGTAAGACTGGTGCGTGTCACCTGAACGTCTCGAATTGATTGTTTTTTCACTTGCTCGGCATAAATATGCAGCGGAACTGGCATCGCGCCGAAGTATTCTGATTGCGCAAGAGCGTCCAAAGCCTGAACGCGCCCAAGGTCGGAGAGGCGATAGCCAACTTCACTTCCTGCATCTTCTTCCGCTTCAATCGTGCCGGCGGTTTCAAGCAGTCTTTGCGTTTTGGACAGCTCAATCAGTTCATGAGTAAGAGTTGGAGGTAAAGCAATTGCCTTGGCAATCTCAGAAACCCGTTCAAGGTTCTTGCGAAACATCGTTTTCAGCAACAATTGCTGCATCATGATGATCGGCAAACCGACATCTGGTAACCGCTTCGGGGTTACCGGCATCATCGGGTTTGAAATTTGCATGTTCATCCAACAGTCCCTCGGGATGGCTAATTGTCAATCAACCAAGGGATGCAGGTAGGATAGGGCGAATTTGTGACAAACCGCCGACGATTTCGAGGGAAGTTTACCTTGGGTTATACAAACGCACGATAAGCTAGGTAAATTAGCAGAGACGCCGTAAGCGGTAGACCCATAGGGAATTCACGCTTTCGCTGCCAACTTTCCCATTCAGGCAACATCTTTGACGCGAACAACCCGCCAGCAATTCTGTGGAGAAGCAAAGCAACGGGCCCCATCAACGCCAGCATGATGACGACATTTCCGGCGTCAATCGGCGCAACGAATAACGCGCCAGCGGCCATGAACTTGGCATCGCCTGCACCCATCATTTTCATCGCAGTCAAAAGAAACCCGACTGCCAGTGCAATGGCAAGTCCAGCGAAGCGCCATAGGAATACGTTAAGTGGTAAAACCATCAACCCAAGCACCACAAAGATTGCAATCATCACCAGCACGGTCCAATTGGGAATCTTCATGTATTTAAGGTCGTTATAGGCAATAATCATACATACAGGAAACAAGGCTACAAAGAACAATAGGTCAGTTTGTATTGAGTTTATCATGATCAATTCGCTGCGTTTTCTAGGGCTGAGAGACTTCGGGCGGCGGCCTCAAAATATAGGGGATGGCTATCAACGGCTTCACGCAACAGACCCGTACCAATCGTAACGTCACCGTTCTTAATCGCGGTTAAGGCCAAAGTGTAAAGCAAATCGGCCCGCTCAGTTTGTGTCATTGGCATCACCGGCAGATCGTATTTTCTCTGCGCTCCGCGTGCCATCATCAGGTTGTTTTTGGCTGTGAAAAGCTTGCCATTTTGCCGAATGGCCTCTTGGAACAGCATCTCGGCATCAAGGAACTTGCCGCGGATCAGGTTTGAGTAACCCCAGTTGTTCAAGATCGCAGCGGGCTTAACCGTAAGACCAGATGCGGTTTCGTAATACTCGTCCGCTTTTTCCCATTCCTTACCAGCATCCGCGATCATCGCCTCAAGACGATACCGCTGGTATGTCGCTACGTTTGGCGAAACTTGCGACAGAACTTCTTTGGCAGCGTCCCATTGATCTGCCCGAATAAGGGCATCGACCAAGTAAACCTTGTCGGCATCCGCTGCTTCGGCGTGATTGGCCACATCAGACCAAACCGCGACCGCCTCGGATGCGCGATCCGCGCGGGTAAGGGAAAGCGCCAAACCACGCATGGATTCAATATTGCCAGGGGCATCAACTAATTGGCGTCTGAAATACGAGACCGCTTCCGTGGGATCAGCAACCGTCATCATGATTTCGTTTAGATTATTGCCGTCAGGTCCATTGACCGCTTCAAGGGCCTCTTGAACGGGGTCTTTACGGGCCAATTGCAATTCATCACAGGCGGAAAGCGCGAGTGCGCTCCCCAGCAACAGGCTGATTAGAAACGGAGATCGCATGTTTTTGCGCCTCTAATGCTCGGTTACCAGCTACTCAGAAGCGGTGATCAAAAAGTCACCATTGCCCCGTTGCACCAGTTTATAATCGTTATCGTTGACCGTATCATACGTCGGATCTTCAAGATTTGCGATAGCCAAGCGCAAATTCTCACGAATTTCAACGCTGGATCCACCAGAAACGACGAATGCACGCTTAAAAACTTGCCGCGCTTCGGCAAATTCACCCTTACTCATCAGCACAACGCCAAGATTGTTCCAAGCCGCAGGGTTCGTGTCGTCGATGTCGATGGCGCGTCGAAGCAAGCTTTCGGCCTCAACCAATCGGCCAAGCTGCAGACTGGCGCTACCAAGTGCGATCATGACTTCGCTGTTCATACCTTGGCTAGCGGCGGCGCGGATATAGGATTGATAGGCCAGCTCAAACTCACCGGCCTCCATCAAACGATCCCCAACCAAAAGCGGGTCAACAGCAAGGCCATCCGGATCAACAGGTGGGGCATGACGCCCGTCAGTAGAAAGGCCTAAACCGCCTGTGGTGCAGGCGGTTAAGGTAAGGACTAATGCTATTGCTGAGATGGCTCTAACCATCGGTCACCTTTTGTTAGGCATTAAACGTGTCCATCATGACCATAATATTATAGGCCGCCGGGCCCACCAGCAAAAGGATCAAAGGTGGCAACGTCAGCGTCATCGTAGCAAGTGTCATTTTTGTCGGGATTTTGTTGGCAGTTTCTTCCGCACGCATCACGCGTTTATCCCGCATCTCTTCTGAATACACCCGCAGAGATTCCGCGATCGACGTACCAAAGGTCTGCGATTGAATAAGAACGGTAACGAAGCTCGAAATATCCTGAACACCTGTGCGTTCAGCCATGTCCCGCAGAACTGCAGCACGGTCTTTACCGGCTTTCATTTCGTGCGCGACGATTTCGTACTCATCGGCCAAATCGGGGAAGGCGGCGCGAAGCTCACGTGCAACCCGCAGAATTGTTTGGTCCAATGATTGTCCAGCTTCAACACAGATCAACATCATATCGAGACTGTCTGGAAAGCCCTCAATGATCTTTTTCTGACGCGCGCCCTGACGTTTGTTGACCCAATATTTGGGCGCCATATACCCAAGCCCACCAGGGGCCATGATATACATGATCTGCTGTTGCATTGTCATCGACTCCGAAGACAAAGCGCCATTTAACACGGCATAAGCAGTTCCAAGGATCAATCCGCCAAGACCGAGTGCAAACTGCAAAAAGTGATAGAGACGAACGGAGCCTTTTGAGCGATAACCAGCTTGCAACAGCTTTAGGCGCATCGCGGTGTAGGTTTCTTCGTCCTGCGGCTCAAGAAGGTTTGAATACTTCTGAAGCTTGTCTTTGTCCTGACGGCTACGGAGGCGCGTTTTTTGCGTCTGCTTTTCTTCGCTTTGTCCGCTTTCTTTTTCGGCAAGCTTGGCCATCGGATCCTTGGGTGCACTCAGGATCAGGAATGCAGCGCCGGCAATCAGAATTGCGCCAAGAACACCAACTGCGATCAAGGGGCCGAACGGGCCAAGAGCGCCGGTCAGAATGTCTTTAAACTGAAGGAAAAAATCCATGATCCACCTCTATACTTTGATCGTCGTCAGCATTTTCATGACGAAGTAGTTTGTTATTAGGAACCCAAGGATGACCAACACTGCTGGAACGAAGTATTCAGTCTCCATGACTTGGTCATAATAATGCGGGTCCAACATGTTGAGGCCGATAATGGCCAACAATGGGAATGATGACAGGAAGTTTCCTGACCAACGAGCTTCCGCAGAAATCGCCTGTACTTTGCGGAAAAGCTTGAACCGTGAGCGAATAACCTTAGCCAATCCTGCAAGAATATCGGCAAGGTTACCACCAGAGGTCTGCTGAATTGTCACCGCGACGGATAAGAAGCGCAAATCTTGCATATCCAAACGCTCGGCCAAATCTTTGAGAGCTTCGCCAATGTCACGGCCGTAAGCGGCTTCGTCTGCGATCAGTCCGAATTCTGAGGCCAGCGGGTCAGCGATTTCTTTTGAGACGATGGAAATCGTCGAAACGAAGGGGTGCCCAACTTTTAGCGAGCGCACCATAAGTTCAACGGCATCAGGCAATTGTTCTTCGATCAAGGCCATACGCTTTTTGGCTTTGCCGTTAATCCAGATGTAGACGCCACCAATGCCCATGCCGACCGAAACGAGTGCACGAAGCACCAAGCCGGACTCCGTTCCAACTGTAAGGCCGACAAAGGCCATCATCGATACGCCAACCATCAGCATAATCAACTGCTTTGGTGTGAACGCGATGGCTGCTTTTTGGGCTTTGTCCGCAAGGATCGAATAAATAGGGATCGATCGCGAGTTCATGTGCTGTGTCATCTCCTTGCGGAGTTGCTCCAACACTTGTTCGCGACCAGTGCCCTTTTCAAGCAGGTCTAATCGGCGGTTAACGCTATTGTTCAGGCTGATAGATTTGCCAAAAACGACAAGGTAAACGCCTTGAATGACCGCGAGAACGGCAATGAAAATAACAGCATAGATGATGATTTCTGGATTAAGTTCCACGTCGTTACCCCATGCTCGGTTCATAGATTGAAGGCGGAAGATCATAGCCCCACATACGGAAGCGTTCTGAGAAGTGGCTTCGAACGCCGGTCGCCGTGAAATGGCCAATGATTTTGTTTTCTGGTGTTAGGCCGGTCCGTTGGAAACGGAAAACCTCTTGCATGGAAATCACATCGCCTTCCATGCCAGTAATCTCGGTGATTGAGGTCATACGGCGTGAGCCATCTTGCAGACGGCTTGCCTGAACGATTAAATTCACCGCACTTGAAACCTGGCTGCGCACCGCTTTCAGGGGCATTTCGATACCTGCCATCGCAATCATATTTTCCAGTCGGCTAATGCCGTCGCGCGCATTGTTGGCGTGGATCGTGGTCATCGATCCATCGTGACCAGTGTTCATCGCTTGCAACATGTCGATCACTTCTTCGCCACGCGTCTCACCCACGATGATCCGATCCGGACGCATACGAAGGGCGTTCTTGATACAATGGCGCGGGGTAACCTCACCCTTGCCTTCAACGTTTGGCGGACGGGTTTCCATGCGACCCACATGCTCTTGCTGAAGCTGAAGTTCGGCCGTGTCTTCAACGGTTAGAATTCGTTCATCAGCTGCAATGAAGCTGGAAAGCGCATTGAGAGTTGTCGTTTTACCCGAGCCCGTACCGCCGGAAACAACGATATTTAGGCGGGTCGCAACGGCAGCTTGAAGATATGCGGCCATTTCCTCGGTAAATGCACCGAAATCCACAAGATCGTCGATGCCAAGCTTGTCTTTCTTGAACTTACGAATGGACACTAGGGATCCGTCAATCGCAATCGGTGGCACCATCGCGTTAAAACGCGATCCATCTTGAAGACGAGCGTCAACATAAGGGTTAGATTCGTCTACCCGACGACCAACCGCCGAAACGATCTTGTCGATGATGCGCGAAAGGTGCTTTTCATCCTTGAACGTGATGTCTGAAACCTGAAGTTTACCCTCGCGTTCCACGAAAATCTGATGCGGACCGTTGACCAGAATATCGCTGACAGTTTCGTCCTGTAGCAAAGTCTCAAGCGGGCCAAGGCCGGTCACTTCGTCGAACAACTCTTGGTTCAGCTGTGAACGTTCTTCGCGGTTCAGTACGATTCCCTTAATTTGCAGGGTCTCGTTGGTGATTTCTTGGATTTCCGTGCGCAGATCTTTATCAGACGCAGTTTCAAGCGCAGCCAGGTTCAAATTCTCAAGCAATTCGCGATGAAGCTCTTGCTTGATCTCCATCAGACGCTCTTTGCGTTTACGATCTTTTTCCGCTGTAGGTGCCTGTACGTTTTTGTTCGGCATCGCCCTGCGAATGCGCGTTGGTTCAGCGGGAACTTCTGGTGTTGCCAGAGGCTCGGGTATTGCAGATTTGCCTTTTTTAGGCTCCGATTTTTTCTGCGGTCTAGCAACTTTGGTTGCACCAGCAGTCTCGGATTTTTTGTATCTGGAGAACATTTAGTCGTCCCTTAGCTGGCTTCCTGGAAGCCCTCTTGTGAGAATGCGTGCAATGACGCGGCGAGTTTCTGGAATTCTTTGCGCAACGGTGATTTTGCGGCGGCTTCAGCCATCGGAAGCCCGCGGTCGGCCCCTTGCATGACGCTTTTGCCACCGTCAGGCAGTTGCAGTTCGATATTGATGCCCAACGTCTCACCAATGCGCTTCACGCGGCCTTTGCCGTTAATATCCGTGAATTTTGGCGCTCGGTTCAATGCGAAGCGCAGCTTTTCGAAGGGAAGATCCTCGGCCTGCAAGGCACGCTTCAATCGCAGGGCGTTTTGGACGCTGCGCATATCAATCTCAAACGTGGCCAGATAGATTTGTGCCGCGGCGAGCACGGTTTCTGTCCACTGAACAAGCGTGGTCGGCATATCGATGATGACATAGTCAAACTCTGACTGCGCAATCGCGATGATGCGTTCGATGTCTTCTGGCCCAAGGAAATCCAAAGGCAGAATATCAGGCGGGGCCGTCAATACATGAAGAACTTCATTGTAGCTCATCAGGGCCTGACAAAAGCTTTCGTTATCCATCGTATCAGTCGAGGACAACATTTCGTAAACCGCTTCACGGCGTGGTAAATCGAGATACGTCGCGATTGAACCAAACTGCAGATCGAAATCTAGGATGCAAACTCGTGGTTGGGTTTCAACCTTTTCAAGCTGTGTCAGTTCCCAGGCCAAATTGACTGCCAAAGTCGACGCGCCAGTGCCTCCGGCCAGACCGTGAATAGGGATAACAATCCCGTCGCGATCACCACGAGAGCTAAGCTTCGCGGTTGCGGGTTCTTCATGATAACGGATTTCTGGTTCCGGCTCAGGTGCGGTAACTTTCTCAATGGCCGCCGCCAACTCTCCATCTGGAAGAGGGTAGGGGATAAATTCATCGGCGCCTGCACGAAGCAAGCGATGTAGCGACGCTGGTGAGACATCCTCAGCGATCAAAATGACCTTAATGTCCTGAGACTTAGCCGCCGAGACCACATCTTCGATCATCCCGATAGATGCCTCATCCTGGTGGTCGATTGCCAATGCCACGAACTCTAGTGATTCCGCATCAGGCTGCTGCAAAAAGGCGATAGAGTCAGCGAAGCTAAGATCGCCCCAGGCTTCACCTAGAACGGCTTCCATGTCTTCGATTAACAGATCAAACAATTGGACATCCCGAGAAATCGAGCATGCAACTATTGCCGCGTTATCCTGTGTCTCCGAGCTACTCATCTTTGCCTCGCAATCATCACTCATTCACCAAGCCCCAAAGGGGCCAAACCAGTCAAAAAAATTACATCCGCACTTTGCGTACAGATATCCTTGAGGACAGTTTTGACGGTGAAATGGGGCGAGATTTGGACCCAAACAGCCCAATTGTGCGAAATCTGTTAACGGTTCAGCACAACTGGGGGTATTGTTTATTGGTCGCCAGCAGTCGCAGTTACCGTTTCGGCGACTGTTTCCATCGTGGAAGTAACGATGCCAGACTCGACATAATCGCGGTAAACAATGGCAGCGTAATTGCCGTCCATTAGCTGTTCACTGCCTGAAACAAAGCCTGATACTTCTGTAATTGCCCGGCGGTTCAAACGCTCACGCTCGCGTGCATCGACAGCCGGATTAGATTCGCCTTCGCTAACGACGGCCTGAAGCCGCGATTTATCCACGCCATTGGCAATAAGATAGTCCACAACGGCTTGGGCACGACGTTGGCCAAGGCTGCGGTTAAACCGGCTGAGACCAACGCGGTCTGTATGACCATAGACTTTGAACTGAATCTCAGGGAATTGGCTGATCCAGTCAGCTTGCCTGCGTAGAACAGTTCTAGCGGCGCTATCAAGCGTACTGCTGTTGAAGTCGAAGTAGACCGTTGTTGGCACGTCATCGTTAAATTTCGTAGAAAGATTAACGGTGTAGTCAACTCGACGAGTCATGATGTCCATGTTCGTAGATGTTGATAAACCAAACCCGTCGCTTGCATTCAACGCACCTGCTTCGCTTCGGAACGTAGAATATATCGGACCACTCGCTGCACAAGCCGACAACATCACTGCGCTTGAAATTCCAAGTACGAGGTTTCTGCCTGTTCGTGTCATATCATTGATCCAAAACATAGCCGTAGGGGCCGCTGAAATCCTGTCGTGCTACTTCGTCTGCTGCGCCATCTCCGCGATTGGCAATATGGCCGAACAAGAACAAATCTTTTTCGCTTGGCGGGCGGATGCGCGATAGAGGCGTTGCAAGCAGTTGACCCTTTGTCGGAGACACCAGATGAGGCGTCACGATGATGACCAATTCAGTTTGCTGTCGTGAATATTCAGCCGAGCGGAAAAGCGCGCCAAGTACCGGAATATCACCCAGCCATGGAACCTGCCCGTTCAAGTCGCGGAAGTCGTCCTCAAGCAATCCAGCGATCGCAAAGCTTTCGCCGTCGCCCATTTCAACCGTCGTAGACGTTTCTCTTTTAGTGAACGCGTCGATCTGAAATCCGTTCTGCGAATAGCCGTTCGCCGGATCAATCGCGGAAACACGTGCATTAAGCTCAAGGTTAATGATGTCTTCGCCGACGACACGTGGAATGAAGCTCAGCTCGATACCAAAGGGTTTGAATTCGACCGTGACCGAGTCAGCATCCCGTGAGACAGGAACCGGATATTCCCCACCTGCCAAAAAGTGCGCTTCTTGCCCCGAAAGGGCGACAAGGTTTGGTTCTGCGAGAGTTCTGACTGCGCCTTTGGTTTCAAGCGCCTCTAGTAATACACCAACCTCGACCGATCCGACATCAAGTCCGAACAGCATGGCGCCGCGGTTCTCGTTCGTTGATGGCGTTAAACCGCTGGTCAAAGCATTTGAAATTGCAGTGCTGCCGGCAAGTGTTCCGCTGCCGCCATATGAATTTAGAATTCCGCCGAGCGAACCCGAAGCCGCCAGCGATCCACTCAATGATTTTGTGACCGTACGCTGCATCTCGGCAAACCGGACCTTCAGCATAACCTGTTGAACACCGCCAACCGTCATAAGGTTTGAAACACGCTCAGGCGCATAGCGTTCAGCAAGCGCCATGGCCTGCGCAAGGCGCGCGGCGCTGGAAACTGTGCCCGACAAGACAATACCGTCATTCGCCGTGCGAACTTCGATGGCTTCATTTGGTAAAATCTGTCTAAGCCGTTCTTTAAACTCGGAAATATCAGAGCTTACGCGCACGTCGACGTTCGT
>ERZ1046876.1024-NODE-1024-length-19368-cov-6.036556_pt1 | contig 19368 bp, 18 predicted proteins | sample MGYA00383094_ERZ1046876 | MGnify/ENA primary metagenome ERZ1046876 (study PRJEB29581, sample SAMEA5548364) | metagenome | biome: marine; feature: coastal; material: water | depth 50 m | study: Short-term variability in the microbial, nano- and picoplankton...
CCGCGTAGCGCGTGGACAAACTCTGCAGGTCTGTAATCAAGAGTATATCACGGCCGCCCATGCGCTAGGTCTGAAGAACCTGCCCATTATCGCACGCCACGTGATCCCAAATATCATCAACCCTTTGATTGTGGTTGCCAGCTTTGCCCTCGCCACGAATATCATCAACGAAGCTTCACTCAGTTTTCTGGGTGTGGGCGTGCCTCCGGACACGCCCACGTGGGGCGGAATGCTAGGTGAAGGCCGTAATTATCTACGCATCGCCTGGTGGGTCTCCACTTTGCCGGGTATCGCACTTATGCTGTGCGTCTATTCGGTCAACATGCTAGGCGACTGGCTGCGAGACTATTATGATCCTCGACTTATTGATTGAGGGGACCTATTTCAACTACATTCCAACCACACTTAACCCACCACCCACATGCCAGTACCTCTTGTAATCGGATTTGAACTCTCCAATGACGACGTGTACGCCGTCGCTGGATATTGTGCAGCAGAAATGGCCATTGATCAGGCCAACGCCGCCGGGAATTTGCCCGTGGAGGTCAAGCTGGAGGTCATCGTGAATGGGAAAAATCGGGATGTGGCGCGAGCGGCTGCGAGCGCCTTTGTGGAACGAGAAGACGCCATCGCAGTGTTGGGTCCTACGAACAGCGCAATGGCCGTGATTTCCCAGGACATTTATGCCGACGCTGGCATCCTGCAGCTAAGTTCGGAAGCTTCAAGCCCGCTACTGACCAACAAGGGCTACACCCACTTCTTTCGCACAGTCGCCAACGACGAAGTGCAAGGTCGAGCGTTAGGGCAAGCTGCTGTAAAGCACATCGGCGCCAAGCGCATTGCCATCTTAAACGAGGATTCAGCTTGGGGCGAGCCCATCTCGCAGATTTTCTCGGATGAAATCACCCGTCTCGGGGTGCCTCCCGTGTTGCACTATGGATACGGAGAAAAAGAGCGCAAACTGCAATATGATGACCTGCTGGATGCCGTTGTTGCGGCTGATGCGGATCTGGTCTACTTCGCAGTCTATTGGAATCAATCCCATATCATCACGCACCTGCTTCGCGATCGAGGCGTACAGGCCATCTTCCTGGGAAGCGACGCTCTGAAGCCCTACGCTTTTCTGGAGGTGCCTTCACTGGACCCTGAGCCACCGTATCACAGCCTGGCCGGAATCGATTTGATGCAGAAACCATCTGCCCGCCCCTTCCTGGTGGACTTCGCCGAACACTTTCCTAAAATGCTGGACGCCCCACAGTACGCACCAGAAGCCTATGACTGCGCCAATATCATTCTAGAGTGCATTCGCAGAGCGCCCGTCTTGACCCGACCCGCAGTTTTGAAGGAAATGCAGACCTTCGGACCGTATTCAGGAGCACTAGGAGACATTTCCTTTACTCCAGAAGGCGATTTAACCGATCCCGACATCGGACTCTACCGATGTAAGGACGGGCACCGCATCTTTGTAGATCTTGTCAAAAACCTGGTCTGATGATGAAAGAAACCTATTTTCTAAGCCGCACGGACGCTGAAGGTAACGAGCGCCGTATGCCCATTGGCATCATAAAAGGGGTCACCCCTGGCGAACGCATCACGGTGTTTGGCGGACAACACGGCACCGAATACGCCGGCATTGAAGCCGCGATGCGGTTGTTTCGAGAAACGGATCCGGCAGACGTATCCGGCACGATCGTAGTGAGCATGGCCACACATGAGGAATCGTTGATGAACTGGATTCAGTTTGCACCAACGCATCCTGAAATTGCCGATATGATGCTCGAAGCAGCTACCGGTAGTCAATACATCATCAATTGTCACGGAGGCGAGTTCACCGAAGAGATGCACCCCTACGTAATCTGTCGCTTGATCGGCGACGAGGCGGCTGAAGCAGTTGCCATGCGCATGGCTCGTGCACTCGGCGTGGGGATTGTGAGTTTATCCAAATATCGCGGCGAGCCATCCCCAGACCCCTCAGGTGCGCGGCCGGCTTGGTGGCTCTGGCCTAAAAAGGGACTCTGCGACAAGCTTGGTATTCCGGAAATCACACCGGAAATCGGTCAGGTTGGAGACCGGGATGATTCGCTCATGTACGGTGGCATTGTCAACGTCCTCAAAGAACTAGGCTTCCTAAAAGGACCTGCCATCCAACATCCCGAACCCAACGTGATCGGCGATCGCTGGTGGCTGACGGCTAACCAGGAAGGCATCTATTTCCCGGTCGTCACGGTAGGGCAAGAGGTCACAAAAGGCACATTTCTGGGTGAAGTCCGAGACTATTTCGGCACCGTGCTTCAAACGGTCGAGGCTCCAGATGATGCCACGGTGATGAACATGAACATCGGAATGCCCGTGAAAAAAGACGGCTTTCTGATCTGGCTTGGACAATTTTAAACCAGCTGACTATGCAAGACTATTTGTTGCCTGAGGGCCGCTCGTTCGAACTCTCCCAACAGCTGCTCCGGGGCGCCATTGACATTCATGTCCATGCCGGGCCACATATTTTTTCAAGCCCGAGAAGGGTAGATCCGGTCGAAGCAGCGCAGGAAGCGCGCGATGCGGGAATGCGCGCCATCGTATATATGGACGTATTTGAAATGTCGAATGGGACGTCCTGGATCGTGAACCGGGTGGTGAAAGATTTCGAAACCTTTGGCGGGCTGATCATGAACACCGTGTACGGTGGGATGAACCCGAGAGCGGTCAAAACAGCTCTCTACTACGGAACCGGAGCCAAATACATTTCTTTTGGAGCCCATTCCACCTACTTCCAAGCCGCAAGAGAAGGGCATCTAGTAGATGGGAAATTTGTGCCCCTGAGCGAATTGTATCCTGATTTCAAAACGCAGGAGCTTGATCGATGCATCCGTGTGCCTCTGAAAGGAGATCCGGACCCAATGCTCGATGAAGTGCTTCGACTGATCGCCGATCATCCACATGTGTATCTGAATACCGGACACATCTCGGTTCCGGAAGCGCTCCGGCTGATTGAGTTGTCCGAGCAGTATGGGATACAGAAAGTGCTCGTGGCGTCTTCCGTGACCAAAATTGCCACTATGGACGAGCTCAAGTGGATGGCCTCAAAGGGTGCCTTTCTGGAGTACACCCTAGCAGCTTACACGCACACAACGCCCATTCCCAAGACACACTACTACGTCGAGCGCGAATACATGTCGATTGATGAGGGCATGGACACGGCCCCGGATGGAGGGGTCAAAAAGGTCTCCGAACAGATCCGAGAATTAGGCGCCGAGCATTGCATTCTGGGTAGTGACTTTGGCGTGTATACGCTTCCTACTCCAGTCGAAGGATTTCGGAATTTCATCGCCTGTATGCTAGATCTGGGCATATCGGCCGATGATGTTCGGACGATGATTAAAACCAACCCCGAACGACTTCTCGGACTGGATCCTCTCCCTGAGGAAGATACCGAGGTCGAATGAGGACGATTCGCATTCTTCAGGAGCACGTTCGGATATCGGATCCGCATATTACCAGTGACAATGCGGAGCGTTTGTCCATGCTAGGAAACGTGTTTGAGCCTTTGATGCGAGCCAATGAGGACGGGTCATTTTCAGCCTGTCTAGCCGACTCATGGCACCTTTCTGAAGATGCCCGGACCTGGTCTTTTTCCATCATGGAGGGCAAGCGATTTCATGATGGTTCGCCGGTCACGACCGGAGATGTTGTGTTTTCTTTATGCAGAATGAGGGACGAAGACATCCCAGGCGAGTTGGGTACAAGTGGTGTAATCCGGGGCTACCTGCAAGGCGCAACCATCAAGTCCAACGGTCATAACGTAACGATCTCTACATCGGTACCCATGGCGGACCTAGCCGATCTACTGAGCGAAATTCCCATTCTTTCGGAGGCCTCAGTAGCCGCACTTCCAGACGCTTTTATAGGTACGGGGGGCTTCAAGATCTCCAAAGTAGAAGACGATCAGGTGGTGCTGGAATCCTCAGAAACGCGCCTCATCTGGCAAGCAGAGCCGGATCCAGACGTGCGCTTCATGGCTGTCCAAAACGGTTTTGCGGATGTTGCGGCTAAGCTCGCCACGCGACATGCACAAAGCAACGCGGTGCGCATCCACCGAAGCGCTACCACCGTGTGTGCAACGTTCATGCTCAATTTTGATGCTAAACACGCTCAAAACCCATACCTCCGGCGGGCCATCAACCTGGCCGTCGATGTGGATTCTCTCGTGCAGGATGTCATGTTCGGGGCGGCCGACCCACTTACAGGCCCGCTCACCCAGCGCCATCTTGGTTTTGATCCTGCTGTACCGGCTTGGCCATTTGACCCAAAGGCGGCCCAAAAAGAATTGGTTCGTGGAAAATGCCTCGGAGCGGACGTGGTGATTGACATCCCAGCCATCTTGCCGGACGAAGCGCCCCTTCTCGCAGAACGGGTTGCCGCATATTTAGCAGCAATCGGACTCAATCCCAGCATCCGGAAGGATGAAGACCGGCCCGGCTATGCCATGCGAGTACGCAATCGGGAAATCGGAACAATGGCCTGTTTCGATTCTAGTCCAGGAAGTACGTTTCGAGTGTTTTGGGAAAAATTCCACAGCGGGTTTGCAGGACCATGGTGGCTGGGATACACTAATGTCGCCTTTGATGCCTTAGTGGACCGCGCTCGAAGCACATCTACACTCGAAGCCCGCCGAACCCTCTATCGCGAGGCGTATGCGCTGCTCAGAAACGACGCGCCATGGCTCTTTCTGTACAGTCCGCAACGACTGAGCGCCATTGGGCCCGAGCTTTCAGATTGGTCTCCATCAACCGGAGGGCTTTTATTGTTCTAATATGACTAAGGTCGCCCTTCATAGCATTGGCCAGACACCCCGACCCGATTTGACTCCCTTCATCGTGGCTGCGCTCGGTATTCCGGACATTATTATTACTGGCGCCCTCGATCCGTTAACTGCTAAGGACGTGGCACCCGTTGCCAAGGGGGATTTCCCGTTGGAAACCAGGCTTTCGGACGGTACCCGTGTGGAGGTAAGTGCCTCGTTCCTCCAACCGTTGATTCAGGCTCAGATAGACGAGGTCGAGGATGAGGTCGACCTGCACATTGTCTTATGCGCCGGCCCGTTCCCAGATCTAGTTTCTAAATCCCTCATCGTACGACCTTTTGAATATGCGTGTCAGGTGTTTGCGCGTGCTGAGATGAGGCGCCTTCTGGTCGTCGTGCCCTTCAAAGGACAAGTCGCTCCTGCACACACGAAATGGTCAGCAGTCGGATTTCAGATAGACGTTCGATCCATGAATGAACTCGAACCTGGACTTACTGCAGACACGTGGCTGGCCAAACTTGCATCTGAATCAACAGCAGACGCTCTCGTCCTGGATTATGTTGGGTACTCCAAAGCCATTTTGGACGGCGTTAAACGAAAGGTAGATATCCCAGTCATTGATCTTGGATATCTTGCCATAGACTTTGCGCGCGAGATCATCACAGAAAAAGAAAAAGAGGCGAGGCGCCCGTCATGAGCATGGACACAAATGAGCCATTTGACCTGGCTGTAAAAGGCCGTCTTGCTCTTCCGGGAGCATCGACGGCTTCTACGGGGTGGATGGGCATTCAGAATGGCCGGATTGCTACCATTTCCGGGGAGCCCCTAAAAGCCAAAAAGATATTGGACGTCGGCAGTCATCTCGTTTTGCCGGGATTTGTCGATGCTCATGTACACTGTCGGTCCTGCTTGGATGAGGGCATTACGGCCACAACGACGGCGGCGGCAGCGGGCGGGACTACTACGCTGATCGACATGCCCTTTGACAAGCCTGATCGGCCGGTCAACACCTCTGCACGACTACGAACCAAGATTGCAGACATTGCACAAGAAGCGGTCATCGATGTGGGACTGTACGCCACGTTCCCTGCAAGGGGCCCATTGGATGAAATTGCAGCCATGAATGAAGCAGGAGCTGCGGGATACAAGGTGTCGACCATCGAAGTCGATCCAGTGCGCTTCCCTCGAATTCCAGATGGACGTTTTGTGGAAGCCTTTCAAGAAATTGCCAGAACAGGTCGGCCCGTTGCGGCCCATCAAGAAAATCAGGAAATCATCTTCAGCGAGGCCGAGCGCTTTATTGCGGACGGCCGCACGGCCCCTATCGATCACGCATTAAGCAGACCAGCAGTAGCCGAGGCCGAAGCGGCCGGCCGCCTACTCGAGTTCGCCTACTGGACGGGTGCACACCTACACATGGTGCACGGCACTATTCCCCGCACGTTCGATCTCATCAATTGGAATCGCAGCCAGGGTGTAAAAGCTTCTGGAGAAACGTGCCTTCAATACCTGCTTCTAACACAAGATGCGTTGACGAAGATGGGCGGGCGAGCCAAGTGCAATCCTCCACTTCGAACCCAAGAAGACGTGGACGGTCTCTGGGAGCGCATCTTTGACGGCCGAATTGATATCGTCACCTCGGATCACTCACCGTATCCCCTTTCCCGCAAAGAAACCGCTAACATTTTCGATGCCTATGCAGGAATTCCGGGCGCCGAGACGCTAGGGGCGTTGCTCTACAGCGCGGGCGTTTCCGAGGGACGCATCGGATTGAACCGATTTCTAGAACTGGTGTGCAGTGGACCCGCCGACCTGTTTGGGTTTGCCCACAAGGGGCGCCTGGCCCCAGGAATGGATGCTGATTTTGTGATCTTTGATCCAGACGCAACGTGGCAGGTAGACGACGCCCGGTTACACTACAAGGTAGGGGTAAGCCCATATCAAGGTATGACGGCAACCGGCCAGGTTGAGTCGACATGGCTCCGAGGATCCTGTGTTTTTGAGAATGATCTGGTCACCGGTGCGGCCGGTGGTGGGCAGTTCGTCCGGCCCGAATAACTTTCACGTAACCCAATGCAAGACATGAATTTTCAGGGTGTGCTCCCCATATTACCAACGCCATTTACCGCAACCGGAAACGTAGATGAGTCCAGCATGCGGCGCCTGATCGACTTCGAATTGGAAGTCGGGGTTCACGGAGTTTCTATTCTGGGATTCATGGGTGAATCTCACAAGATGGCGGAGTCAGAAAGAAAGCTGGTCGTACGCAGCGTAGTCGATCAGATCGGTGGTGCCATCCCCACCTGGGTTGGTGTCAGAGCCTTCGGGTCGGCCGGAGCCATCGAGCAAGCACGTGAGGCGCAGGAACTGGGGGCGGATGCTGTATTTGTGGCGCCAATTGGCATTCAGAATGATCAAGCGCTGTTTAACCATTATGCTGCCGTTGCGGAATCCGTTCAAATTCCGGTCATTATCCATGACTTCCCCGAGTCCTTTGGGACCATTTTGTCTGCTGAGCTCATTGCCCGAATGGCCAATGAGATTCCTGGCGTAGACTATATCAAATTGGAAGAGCTACCCGTTCTGGACAAACTTTCAAAAATCCGTGCGCTAGCCAATGATGACTTTGGCATCTTCGGCGGACTAGGCGGAGAGTACTTTCTGGAGGAGTTGCAGCGGGGAGCCAATGGTATCATGACCGGTTTTGCTTTCCCGGAAGTACTAGTGGGTATCTACAATGCCTACCGAGCAGGCGATTTCAAGCGGGCGGCAGGCATATTCGACCGATACATTCCTCTCATTCGGTACGAGTTCCAACCCAAAATTGGCCTTGCCTACCGCAAGTTCGTGTATCACCACCGAGGCGTTATCGATACACAGTTCATTCGGCCGCCTGGTCGCCTGATAGACGCATACACGGAGCGCGAACTCACCGCAATTATTGAACGAGTGGGCCTGAGCCTAAGTGCCAAAGGCGTCCAGGCGGCCGAGCCCTGGAACCACTAATCCAATTGGCCGACTTTCAGACAGGCGACCGATCTATCCGGCGCAACACTACTGAGCTGGGGCACCGTGTCTGCACAGGCCGCGTCGGCCACTGGACAGCGAGTTCTGAATACGCACCCAGACGGAGGGTGAATCGGACTGGGTAGATCCCCGTCTAGAACCTGTCGCTTCGTCTGCTGCGTGGGATCTGGTACAGGTACAGCCGATAAGAGCGCGCTGGAATACGGATGGAGCGGGTTGGCGACAACCTCCGAGGCCGGACCGATTTCCTGCATGCTGCCCAAGTACATGACCCCAATTCGATCGCTAATGTGCCGGACAACTGCCAAATCATGTGCTATGAACAGCATCGTAAGGTTCAGCTCCTGTTTCAGATCATGAAGTAAGTTGATGATCTGGGCTTGAATCGATACGTCTAGCGCGGCCACCGGCTCATCGGCCACAATGAATTCTGGCCGGAGCGCGAGCGCCCGCGCAATGCAAATGCGCTGTCTTTGTCCTCCTGAGAACTCGTGGGGATGTCGTCCTCGTGCTGAATCAGAAAGGCCGACCAGATTGAGTAGCTCCGAAATACGGAATGCGGTCTTACTGCGCCCATCCACCAATTGTACTGCTTCCTGCAGTATAGATTCAACCGACATCCGCGGGTTCAGGCTTCCAAAAGGGTCCTGAAAAATAACCTGCATCCGCTTCCTCATCGTACGGATTTGGTGCGCATCCATTTCGGAAATATCCTTTCCATCAAACAGAACAGATCCTTCGGAAAGATCTACTAAGCGGAGCAGAGCTCGTCCCAATGTCGTTTTTCCGGATCCCGATTCACCCACCAAACCGAACACCTCGCCACGACGAATATCCAGACTTACGTTGGTAACCGCCTTCACGGAATGGCCTCCCACAACCGGGAATCGGACATGTACGTTTCGAGCAGATACGATGATTTTGGCGGGCGCTATGGTCTGTGGCGTGCTCAAGACAGCGACAGCTCCTCTGCCCGTAAACATCGCACCGCACGATTCCCACTTTCTAAGATGGGAACGTTCTCTACACGGCACGCCTCCTGCACAAACTCACACCGGGGAGCAAATGTACACCCGCGCTGCGCTTCGCCTGGCGCAGGGCCTTGCCCCGGAATCGTGGGCATTCGGCCCACCTCGTCTCTCGAAAGAGAGGGTACGCTACGAAGCAGTCCAGCGGTATAGGGCATACGTGGTTGGGCAAAGAGTGGGCGGACCGGTGCGGATTCTACCACCTGTCCTCCATACATCACATACACCCGATCCGCGATTCCTGCTACCACTCCCAGGTCGTGCGTTACAAATAGAAGCGCCATTCCAAGCTCCGCCTGCAATTCGGCAAGCAATTCTAGAATCTGTGCCTGTACGGTTACATCCAGCGCCGTGGTGGGCTCATCCGCAATCAGCAAATCCGGGTTGCCAGCTAGCGCCATCGCAATCATTACCCGCTGGCGCATTCCGCCCGATAATTCGTGGGGATAATTCTTCAAACGACGGGATGCTTCAGGAATCCGGACCAAATCCAACAAATCCTTAGCCCGATGCATAGCTTCTTTCCGACCAATTCCGGTCTGCACCTCAACGGCTTCAGCAATCTGCGAACCAATCCGAAATACTGGGTTTAGACTCGTCATTGGCTCCTGAAACACCATAGACATGGCCGCCCCCCGAAGGCGCCTGCGCGCATCGGACTCCATTGCGAGAATGTCTTTCCCTTTAAATTCAATACGACCTTCGGATACGCGGCCCGTTTCAGGCAAAAGGCCCATCACACTCAAACAGGTGACGGACTTACCCGACCCCGACTCTCCCACCAGCGCAACGGTCTCGCCCGCGTACACCTCAATACTTACACGTTGAACCGCTCGAACAGGCGCATCCTGCGTTGAAAACTCAACGGCCAGATCTTCAGTTCGTAAGACAGCAATGGGATTCATGGTATGTCTATTGGCCCTGCGGTTGAGAAAAAGTCTACACATTGCTTTCCGGTAAGGCAAATAGCGTTCTGACTAAGAGGTAAGCTGTTTATTTTCCGAAAGAAAAAAGGTACCCCAAGGGCCAAACCCAGCGCCCACATGTGGGTACAAGCGCTCCATGGCAAATCCACCTTTATCTGATCTAACCACTCTCATGGACACCTGCTCGTGTGGTCACGATCTGGACAGTGTATGGATCAGCCCCAAAGCCCATCACAAAGCCGCTAAATTCTGGTACGGGGTGTTTTGGGGGAGTTCCGGAGGGAAGCCAGACCGGATCGATTGGCGTTGTAGGGTGTGTGGTGATGTGGTTGCCACATCTATCCATCCCAAGAACCTTCTATTGTATCGACACGAATAGGGGCCCTAGAGCTATCTTGATTCTATTCATTTTCCCATACTGAAGCCTCTTTCGCATGCCCGATCCGAATCGCACATACACTGAAAAAGAAATCGCTAAGCTGCTTGAGCGCACGGCACAACTTCAAGCAGATGACGTCCGCGATGAGCAACCATCAACGTCCGGACTGTCCCTGTCTGAGTTAGAAGCCATTGCCTCGGAAGCTGGACTAGACCCTGAGTACCTTCATCGCGCTGCTTTAGAAATTGAATCAACGGGAAAGAAAGGGTTTCAGAATCGCACAGCTACTCACATACACACCCAACGGTTTTTATCCCAAGAACTAACCGAAGACGTTTGGGAAGAGTTAGTTTTCGAGCTTCGAAGGTCGTTTGGGAGTAATTCGAGCATAGACATGACCGGGCTGGGATCGTTTGGAAACGGTGTTGTAGAGCAAATTGGGCGCTCCCGAGAATGGAGACACACGAGTCCCATGGGCGTACATACATCGGTCTTGCTCCGGCCTTACAAGGAGGGCACTCGAATTGAAATGAGTCAAAAAGTAGGCGCTGGAAGCCCCAAATCAGAGGCAATAGGCTACGGTTTTTTACTCTCAATACTGCCCGCTTTTATTCTTGCTGTTATTTTCGGCAAATCACTACTGGTCGGAGCTGCTTCATTTACCGTAATTATGGCAATGCTGGTCCCATTGGTATATCTACTGGACATGCGCTGGAGAGATAAGAAGCTCGCCAATTTGGAATCTGTGGCAGAACGACTCGTAGAATTTGCCAATGAGAAAGCCTCGCTAGCTTCTCCAGTCGTCGAGCCTCGCCTTGAAACATCCACCACGTCCGGCATGCTAGAGCTTGAAGACGAAGAGCTCGCTCCGGAAGTCGTTAGTGCGCAACGCACCAAGAATAGAAGCTAGTTATTCAGCTTCTGGGCCGAGCTCGATATCCAAGGCAGGTGGGGCACCTTCTGGCTCTCTAATGGAAAGAATAAGCTCTTGCACAGACTGGTCCGGTGCCGGGAAAAAGGGTGTCAAACCAAGCGTAACGGCAAAGTTGATGACCATTCCTACCACGCCAATTCCTTGGGGCCCGATACCGAATGCCCAAGACGACCATCCCCCGTATACGCTTCCCAATATGTACGTCGCCGTGAATCCGATTCCGGCGATCATGCCAAACATAGCGGGATAGGTGCCCACTCGCCTTGAGAAAATCCCCAATACAATGATGGGGAAAAAGCTCGCTGCGGCCAGTCCAAAGGCAAAAGCCACGACCTGGCTCACAAATCCGGGGGGATAAATACCTAAGATGCCTGCAATGACTACGGCAAAACCAATCACCGTACGTCCAACCAACAATCGCTGGCCCTCCGTTGCTTGAGGATTAATGATGCGATAGTACAAGTCGTGTGCCACGCTGGAAGAGATGACGAGTAGCAATCCGCTGGCCGTGGATAAAGCAGCTGCCAGACCGCCAGCTGCCACTAGTGCAATAATCCAATTGGCTAACCCTGCCATTTCTGGGGTCGCCAGGACAATGATATCTCGGTCTGGTCCCGAAAGACCCGCCTGCCTAAGCACAGCACCTCCGTTTTCACCTCCAGGCTCACCGGCCAGCCAGCGGGCGTGATTCTGACGGATTTCTCCTATTCGGACCGCACCGAGATTTCCACTTCTGAAGAGTTCATTCTCGTCGGCACGTTCGCCTCCCGTGTAGGTGAGTTTGCCATCTCCATCATCCATCCATAAAACCAGTCCCGTCTGCTCCCAGCTGTTGAACCACTCAGGCAGTTCGGCTTCTGTCTTTCCGTTTAATCCTTCCAACATCGTATACCGAGCAAAAGCACCAATCGCCGGGGCCGTTAAATAAAGCATCGCAATAAATAAAAGAGCCCAAAAAGCACTCCAGCGAGCAGCAGCCACGTTTTTCACGGTATAAAAACGCACAATAACATGCGGCAGGCCCGCCGTGCCTGCCATAAGAGCCAGCGTTACACAAAACACGTTCAACTTATCCCATTGGCCGATGAAGGGTTCGGTGTACGATGCGAATCCGAGATCTGCGCTGATTTGATTCAGTTTAGCGAGCAGAGGAGTGCCTTCACCAATCAAGTCGCTGCCGAGTCCGATTTGAGGGATTGCGGAGCCCGTCAGATCCAAACTAATTGCTATTGCCGGTGTCAAGAATGCCGTGATAAGCACCCAGTATTGAGCAACCTGCGTCCACGTAATGCCCTTCATACCACCCAGCGTGGCATATACAAAGACGATGGCCACGCCTACATATACACCCACATTAACATCTACTTCTAGAAACCGAGAAAACACAATGCCGACGCCGCGCATCTGACCAGCAACATAGGTGAAGCTCACAAAAATGGCGCATATCACAGCTACGATCCGCACAGCGTTTGAGCGGTACCGGTCTCCGATAAAGTCCGGGACGGTGTAATGTCCAAATTTCCGGAGGTAGGGGGCCAAAAGAAGAGCCAGCAGCACGTATCCACCCGTCCAACCCATCAGGTACATCCCGCCCGCATACCCCAACGTGGAAATCAATCCAGCCATTGATATAAAGGATGCCGCGCTCATCCAGTCTGCGGCTGTCGCCATTCCGTTCGCGATAGCCGGAATGCCCTGTCCAGCAACATAAAATCCCTTTGTGTCAGACACTCGGGACAACCACGCTATCACTAAATAGAGTGAAAACGTTACACCTACGAAAAGAAAGGTCCAGGCTTGCACACTCATGATTGCGCCTCTTCCAGGTCGGCGTGATGTTGTTTATCTAGCCTGTTGAGCAACACGGCATAGATGAAAATCAGTACCACAAACGTGAAGATGCTTCCTTGTTGAGCAAACCAAAAACCCAGCGGGTACCCTCCGAGGTAAAACGCGTTCAAAGTATCGGCGAATAACACACCTGCACCCAAGCCCGCTGCAGCCCAAATCGTAAGAAGAACGGCCATGATAAACAGGTTCTTCTTCCAGTACCGGTCAATGGCCTCTGCCACTTTCGGATCGCGCTCGTCAGGTGTGTGTGTCATGCTATACTCAGGTTTGGACCGTGCCCACTTGGGGGATGAAACTTACAATAGCAACCTAAAGCCGAATCTACCATATCCAAAGATTGAGGCGTTGCACGGCTGGCTTCTCACTTACTGTTCTTCAAAAAGGGCAGATAACGCACTCTCTACCAAGGCGCCCATTACCTGATATCCCGTTTCGGTGACGTGCACCCCATCCGATGTATACTCGGCGATCATCCCATTTTTCCCGTCATTCATGGCGGCAAAATAATCGAGATACATAAAACCAACGGTATCAGCATATTCCCGTAGTAGTCCGTTTAACGCTGGGATTTTCTGATCTGGACCAAGCCCAGGCCTCCAAGGATATTCGGCGGCCGGTAATACGGAACATATAATGACTTGAACCCCATGCGCGTATGCCAATTCTGCCATGCTTGCGATGTTACCCGCAATTGCTTCCAGTTCTATCGGCCCTTGGTTTTCGGCAATATCATTAGTACCAGCCAGAATGACGACGGCTGCGGGCTTCAAATCCAGCACATCGGCCCGAAAACGAACCAGCATCTGGGCAGTTACTTGTCCGCTGATGCCTCGATTCACGTATGGCTTATCTGCGAAGAAATCAGGCATGATCGCACTCCACCCTTCTGTGATTGAGTCGCCCATGAAGACAATTCGTTCACCCTCAGTTTCCAAGGAGGCATTGTCCTCCGCATATCGGGCAAGCCCAGCCCAATCCTGCGCAGCGCCTGCAGATACCGTTAACATAGACAGCCATAAAAAACAAGAAATAAATTGATTCATTGCCACCTGCTGAATAGTAATCTCTAAAGTATACACGTGTCCATGGACTTTTAACAATATCTACCCCAAATACCGATCAAGCCAACAAGCTATTTACAATCAATGTGTCCTCTAAACTAAATAGATGAATCGGCCATTTAGGCCATTAAATGGCCTTTAAACGAGAGTTGGGGAGTTTTGAGAGCACCTTTACCGTATTCTATCTCACGCATTGATCTAGGAAACGTCTATTTTTACTGGGACCCTCCAAAAAATACATCCTTTTTCAAGGCTTTAGTGAAATCCTCGCTTGTGCATTGAACCCCGTCTCCGGGTGCTTTAACCTTGCTGAAATTGCTGTTTTCTGGTAAGGACTATCGTGATAAAACTTTCTCGCGGATTCGACATCAAACTGCTTGGTAAGCCCGAGCAGGGGTTTCTAGACGTTGGATCACCCCAACTCTATGCGCTGAAACCCGCAGACGTAATCGGCAACGGGCCGATTCCAAAATTACACAAGGCCATCGGCGACAAGGTGCTCGCCGGCGAACCGGTCTTTTTCGACAAAAACAACCCGCGGATACAATTTGCATCCCCGGTGAGTGGAGAAGTCGTTGAAGTACGTCGTGGAGCCAAGAGGGCCATTGATGCTGTGGTTATTTCAGCCGACAATTCGGTTGAATTCCATAACCATGGTGCACTTGATATTGCCTCCTGCTCAAGAGAGGAGGCCGTAGAGCTTCTGCTCGGCTCGGGTGCTTGGACGCTGCTGCGGCAACGTCCCTTCAACTCACTTGCAGACCCTGAGGTTACGCCACGAGATATCTTTGTTTCGTGTTTTGACACAGCCCCGCTAGCTCCAGATCACAATATGCTGATCGAAGGCAAAGAGGCAGCGTTTCAGGCCGGCCTGAATGTGCTCGCTAAACTGACTTCAGGAAGTGTTCACCTCGGCGTAGGCCCCGGTTCAGGAGAGGTGTTCACAAAGGCAGAGGGTGTTAAAACCACTGCGTTCTCAGGCCCTCACCCGGCTGGAAATGTGGGTGTGCAAATTCACCACATTGCTCCTATTAATAAGGGAGACGTTGTTTGGACACTTAAGCCTCAAGACGTTGCCCTCATCGGGAAGCTATTTACTGACGGTGTTTTTGACGCTGAGCGAACGATGGCTGTAACGGGAGACGAGCTAAAGCGGACCGGATACGTAAAAACTCGTATTGGTGCTTCGATCAAATCGATTGTAGCAGATAACCTGAAGCACGAATCTGTTTCCTGTATCAGCGGTAATGCCCTAACCGGGACAAAAATTGCTGCGGACGGGTTCTTCGGATTGTACGACGATCAGCTTACGGTATTGGAAAAGGGAGATAAAGCCGAGTTTTTAGGCTGGCTACTTCCTTCGTACAAACGACCTAGCATGTCTCGGACATTCTTATCATTCTTGCGTCCCAACACGGAATACCACGTTAACACCAGTAATCATGGTGAAGAACGCGCTTTCGTGATGAGCCAACAATATGAAAAGGTGGTACCCATGGATGTATTTCCTCAGTACCTGATCAAGTCCATCTTATTCAGCGACTTCGAACAGATGGAAGGACTAGGTATTTATGAAGTCGTAGAAGAAGACCTCGCACTTTGCGAGTTCGTGTGTACCTCCAAACAGCCGATTCAGCAGATCCTGAGAAGCGGCCTGGACCTCGTCCGACTGGAAGGCTGAATCATTGAGTAAAAAGGTCAACAACACTCGACCATGAAATTATTTGAGAATCTGATTGGAAAGGTCAAGCCTCATTTTGAGGAAGGCGGCAAGCTTGAAAAATTCTATTACGGGTTTGACGCGTTAGAAACCTTTCTCTTTGTGCCCGGACACGAGTCGCATGGGACGCATATCAAGGACGGAATCGACCTGAAGCGAACCATGTTCACCGTGGTAATCGCAATGATACCGGCTTTACTGTTCGGTATGTGGAATGTGGGCCACCAGCACTTCTTGGCCATAGGCGAATTCACCGCTATGGCCGATGGGTTCATGGACAAATTCATGTATGGTGCCATCAAAGTGCTGCCCGTTGTGGTAGTTGCCTACGGTGTCGGCCTTGGAATTGAATTTGTGATTGCCATCATCCAAAAACATCCTGTAAACGAAGGCTTCCTTGTTTCTGGGATGCTCATTCCCCTAATCATGCCACCAACCATTCCTTTGTGGATGGTCGCGTTGGCCACAGCGTTTGCTGTGATCCTCGGGAAAGAAGCTTTTGGTGGCACTGGAATGAACATCTTAAACGTAGCTCTTATTGCCCGTGTGTTCATTTTCTTCGCGTATCCAACCTACATGTCTGGTGATGCCGTTTGGGTTGCAGGCGATGCTTCACTTTTCGTTGACGGGTTCTCGGGAGCTACACCACTTGGTGTAGCCTATCTCGGTGGCGCTGAGGCGCTAGCCGCCGTGAAGGTGTTGAATTATGACATGATGAGCATGATCATCGGAACGATACCCGGATCCATTGGCGAGACCTCTGTCATTGCGGTTGGAATCGGAGCGCTCATCCTACTCGTCTCTGGAGTAGCAAGCTGGCGCATTATGATTTCCGTAGTAGTCGGAACGCTGCTTGCTGGAACGGTATTCACCTTGGCTGATATCTCTTTCTTTCAGGGGATCCCTGCTTACACCCATGTCATCATGGGTTCCATGTTGTTCGCAACGGTATTCATGGCAACAGATCCGGTAACAGCGGCTCAAACCAACACCGGTAAATTCATTTACGGGTTTCTGATTGGAATCTTTGGCATGATCATTCGTGCGCTGAATCCAGCTTATCCAGAAGGTTGGATGCTAGCCATTCTACTAATGAATGTGTTTGCTCCAACCATCGATCACTTTGTAGTACAGTCCAACATCAAACGAAGGGTCAGCCGTGCACTCTAATTCTTACACCCTGCGGTACGCCATCTTTTTTACGGCCTTTGTTGCCATTTTACTGGCTGTAGCAGCCAGTGGGCTCCGTCCAAGGCAGGAACGAAATATCGCTCAAGCAAAACGAGCAGCCATTCTTCAAAGTGTGATGGAAGTAGATCCAGTAACACTCGAAAATGATTACAACTCGTTAATCACTGAGTTTGTCTATAGCATCGAGGGCAGTGAACGCGCGGACGCTATCGCATTTGACGTAGATCTCAAAAAGGAAATGAAGGCCTCTGATAGTGAGCGCAATTTTCCATTGTACATCTATAGCAAGGATGGCCAAACGCGTTACATCATTCCCCTACAAGGGAAAGGTTTGTGGGGTCCTATTTCGGCCTTTGTCGCACTTGATGCGGATCTGAACACGATTTCTGGTGTCGTCTTCGAACATGAAAAAGAAACACCCGGATTAGGGGCTGAAATTAATACAGCCGAATTCCAGGTTCAGTGGCAAGGCAAAAAGATTTTTGGCGAGGCGGGTAACTTCATCTCAGTCAAAGCTCTAAAAGGATCCGGCAATGACATTGAGGGCAAGCCTCACGAAGTGGACGGACTTACAGGCGCCACTATGACGCTTAATGGTGTGAACACCATGATGAGCGACGAGCTTGCTCGATACGAGAAAATTTTGACCAGCATTAATTCCTAGCATTTAACAACAATGGATCAAATCGCTGCAGAAAAGGAGCCATACTGGTCTCCGAAAAATAAAAAGTTGTTGACTGACCCGTTCAGTGACGACAACCCGATCACAATTCAGGTGCTCGGTGTGTGTTCGGCTCTAGCTGTGACCACACAGTTGAAAACCGCAATGGTAATGGCCGTCTCCGTGGTGGTCGTACTGGTTTTCTCAAACGTGATCATCTCTGCGATGAGAAACACCATCCCATCGCGAATTCGAATGATCGTGCAGTTGCTCGTCATTGCTGGATTGGTGATTCTGGTAGATCAGGTCTTAAAGGCATTCGCCTACGATGTGAGTCGGCAGTTGTCGGTCTATATCGGACTGATCATTACCAACTGTATCATCATGGGTCGCCTCGAGGCTATGGCCATGTCCAACAAACCTAGCGCCTCACTGCTCGATGGTCTAGGTAATGGTTGGGGCTACGGAGTCATTCTGATCGTCGTCTCTTTCTTCCGCGAGCTGTTCGGCGCCGGATCCCTTTTGGGGATTCAAGTCGTACCTGACGCTCTCTACGAAATGGGATACGAAAATAACGGCATCATGCTGACATCAGCCGCGGCCATGTTCATCATTGGGGTCATTATCTGGGTCCAGCGCGCTCGCAACCCAAAACTCATCGACGCCTCCTAGCGGCCACCGAAGCTTCAACTTCGAAAAACAGCTACCGAAATGGATCTAGTAAACATATTTATAAAGTCGGCCTTTCTGGAGAACATGGTTCTTGCCTATTTCTTAGGCATGTGTTCTTTTTTGGCCGTCTCCAAAACTGTGAAAACAGCGATTGGACTTGGTGTTGCAGTCATCTTTGTGCTTGGCATCACGGCTCCAATCAACTGGTTGGTAAATACCTACTTCCTCAAGGAAGGCGCCCTGGCCTTCATCTCGCCATCCTTGGCAGAAGTTGATTTGACCTTCTTGCAGTACATCGTATTTATCGCCGCTATCGCATCAATGGTGCAGCTCGTCGAAATCATTGTAGAGCGGTTCTTTCCCCCCCTTTATAATGCTCTCGGTATCTTTTTGCCGCTTATTACTGTGAACTGTGCCATTCTTGGTGGCTCTCTGTTCATGGTCGAGCGCGAATATGCATTCGATGAGACTATCGTTTTTGGCCTGGGATCTGGTTTTGGCTTCTTCTTGGCAATCGTAGCTCTTGCTTCGATTCGGGAGAAACTGCGCTACTCCCACATCCCTGCCCCACTGAGGGGACTGGGTATTGCGTTCATTGTGACCGGCTTGATGGGGCTCGCATTCATGAGCTTCGCCGGCATCAGCCTGTAAAAAACGGGACACTAAAGCTTAGAGTACGTAATTCATGGAAATCCTTTCAGTTGTTCTCGCCAGCGTCGCCACAGCAGGTCTGCTCGTGTTGGTTCTGACCGGTCTTCTTGTATTTGCCAAGGAAAAACTGATTCCTTCGGGTGACATTTCACTCGTCATTAATGGTGATGCAGAAAATCCGGTGATTGTCCAACCAGGGTCCACGCTACTGGGTGCACTCAACGAACAAAATGTATACCTACCTTCTGCTTGTGGGGGTGGTGGTACCTGCGCCATGTGTAAATGCCAGGTTCTAGAAGGCGGCGGAGAAGTCCTCCCGACCGAAGCCGTTCACCTTACCCGCAAAGAACAGAAAGAGAACTGGCGCCTAGGTTGCCAGGTTAAGGTCAAGCAAGACATGACCATTAAGGTGCCCGAAGAGATTTTCGGCATAAAAAAGTGGGAATGTGAAGTCATCAGCAACGAAAAC
>ERZ1046876.1033-NODE-1033-length-19302-cov-7.024523_pt1 | contig 19302 bp, 10 predicted proteins | sample MGYA00383094_ERZ1046876 | MGnify/ENA primary metagenome ERZ1046876 (study PRJEB29581, sample SAMEA5548364) | metagenome | biome: marine; feature: coastal; material: water | depth 50 m | study: Short-term variability in the microbial, nano- and picoplankton...
TAGTTTTTGAAATGGACGAAATCAATTCAGAGTTTAAAGCTACTGATGTGGTGCTGGTCATAGGCGCTAATGATATCGTCAACCTTGGAGCACTGGATGATGAATCAAGTCCAATTTTTGGTATGCCTGTCCTGGAAGTCTGGGACGCCAAAACTGTGATAGTACTCAAACGCACAATGGCCACCGGATATTCAGGGGTAGGAAATCCACTTTATTTCAGGGGAAATACCTGGATGTTATTTGGAGACGCAAAAGAAAGTCTGAACAAGGTGTCCGCTCTCCTGAATTAGTTCCGTGCAAAATTATTCCGAAATCTCTCTCAACTCAGAACTATTAGATAATCTCCAGCTAATATGTGCTGCCTGAATTATGTTCTTTTATGAATTAAGTTAAGTATAATTCAATAGTTGACTTTAGATTTCAGCACTAAATTTTTTCTATAACTGTAAAAGCATGCACGTAATCCATACGGTGCAGTTCTGGTGATTCCTGAACTTGATCCTGGTAGCTTTGGTAGTAATCGTGAATTATTTGTTTTCTTTCTTCCAATGGTCGTTGAGGATCCAGTGCTCCGAAAAATATACTTTCATTCCAACTCCTGATTGTAGGTATGTATTCTTTAGCAAAACGTTTAGCATCCTGGTGCTCCTTAAAGGCCTCTGCAAAAGGGCAAGCAGTGATGTGTGTCTCTATTTGCTTAAGTCTCAAACCTGCTTGATAGACAGGATTTTCAATGTTCTTCAAGGGAGCACTAAACTCCTCAACAGTATTATAATATTGAGGTAGTGTCATTTTTTGATATTCATCCTCTCTTATCAGTCCTTGATCCATAAAATTCCGCCATAGCTGAGCGAAATTGCTGAACATGTTCACTCCAGTTGTGTTACCCAGATATTTCCCATTTTCATCACGACAAAAATTAAGCAATACCAATTGACCTCCGGATCTCAATTCACTGGCTCGGTGCAGTAAAATGGATTCCCAGTCTTTTTTTCCTTGTGCAGAAAAATTAAGATACTGCTCACCCTCTGCACCAACCATGTGAACGTGGTCGCTTAGATCACAGGGCTTGCTGCTTAGCCAATGCATTGCGGTTGCAGAGAAACCAAAATCCAAAGTGTTGTCAGGTAGAATCTGTTTGTAGAAGGAGTTCGCAGAAAAAAGAGGGTAAACGTTTTTAGTACGATCCAGGTAACTGCTAAAATGGCCTAAACCCAAGACGGTGTTTACCAGTCCATTAAAATCGTTTTTTGGTTGATCTGCATAGACGATGTTAATGTTTATTCCAGGTGCAGTTTTTTGAATGGAATGGATGAATTTTTCAACCATCTTAAGCGACGTCCCTCCATCAGCAGTTCCCATGTCTGAGAAAGTGAAACTTTGCTGATTTTTTGAAACATTCATCGAATCCAGTGCTGACAACAGCATCGGTGTTGCAGCATTGATTACATCTTCTGCACCTCTGGTGGTAAGAGAATATACTCCTCCACTGGACATAGTGATGTTCTGCAGGTTTTCAGTTTGACTGGACATGGATAATAACTAAAGGGTTGTCAACATAGGATAATTTAAAAGAACAAAGAAATGTCTTCATGTGATGATTTACAGGCAGAAACAGATTTGCCATGCTCCAAGCTTAGTTTATTCTGCAGCCGCAATCCAATGGAATCCTTCAGTAAAATCTTATAATTTGCCAAAGGTACGGCAAGTTCTTTGACGGCACGTTGGCGCCATTCGAGTTCCTGATAATAGATAGTCATTCCGAGCTGCCATTGTTTCATAGCTTTTTCAGGACTTGCTTTCTTTCCTTTTAATGCACGCCGTGCTTTTGAGATTTTAGACTTGATGGAACTTGCTCCTTTAATACTTCCAAGGGCGGACTCAATTTTCTTGATATGTTGCATGGCAGATTTGGGTTCCTCCTCTTCAATAATTGATTTGACAGAATTGAGTAGTGTTTCTGCCTCAAGAAGCTCAGGTGTATGATTCAAAACATCTGTTAAGTTGATTACAGATTCATACGCACTATCGGAGTTTCTACGATATTTCTGACGGGATACACGTGCTTCTTTTTTGAGGAGGACGAATTTCTCTCTTTCTGACTCCCATTGTGTAGGGATGGAATTTAGCAACTCTGCTTTCATCTGCTCAAATGTTTCAATACTATTGCTGATTTCCTTAAAAACTAAAGGACCCGGATCCTCTTCATTACGTTCAAGTCTCGTTTTTCTCTGTTTGAGTTCAAAGATGTCATCTTCAATTTTTCTAATTTCAGCCTGTATTTTTCTTACTTCGTGATGCAGATCTTCGTAACTTATGATGAAACTTTCAAATTGGCGGTCCTTTTCTTTAATAATTTCTACAAGATTAAACGTAGCTAAAACCTCTTGCTGTGAGTTAAGTAGTGCTTTTTTGTGTTTTGCTGGCAGGTAGTCAATATTAACTTTGCTCAAAGAATCAACACCTGCACGTATCTCGTTTTCATGTTCTGTATAATATGGAAAAATTATCTCCTCAATACACTGCTGAAGTTTTGGATTGATTGGAGGAGGGGCATTCTCTGAAGTTAGATATGTCCGGTTTGGCAAATAATTGACCAGAGGTGGGAAATAACCCGCAATGGCCAAACCGATCAACTGCAGAATGATGAAGGCCACCACTCCGCGATAAATATGAATTGTTTTCACTTCTGGCGGAGACACTCCTCTCAAGTAAAATAACGCAAACCCAAATGGAGGTGTGAGAAAGGATGTCTGCAGGTTCATGCCGATCATTACACCCAGCCAGACTGCAGTGATGTTTGCAGACGGATCAGCAAGTAATATTGGTGCTACAAGTGGGACAACGACTACAGATATTTCAATAAAATCGAGGAAGAATCCTAAAAAGAAAATGACGGCCATGACCACCATAAACTGAGCCCAGAATCCACCTGGTACACTGGTCAGGAATTCCTTAACCAGTTCTTCACCACCAAATCCTCTGAAGGCAGAGGTCAGCATGGCTGCTCCAATAAGGATTATGAAGACCATCGAAGTGGTTTTAGAGGTTTCAAGCATGACCCCTCTTAGTGTGTTTTCTATACGGAAAGTTCTCCAGGCACTCCAGAATACTGAAATTAATAAAACAATAACTGCGATAGTTGCAAAGATCATTGCAATTGCTTCCTCAGAATTACGAATGTTTTTGACATTTAATTCGTACTGACTGAGGATTAAAATAATAACAGTGGTTGAAATAACAGCGAGAATTGCAGGATAGAAGGAGTTTCTTTGGCCTTCCGTCAGCCGATAACCTCCCATAATCATTGCACCAACAGCTCCAATTGCTCCTGCCTGGTTAACAGTGGCAATCCCCATAATGATAGAACCCAAAACCGTGAAGATTAAGGTGAGTGGCGGAATAAGTGCCATCATCACTTTTAATAAAAATTTGCCATCAATTTTACCTTCATAAGGAACAGGCGGTGCTGATTCTGGATTAAGAAAGGCAGAGATAAGGATGTAAGCCATGTAAAGACCAACCAGTACCAGTCCAGGCAGGAAAGCACCAACAAACATGTCTCCAGCACTGGCAGAAACCACATCGAATTCAGAGGGCATCATGGTTTCGCCAGTGGCTAGTTTATATTCCGCAATTCGGGCAGTGTTGGCAATTTCCGCTGCACTGGAAAGCTGATCGGCCAGAATGATCAATACTATGGACGGTGGAATTATCTGACCCAGTGTTCCGGACGCGCAGATGGTTCCTGTAGCCAATGGTTTAGAATAATTGTGTTCCAGCATAGCTGGAAGAGAAATGAGTCCCATGGCAATTACTGTAGCACCAACAATCCCAGTTGTGGCTGCAAGTAAGGCTCCGACAAAAACTACTGAAATCCCAAGCCCACCTGGAATAGGTCCAAATAACTGAGCCATTGAGACAAGTAGGTCTTCAGCAATTTTGGAACGCTGAAGCATTATTCCCATAAAAACGAAAAGTGGTATGGCAATCAGCGTGTCTCGTTCAACATCCCAGTAAAGACTGCGGAAATTAGTTACTCCGGCAGTCAGCCACTCGATAGGTCCATCCTGGGTAAAATAAGCCGAAGGGTTACCTTCAATGATAAAACCGGTCAGTGCAGCCATTCCTATACTAAGAATTGCAGCTCCAGGTAATGAGAAGGCAACAGGGAAACCTGAGGTGAGTGCAATCACCATCAACAGTACAAGGACTAAAAGAAAAAATACTTCCATGAAAATATTTATGTTAAATAATTCAGGTGTTTAATTGTGTTTCTTGGTCATCAGGCACATTTTCTCCGATCAATTCTGCAGAATTACGCAGGAAATATCCCATAAACTGAACGAGCATCGATACAGCAAAAACGACAAGATAACCGACCATCAGATATTTTACATACATTCCGAAACCCTGTTGGTATACCTCGAATACAAGTAAAGGTCCATTGAGACTGCTACCTCTAACCCACATTCCGGTTGAAAGAATAACCCAGCAAAGAGGAAGTCCCAAAATGACACAGCCGACTGCATTTGAAAGTGCCTTGGTTTTTGTTTTGAATCTTGAATAAAATACATCCACTCGCACATGACCTTCGGTTATTAATGCGTATGAACTGGAAAAAAGGAAAAGTGCTGCATACCACATTCTTACCAAGTCGCCCATGAAAGCCTGCTCATAGGAATATACGAAACGTGAAATAACAATCTGAAACTCTGCTATTACCACCAAAAGTGCGAGCCATGTAAAGCCAAGGCCTCTGATAAAATATGCAATTACGAAACTTATAATAATGAGTGGATAGTGCACATAAGTACCTCGAAAAACTGCTCGTCCCAACTCAATCGCCATTGAGTTCCCTAACATTGAATTCAGAAAACCTTCTACACGGAGAAAAGAAATTATGATGTCAACAAAACCAACTAGCAAAACTGCCCAGAAACAGGCTCTTGTCAGGTAGGCAGCAAATCTACTTAAGATATCAGCGTCTTCAAGAAGTGTTCGTTTTGGGGTTTTTAAAACAAACAGGCAAACAGCGCTTAACATTGAGACAAGAGCAAAGCTTTGAATCAATCCCAAAGTCAAAGCGTTACTGTCAAGCGGCTTCCTCAGAGGTGATATGCCAAACATCTCATGATGCGCAAAAAAATTCCAGAGACCTGGCCAACCTCTCCAGAAAATAAGATAGTTGTTGAACAAAAAGAGCAGGGTCAAGCTTACCATGGACCATGCAAAAATTCTTAGCAGGCCAAGAGTCACAAGACTGTTGTGGCTGTTGTCAGTCAATTGTTAGCTATGTGCTGAAAGGCTGTAATGAAACGGTAAAACTTGACCATAAAGTTTCTTAAATAAATCTCGTATTAATAGAAAATGAGGACCGGATAGAGAACTAAAGCTGATGGGATAAGGAATTAAAGACGGTGTTAAGTTTGAAACACCGCCTTTAATCTTTGGTCAAGCCATAATCACGAAACACCAAGTACACGGTTACGCTGTGTGAGGTATTCCTGATCAGAAATGTTCATCCATTTACCAACATCTTTGCGTGTTGCAGCAAAGCTTTCATGGATGGTGTTGGACAGACTACTGTGCTGTCGTACTTCATCAAAAACCTCTTCCGCTGCTTCGCCGAAACTATCATAAATATCGTCATTGAAGCGTTTCAACTTAACACCTTGCTCACGAATCAGTTTTTCTAAAGCAGAACCATTCTTTGCATTGTATTCAGACATCATGATGTCATTTTCTGTGTGAGCTGCTGCTTTGATGGTTATTTGGTCAGAATTTGAAAGACCTTCCCACCATGATTTGTTCATGCCTAGAGATAGCATGGCTGCGGGCTCGTGCATTCCGGGGTAGTAGTAATACTTGGCTGCTTCATAAAATTTCATATAAGCATCATTCCAGGGGCCGACCCACTCGGTTGCATCGATTGCACCGGAAATCAGGTTTTCATAAATTTGACCTCCAGGAAGTGAAACAGGTGATACCCCAAGCTTGGCCATTACGTCTCCACCCAAACCTGGAATTCTCATTTTAAGACCCTTGAGGTCGTCAACTGAGTTAATTTCTTTGCGAAACCAGCCACCCATTTGAACACCTGTGTTTCCACACGGCAGACATTTAAGTCCAAAACTTCCAGCCAGTTTATCCCAAAGTTCCTGACCTCCACCAAAGTTAATCCAAGCATTTATTTCACTATAAACATATCCAAACGGGACCGCAGTAAAATAGGCCCATCCGGGATGTTTACCTTTCCAATAGTAATCTGCTGCATGATACATCTGTGCATTCCCGGATGCTACTTCACCAAAAGAGTCAAAAGGTTTCACTCTTTCACCGGCAGCATAATATTTAACATTCATTCGACCATCAGACATATCTGATAGCCTCTTAGCAAAACGTTGGGCTCCAGTACCAAGTCCAGGAAAATCGCGAGGCCAAGTGCTAACCATTGCAATTTCAATACGTTTTTGAGCAATTGCCGGAGCTGGGAACGTTGAAGCAGCAACGGCTGTTGCTCCCCCTGCTACTGCGGCACCTTTAATAAATTTTCTACGATTCATGTGTACCTTTATGAATAGTTTTAAAAAACATACTAAGGCAGCAAGTTCTTCAATGATCATTGCTGTCATGTTTTGTGATTCCCCTATATGGAAAAACACTTTAAAACCCAGAAGCTACAGTTTGCGTGATTTGATGTCAAGCTATTAAATGATTATTTTAAATAACTGGAGTTTTGTTTGCTTATGGTTATCGTAGATTTAGCAGAAATGATATAATTGTTTTTTGCAGATCTCAAGAGTCAGTCAAAATAATATTTTATAAAGTAAAAAGTGAAAGTAAAAAGTGATTGTGAATTTAGTTAAAAAATTAATACTTCGTCTGTTTCCTTTACTTGTTGGTCTTTTAATTCCTTTCTCAGCTTTGGGAGTTTCCAGTTTAGGATGTTTAGGCGCTACTGTAGCGGAATATCTGATTCCTGGACTGGGATATGGAGTTCTAGGTCATTACGACAAAATGCTTGTTTTAGGCGGTTCACGCTGGATGGCGATTAACAAGTATATGTCATATTCAAGCAGTGACGATTACGAAAATTACTATAATAAAATATATAAAAAGACAGAATTGTCTGATGACAAAAATCAACATGACTATTTTTACTCAAGAGAAACGTATTTTGCAAATGCATATTTAAGCATGTACGGCAACCTTACTTTCGCGACTTTTTATGATCTTTACGAAACAGGTTGTGAAAAAAACACTGAGACTTTTGGAATGATGCTGGCTCCTTTTCAGGTTTGGGAATTTGCAGACGAGTTGACTTTCTGGGGGCCGACAATTTGGGCTTCTACAGTTTCTCTTGATACTAATTTATTGACGTACCATGTGGATCAAGATTTAAGCAAAACAGAAATGATTAACATCTCATTTCTGCAGTATCAGTTGGTTGGTGTGGGTGAGGAGATGCTCTTTCGAGGTTTGATACAGCAATCTTTATTTAAATTATATTCAAGCGGACTCAGTAAAGGTCTCGCACGCTGGGGAAGTATCCTAACTGCCAGTGCAATTTTTGGTGCAGCACACAATGGAGCAGGGTTCAGCGCATCTCCTGGTATTGCATTTGTGGCCGGAATGTATTTAGGATGGGTCTATCATCCTGCAGATGGTGATTTTGATCTGACACAACCCATCGCTATTCATTCATGGTGGGACACCATACTTGAGAACCGGAGACTTCACGGTGCAAATTATGTTGAGCGCAAGCAGGGTGAAAATGCGTTGAACTATCCCCTCAAAAGCGAACGGGTATATCCCTTGTTCGGTTTTAACTACAGTTTCTGATTCTACAGAAACAATTCTTCTTCCTCCGCTTTGGATTTCTATCCAAGCCTGGCAACTAAAGTTTCCTGCCTCAAAAATATAATCCACAAAAAACATTAAAGTTCCTGAAGACAATGTCGATAAGAAAGACAATGGAAATCCTCTCCTAGATCGAATGTATTCGAGATAAGAGAACAGTCAGTTCTTAAAATCTTAAAGTTCCTGGACGAGATTCCGTAATAATTAAACTCCCTCATCGTCAAGTTTGACTTTGAAACAGTGCTTTTAAAAACTCTGTTCCGGGAAAATATTGATCTTAGAAAAATTAAAAGTAATATGCAGGTTTGCATTATTAACTGAAAGTAGGATCTTTTCCTTTGTTGGAAATACTGAATTAGAGCGTAGTAGTTGTCATTGTTCTTAAATATAGACTTTTGTTGAAGAACTATTTTTAATTAAAATTTACTGAGATAACTGTTTCCAATGTGTTTTTTAACTTAATTGCTAAGCACAGAAGAGGAAACTCTATCTAATGTAAGCATCTGATGACAGATATTAGGTAATACGGTCAGAAAACAATGTTTTGTATGTCTGCAAACTGATTTTAATTTGAATGTAGAGCTGTGCACTACGTTTATTCCTGCTACTTTGGAATAATATTCCTAAGGGGCAGAGGATGGTTGTTGTGTGTCGGATATGTTTTGACTCAAAAGAATTTATACAGTTTAAAAACAGTTTGCTAAATCGCTAGCTGGTTCATAAGAATTAAGCCTAAGTTGGTATTACGTGTTATGAAGGGAGTTGTGTGCTCTCTTGATAAAACGTAGCATCGAGTTACGTCAAATATTAGACTTTCTCTTCAGCATTTATTTCTTAATGCTGACAGTGCGAACTGTTGCTTATAGAGGTTCAGTTTTGATCTGATGGGTGATTGTTCGTGTGTTGAAGAAAATGTAACTCTAAACTTATAGAAGACGTTACTTTGCGAGTGCAGTGACGTTTATCTTCGGACTATGTTCCCGTTTCAGCGGAAGAGTGAGGTGCTGTGTCTAATAAACCTGCATTAGTAATTTAGCCTGAAAATAGCGGCTGAAATGTGCTTGTAAAATAAAGTAGCTATAAAAATATTTCAAAAATTAAAACACTAAGTTAGTGCAACGTAAACTGTAATAAAAATATTATAATTAGTACAAATAACAATATTAAATTGTTTATAACTTTGGTCAAGTGCTTTTGACTGAATATTAACACTCTAGTTAAGGAGGATGCCATGCGCGTCAACAACAATATTGCCGCAATGAGTTCATTGAGACATTTGAACGGGACCATAGATAACACAAATAATAATCTGAAACGTTTATCTTCAGGTTTACGAATAAACTCCGCCGCAGACGGACCTGCTGATCTAGTGATTTCGGAGCAGATGCGAAAGCAAATCTCAGGATTGAACCAGGCAGTGAAAAACTCAGAAACCTCAATCTCGATGGTTCAGACTGCAGAGGGTGTATTGAGTGAGATGAGTTCAATGTTAATCAATATGCGTCAGTTAGCACTACATGCGGCTAATAACGGTGTTGCGGATTCAAAAATTATTCAGGCGGACCAGATGGAAGTTGAGAACATTCTTGCAACTATTGATAAGATTGCCACTTCATCTCAATTCGGTACAAAAGTATTATTTGATGGAAGCAATGCAGTAAATGGTGTCGCAGTTGGCGATGGTTTGTCATTTTATAGTGCATCAGCACTTAGTGAATCTGCCCCAACAAAAAATGGATATTCAGTCAATATTGAGCAAGTTGCAACGAAAGCCGAGGTGATTGCTGAAAGAAGAATCTCTTTGGAAGAATTTGAGAAAGGAGCTTCGATTATGCTTAAAGAAAATAATAGAGTCATGAAAATGGATATAAATGATGATAAAAATTTAATGATGAATATTCAACAGTTAATAGGTAATTATCGTAGATCTCCTGAGACATATTCTAGAGAAAGTACTGAGGCCAGTTTAGGTAAGATTTTAGTTAGAGCACTGCAAAAGAAAGCAGATGATAACGGACTATCTGTTGAATTAGCAATAAATACTATAGGTATGTTGACGGTAGAACATAAATACTTTGGTAGCAAACCTAGCTTTACTGTTTCAACTGATATTCCAGGACTTTTTGGAGAAAACGCAGATGAGATAAAGCTCTCTACTGGAGGACAGGATGTGTCGGGATATATAGGAGGCGAGCTTGCTATGGGATATGGACAGTATTTACATGGCGGGGAAGGAACTCCGACTGAAGGAATTGTCGTTCAATATGACAAGGAACTTGGCAATCGGTTGGTGGACATAAAAGATGAACAAGGAAGAGTAATTGGCCAAAAACTAGTCAAACAGACTAGCGAAGAATTGGTAGGAAAAGATATAGAAGGATACATTCACATTACTCAAAGATCTGTAAAATATCAGGTCGGAGCTAATCACAATCAAACTATTTCCTTTTCATTAGATGATCTACGTACAGAACAAATTGCTCGAGATGTTAAAAATAATAGTAATTTTAATAGTCTTGCAGACATAGACCTTACAAACAGTAATGGAGCACAGGATTCGATTAAACTGATTGACGACGCGATTATGGAAATTGGGGCTTTGAGGGGGAACCTTGGTTCGTTCCAGAAAAATTCGTTGGAATCTAACTTACGTAATTTAAGGGTCTCAAGCGAAAATCTTACAAATGCTGAGTCAGTCATCAGAGATTCTGATATGGCTGTGGAAATGAGTGACTTTACGAAAAATCAAATTTTGATTGCTTCTGGAACTGCAATGGCAGCACAGGCAAATCAAATACCTAAATCAGTCCTGCAGCTCCTCAGCAGCGCGACTAAGTAAAAGATTTAAGGCTCAATATTCAAGATTTAAGGTTAAAGGTCCTGGTACCTAGCCCTTATCTGGTTTTTTGAGCCTTGCCGATTATAACTTTTAAAAAAGAATTATTCATCAAGTTGCTGTCATCAGCATGGCAGCTTTGTGAATCATTTTTTAAATATTTTAATTTATTTTAGTTTTGTCCCTGGGAGGAGAAACGAGGTGTATTTGTATGCTGAGTTTTTCTCCTGGAGAACAGTTTAACAAAAAAGGGATTATGTCTATTAATATTCGTGCAAACACAGGTTCGATGATGAGATCGTTAAGCGAGCAGGGTACATTCAGAAACTCAATGTACCAGCAGGGTGAGGAGAAGAAAGAAAAAGACCCAACTCCCGTGCCTTTAGCAGTCATCGAGGGCGATCTGACGGATCAAGTAGTAAAAAATGAAATGAACAGGGTGCAGTCAGCAGGATTACAAAGTGAGATATCACATGTTGAGGAAGACATGTCAATTGTACAAACTGTAGCAAGAGCACTGACACATGTTGAAAATTCTCTGCTTAAAATGAATGAACTGCTTGTATTAGTAAGCGATGAATCTGAATTAAACTCCGCTGTCAGGTTGACTGACCAGACTGAGTTAGAACAGTTGATTAATCAAATAAACAAAATCGCAGATGAAACAAGTTACGGTCAGCATGCGCTATTAGACGGTAGTCACGGAGTACGCGGAGTTGCAACTGGTAAATATTTGGAATTTGTTGGTATGAATGCCGATTCAAAAACTTCACCGATAAGCGGTTATCAAGTATTAGTTACAGAAGTTTCTACGAGATCAGAACTACAAGGTGTGCGCCCTTTAACACAAGCAATGATAGATAATGAAGAAACATTGATCTTTGAAGAAGGTGGGATAGCTAACCGGTTCGTTACTCAGAAAGGGGTAAGTGTTACTAACACATTTAAACGTCTTTCAAGATGGGTTGCCGAAAGAGAAATACCACTTGAAATTATCCTAAATTCGAATCAGCTTCTGCATCTCAGACATCTTCAATTCGGAAGTTCACACAGTTTTGGAGCTTCAAGTTACACACCAGGGCTTATTTCGCCAGAAAGTCAGCGGATTACTTATGCAAAACCGGGATTGAATGTGAAAGGTTTTATCAATGCTATTCCAAGTTTTGGGCACGGTCAGTTTTTGAGTGCACCTGCTGATGCAGACGGAATAGGTGAACTGACAGTCAGGTATACAGGAAATGAGGTGCCAGCTGACAACATTGCCGGAACTGTTTCTGTGTCGCAGAATGGTTTTCAATTTCAGCTTGGAAAGCCTGTACCGCATATAGAACAGCTTAGTCTTGGAAGCATTCACGCAACTGATCTAGGAAGGGAAACTGAAAATGTTTCCGGTTTTCAGTCATTACAGGAAATCGATATTAGGACTGGACAAAGAGTCAAAGATTCAATTTGTGTCCTTGCAAAAAGCTTTGCAGAAGTAATTGCTGTAAAAGACAGAGTTGAAAAGTTTTGTGGAATAACTTTAAAAACAAATTTGCAGTACTTGCAAAAGGAATATAACAAGCAAACAATTTTTCGTCCAAATCTGGAAAATAGCAGGAGCGCAAAGGCTTTTGCAGAAATTACAAAAAATATAATAACAGAAAATGCAGGACGCTCTTCAATGGCACAGGCAAACCAAAATCCGAAAACTGTGCTCACGTTATTGAAGTGACAATGAACAACTTAATTAGTCAAGCAGGTCAAAAACAGTAAAAGCAAATATTTAAGCTTTAACTGTAACAAGAATTAAAATCTGACGGGACTGATACAGTCTGGTAATTCATCTTATGATCTTAATATAGATCAGTAATTTGTTTAAAAACTTTTGTAATAAAAACAATATTAAAATTACAAAAGAATTAAACAAATATCAGTCTTCATTCTTCAAACAGTGAAGGTAGAAAAGAGAATAAACATCGGTTGGTGTGGGAACCTTCTGATGGGTCGATATTTACGACAACGAGCTGAAGTCAAGACCAGGAAGGTTGCGATTAGGCTGATTTTTAATACGTTCATCAACAATCAAACAGAATAAAGGTAAACATGGCTTTAAGGATAAATCACAATATCGCTGCGATAAATTCGCATAGGAACCTGATAAAGAACACTGAGGTTCAAAACAAAAACTTAGAACGGCTTTCGTCAGGGTTGAAAATCAACCGTGGTGCAGACTCACCTGCAGGCCTGATCATCTCAGAACGGATGAGGGCACAAATAGGGGGGCTACGACAAGCCATAGACAATTCTGAAACTGGAATTACGATGTTACAAACTGCTGAAGGTGCTTTGGAAGAAGTTAACCGGACCCTTATTAATGTCCGGCAATTGGCGATTAGTTCAGCAAACGAAGCCGTGAATGATGAGGCAATGCTGGCGGCAAATCAACAGGAATTTGATGATTCTCTTCGCTCAATTGACAGAATTGCAAGTATCTCAAATTACGGAACAAAAGCAATTTTGGACGGCAGCATGGGGGCAAACGGGGTTGCTGCAGGAGACAATTTGGAATTTATCAGTGCATCTGAAAAAACAAAATCATCTCCAGTTGGTGGTTATGAGGTGGATATTAAGGTGGCAGCTACCCATTCAACAGTCACAGCAAAAGTCGCTATGACAAAAGGCGTGATTGACTCCGGAGAACAGTTGACTTTTTCAGAAGGCGGAAAAACATTAAATTTTAAAACAATTGCAGGAGAGAGTGTTGAAACTACGATGAATCGTCTCGAAAAGGCGGTAATTGCTTCAGGTATGAAGATTAAGATGCTCCGGATGCCCGGAAGTGCGTCTACTCCGGATGCACCGCAATTTTTGAAATTTGAACATCAAGAGTTTGGCAGCGAGCATTCATTCCAAGTTGGCAGCAAAACATCAGGTATTTTGTCTGCTCAAGCAGATGTTTCGGACACTGTAAAAAATGGTTTAGATGTAGCGGGTTATATTGGCGGAGAACTGGGAATAGGAAAAGGTCAGGTACTGACCGGTAGTATGCCTTCTAAAGTTTCTGGACTAAAAATTCGTTATACAGGAGAGCAAGTTCCTCCACTAGGAAAGAGTGCGGGTTCGGTTACTCTTTCTCAGAATTCAATGGTTTTTCATATAGGTGCAAACGTAGATCAGTCAACGAGCTTTGGTCTCCGTAGTGTCAACAGTAAAAAACTTGGTAATGGCGTGACGAATGATTCTGAATATCGCTCACTGAATGATGTTGAGCTGACTGATGCAGCTAAAGCCCAGGATGCGATTCTGATTATAGATAAAGCAATAGATGAGATAACCACTTTCCGTGGAAAAATGGGTGCATTTCAGAAAAATGATTTAGAAAGCAATCTCAATTATTTGAGAAACGCTCACGAAAACGTAACCAATGCGGAATCAGTTATTCGGGATGCGGATATGGCGGAAGAAATGACAGCCTTTGCTCGCAATCAGATCTTGGTTCAGTCCAGTACAGCAATGCTGGCGCAGGCAAATCAGACTCCTAATGCCGTGTTGAAATTAATAAACGGCTAAAGGAGCTGGTCAGTATTCGCCTGGCCCACAGGCGAGTTTGATGATGACGTAGCATTTCGCTGGCTTCATGGAAGAATTCAGCGAAAAGCATCTTTTGAAAACAAGTATTGCGAAAGCGCCGTTATGGTGAACGCAGCCGGTGCATCCGACTGCGCTCAAGGTGACGGAACTTATGTTCTTGATCAAAAATTAATCAGCAATTATGTACCTGCTGATCAGAAAACCTGGTACGGAAACCGGGTTAGCTGATTCTATTAGTGACACTTGATTTTTCTCCTTTTAAGAGATGAATCTGATTGTCATTTAAAAATCACGCTGGGTCGGAGTGCCCGAAGTAGTTTCATGGATGAAACCGTCTGATGAAAGTCATGTTAAAGACTGTTAAAAAGTACAGACGCAGGAACGGATTCTACTAAACGAAGACTTTAATCCTCAATGCCACCGGTAGTGGTGGGTGAAAGGATTCAGGTCCAAATTAGATTATTCCATATCCAGCAGCATTGACGCACTGGAGTGGTAATTCTTTGAAACTTAATAATGCTCTTTTCTGCAGCAGAGAACGATCCAAGGATGAATTGTTTTATGCGCAGGAACGGATGCGAAATTTCGTCAATGAGCAATGACAAGTAACTCCAAACGCAGGGATGCCGGGGAGAAATCTCCAAAAACACTGGGGTTACAGTCAAAATAAAATCAATAACTATCGAAGGAGAATATTATGAGAGTAAATACAAATGCGTCCGCAATGAATGCGCACCGCAATTTAATAAATAACACGGCTACTCAAACCAAGACACTCGAACGATTGTCTTCCGGATTAAAAATTAACCGAGGTGCGGATGCACCTGCACAACTGCAGATTTCTGAACAATTACGTGCTCAGACAGCTGGTTTAAAGCAGGCAATTGACAATTCAGAGATGGCTGTCTCATTAATGCAGACAGGTGAAGCAGCACTTGATGAGGTAAGCCGGGCCCTAGTGCAGGCACGCCAACTGTCTATACACGCAGCAAACGAAGCTGTCAACGACGATACGATGCTACAGGCAGATCAGGATGAATTAGATCAAATAATAAGTACAATTGATCGCATAGCTAAGAATACCCAGTATGGCAACACCTTTTTGCTCGATGGTAGCGGTTCCGGAAACGGAGTTACTACAGGAGCAAATCTCACCTTTGCAGGTGCGGAAACTACAGGTCGAAGTTCAGGTGTTCACGGTTATGACATAGATGTTACGGGTGCAGCTACTCGCTCAGAGACTACTGGAACAGTTGCGCTGACTCAAGAGATTATTGATGCAGGAGAACAAATCACAATTGTAGAAGGCGGTCGTACCGTGAACTTCAAAACAGTTGCCGGAACATCAGTTAGACAAACATTAAATCAGCTGGCAGATGCTATCAAATCAGCAGGAACAAACGTTGAATTAGTCCGAGATAATTCTGCGGGGCAGAATAAAAATGGTCCGCAAACGTTGACTGTTAGACATACAGAATATGGAAGTGAAGCAAAATTTCAGGTTTCAAGCAACACGGGCGGATTACTCTCAAATGTAGCTAATGTGTCGCGAAGTGTAAAAAATGGACTTGATATTACTGGTGAAATTGCTGACGAGGAAGCCGTTGGCAAAGGACAGATTCTAACCGGAGCCGGCGGTTTTGGTAGTAAAGCGCAAGGGATATCTATTCGCTACGATGGTGACTATGCTCCACCTTTGGGTCAGCGTGCCGGAACAATAACTTTCACGCAAAATTCACTTTCATTTCAGATTGGTGGTAACGCAAATCAAGAAACAAGTGTTTCTTTTAAGAGCGCTAAATCAGATCAATTAGGCACTGGTGTGGCTAACAGTTCAGGTTTTCGTTCATTTGCTGATCTCCAACTGCTTGATCAAAAAGGGGCTAAAGATTCACTTCAAATCATTGATAAGGCGATTCAAGATATAGCCGCAAATCGTGGTTATTATGGCGCATTCCAAAAGAACACCCTTGAAAGTAACCTCAACTATTTAAGGAGCGCACATGAGAATGTGACTAGTTCTGAATCGGTCATTAGAGATGCAGATATGGCTTCGGAGATGACAAAATTCACCAGAAACCAAATTATGATGGAATCCAGCACAGCAATGTTGGCTCAGGCAAATCAAATGCCACAGTCAATTTTAAAACTGTTGGGTTAATAACATATTCATAGTTGCCTAAAAGGCAAATGACGAGACTTCTGAAAAGCAGTTTGTCTTGTCATTTGCTGAGTTAGGAAATGCTTTTCAATTTTAAATTACGCGGCCATAGGCAAATGCCGCAAATATTCGAGACAGAGAACACATAATAAACTGTGTTCTGTTTCTTGAGTATTTGTTGTTAAAAATAATAACAAAAAAATTCAAGGTTTAGTTCCGCATTGGATAAAGCGGATTAGTTAGAAAATAACAACTAACTAAATAAATATTAAAAGTAAATAATGAAAATTATTTTTAATAGAAAATTTGTATGAAAGCTTCTAAAGCTTTTACAATGCTGCTTTGAGAATGGTCTCATTCAGTAACAAACTCCTCAAAATTATAAACGGAGTTTCCCTTAGAAAGAGTACATGGAGGTATGGATTCTAAGGTAATATTTGATTTTTACTAATCGTGAAAATCTTTAAACATGTATCAAGGAGGACACAATGTCTTTAAGAGTAAATCATAATGCGAGCGCAATGACCGCTCATCGTAATGTTGTGAGCAATACTAACGCTCAAGCAAAAACTATGGAGAAACTATCTTCTGGTTTAAAAATTAATAGAGCTGCCGATAGCCCTGCGCAAATGCAGATATCAGAAAATCTTCGTGCACAATCTGCAGGCTTGAATCAGGCAATTGATAATTCCGAGATGGCAGTTTCTCTGATGCAAACAGCTGAAGGCGCCCTTGACGAAGTTAGTCGTGCACTGGTTCAGGCTCGTCAGTTGGCAATTCATGCAGGCAACGAGGGTACAAATGACCCAAATATGCTCGAAGCTGATCAAGCAGAATTTAGTAATGTTTTAGAGCAAATCAACAGGATTGCGACTAGTACACAATATGGACATAACTATTTGCTCGATGGTAGCCGAGCTGGAAACGGTGTGACTACTGGAGACAATTTGGAATTCATAGATGCTGGAGCGAAAGCAAACTCGTCTGGTCCAGGTGGATATGCAGTAGAAATTCAGCAAGCTGCAACTCGTTCTATACATAGCGGGAGCATAGGCTTGAATCAGGCAATAATCGATTCCGGAGAGCAAATTACAATTTCTGAAGGTGGTAAGACTGTTAACTTTAGAACAGAAAAAGGTAAATCAGTTGAACAGACCCTCAACGATCTTGGTTCTGCTCTAAACGCTTCCGGACTGGATCTGGAATTAATTCGTGCATATCCTCCAGATACTGATGGTAATCTTTCTCAAGCTATAACTTTCAGACACAAAGAATTTGGTAGTGAACATACCTTCCAAGTTGCAAGTAACACAGCTGGACTTGTTTCAAACGTCTCAAATATGAGTGTTGCTGTTGAAAACGGTCAGGATGTAAAGGGCATAATCAATGGTGAAGAAACAACCGGTAAAGGTCAAGAATTGACAGGTGCAAAAGGTTCTGGAACTACTGAAGGTATTAGAGTCAGATACACCGGTGAATCAGTTCCGTTGGGTGGAAATGCTGGTACTCTTACTTTTTCACAAAATTCGCTGTCATTCCAAATTGGTGGAAATGCTAACCAGTATTCAGAGATCTCTTTAAATAGCATTAAAACATCAGATTTGGGCAGAGGACAAGTAAATGGTTCTGGATTCAAATCACTCTCAGATGTCAGTATGCTGAGTTCTGAAGGGGCTCAAGATGCTATTAAGATCATCGATAAAGCAATTGAAGAGATAACTGCTAACCGCGGTGAAATGGGAGCTTTCCAGAAAAACAACCTTGAAAGCAACCTGAATTACTTGAGGATTGCTCATGAAAATACCGTGAGCTCAGAATCAGTAATTCGTGATGCGGATATGGCAGCTGAAATGGCAGCATTTACTCGGAATCAGATTATGAGCGAAGCAAGTACTTCCATGCTTGCACAGGCGAATCAAAACTCAATGAATGTCTTAAAGTTGTTGGGCTAAGTCTCTTTAGCATTGATTCCAAAAAGAATAGGCTTTCCGATAAATCTGTTGGAAAGCCTTTCTTATAACTGCGTTCTGGATCTTGACTTAATCAATATTGGTTCAGGTCAGAACAAGTATAAAGAATCTGTAAGAAATATGCAGAAAATAAGTATTTAAGACAAAGGACAAAAAAAGTATTGTCCTTTGTCTTAAATATTAAAGCTGACCTTAGTAATTTGTAAAAAGCATTGAAAACATAATTTGTTATTTAGACAACAACAGTTTTCTAAAAGTAAATGTTTAGCATAAGGGTTTTCATGTTATCTGTAAAATAAATGAGTTTGAAATTATTGCATGAGTGTCTATGTCAGCTGAATCAGCTAGAAAGGACAATCTAAGCTGGGTAAATGAACTGATTAAAAAGATAGTAATCTTGAAATATACAGAGTGTATTGTTCAGTATATCAGGAGATTTGAAAACACGAAATTTAACAACAATGCTTCGTCTGGCGAGGCTTAAATAGATAGATGAAATTTTAGAATATTATTTTAAGTGTATAAATGCGAATTGGAATTCGTGAAATTAGCCACAGCTCCAGTAGATTGAGATCATGATGTGTTATGAATGGGATTAGAGTAGCAAATATTGTTCTCGAATTGGAATTTGTGAAATTAGTCACTGGTCCAGTAAATTGAAATCAGTAAGTGTTATGAAAGGGCTTGGAGTAGCAAATATTGCTCTGTATATCAGTAGATTTGAAAACACTAAATCTCAGAACCATGCTACGTCAGTCTAGTCTTAAATAGGCAATTTAGAAACGCTTGAAAACGAGAATTAGCTTTTAAGAATGAAGGACTATTACTACTTAGTTTGTGTACTTAATTTAAATGCTCATAGCTAATTTAAATGCTCAAAGTTAGCAGTAAGTTAATGT
>ERZ1046876.1046-NODE-1046-length-19141-cov-5.218223_pt1 | contig 19141 bp, 16 predicted proteins | sample MGYA00383094_ERZ1046876 | MGnify/ENA primary metagenome ERZ1046876 (study PRJEB29581, sample SAMEA5548364) | metagenome | biome: marine; feature: coastal; material: water | depth 50 m | study: Short-term variability in the microbial, nano- and picoplankton...
ATTGTGGTTATCTATGCCAGAGAGGATCATTTTATGCAGGGAAAGAAGATCGTTTTCTTTGAAATGCTTGAGTGGCTTGCGGGCCTTTTCTGCGATCCAATCAAAAGCTTGTGCATGGTTGGTAGCCTCCAAGTGCTCAACCAGGCTCTTTCCGCCCACGGTGATTCCTTTTTCCACAACCATTGCAGTCTCCCTGCGGGTAAGGGTGTTGCCTTCGAGGGCGTTACTGGTGTAAGTAAGTTCAACCCGGAACCATTGGTGGAGGTTTTTGGCAAGTTCATCTGGCATTTCCCCTGCCCGATCAAGTAACTTCTTTATTTCCGTAAGCCGTTCCACTTTCATTCATAAACCTTAAAGTATCACTTAATAGTTTTCAAATTAATAAAAGATGATGAACTCAATTTTTTATTTACAGAATGATTTGGTAAGTGGAGACTACAAATCTTGTTACCGTATGCCTATTCGTTTAAAAAATTTCAAAAAGACAAAGGAGGAGGGCTCAAAGAAATGTCTTTCATGAAAACACTTATAAGGATTGTCATGAAAACACTTATAAGGATTGGCTACATAATGATTATGATAACCAGTTCATTCCTTATAATTTCCCCTTTTATATACGAAGTTCCATTTGGAGTTCATAACGGATTTGCCGTATTTACATTCCTACTCGGACTAGTCTGCTTATTGGCGAGCTAAAGAATACTTTTGAAATTGGAATAAGCGATTTGATTTAATCGTCAAAACCGGGACGACGTCTGAATTTCTTAATCTTTGCCACGGTTTTTCTTGCGATATTTTGACTGGGTTTCCTCAGCTTGCGAAGGTTTGAGATCTCCGGAAATGAAATTCTAAAACAGGAACTTGATCTACACTAACCCGGCTTCTTCCAGTTGCTTGAGCTTATTTAATTTTTGGCGAATTTTTTCTCGATATCGCTTATCGCGGGCACGAGCTTTGGCCTTTTTTTGCTCTACACTGACTCGTGGACGCCCTCGGCGCAAGCGAACCACATTTTCTGGAATTGTAAATATTCCTCTTTGCCTAAAGGAAGCAGGCGTCTCCACCAGCAACGCTGCCCGGGCGTTATCTGAAAACCAAGGTTCATCAAGGATTCTGTGCTTTTGTCTTACCCATGAAGGACGGGTTATTCCTGCATGATCCGAAATCCATTCGGCATAGGCGGCCAGATAAGCATCGGCAACTTCACCCTTTTCAAATTTTTTCTCCAAGCTAGGAGGTAATTTCTGCAAGGCGTTCAATAAGGCAGGACGATTGCTTACATCCCGCCTCGTTATCTGATGAATCCAATCCCTGAGAAGCAAGCCAAACTCTTCCAGACTTTGTGCCTGCTCCGCGACCTCAAACAAGGTGGTCGAACGGTTCTTGGATTCCTTCATGTTACCTCCTCCCGAATTAATTGTTCGAGAAAGGCACGGTCACCCGCTGACGGAACATCGTCCGGATAAAACTTATCTATCCAATCCTGAATTTCATCAAAAGTGGAAATCCCGAGTTTGCGTATAAGAAAGCGTAAGTCGGCCTCGTCCCCTTTGTATCCGGGGAGAGCTCGTCGACAAGCTAAGGCTTTCATCGCTAAAAGATAACCGGCGGTAGGTATGGTCACTTGCAGACCGGGGAGCTCGATCGGTAATGTCCTTTTTGATTCCTGAGTAGCGAGAAATTGACGGACATCGTCATTCAACCAATCAACAGGCAATCCTTGTTCCTCGGCTACCTGTTTAATCAAGGGCTGCACTTTTCCTGAAGGATAAAAAACGGCATCAATATCACGCGTAATCCTTTTGCGATCATAAGCGAGCATCATTGCACATCCTCCATAGATACAGATATTTAATTGGGCGGACTGTTGATCCGCCAACTCGCCAAGTCTCTGCAAGGCTCTCAAAACCTGATCTCTACTAAAACTCTTCAAACAAATAATCGTAGCACGACGGTTTATTATTTACAATCATCAAAATTGAGAAGAGTGAAGTAGAATTATTTCTTGAGGCGGCGATATTTTGACTGGGTTTCCTCAACCTGCGAAGGTTTGAGATCTCCGGAAACATATTGATGCAAAATACTGGAGATAAGGGTTTGATAAGGCATGCCAAAACGGTTCGCTTTTCGCTTAAGAGAGAGAAGATCGCGACCGGAAATACGAATATTGATTCGTTTGTCTTTTTGCAAGGTTTCACGGGCAGCCGCGATCAGGGCCTCTTTTTCCTTAGGATCTGGAGACTGGACGGAAATTTGTCCATCATCATCTAATTGTAAAAGTTCTTTTTCGTATGCATCTAATTTCATTATTTTTCTTTCTGTTTAATCATCCATGCCGGGACGACGTCTGAACTTCTTGGTTTTTGAACGGGTACCTTTTGCCTGCAGACGACGTTCTTTGGACCCCCGTGTTGGGGAAGTTGCTCGCCGGGACTTGCGAACCTGCATTACCTCCTTGATCAATTCCTTCAATCGGGTCAGAGCTTTTTCCCGGTTGGTCTCCTGAGTGCGTGCTTCCTGAGACTTGATAATCACTACGCCCCCCGGACTGATCCGGCGGTCTTTTTTATTCAACAAACGCTGCTTATAAACTTCGGGAAGTGAAGATGCCCGGATATCGAAAAATAAATGCACCGCGGTAGATACCTTGTTTACATTTTGCCCGCCGGCCCCCTGCGAACGAACCGCCTGCAACTGAATCTCCTGTAGCGGAATGGATACTCTGGAGGATATTTGCAACATTGTATCTATAACATCTTCCAACCCCTTCGGTCACAAGCACAACTTTGTTTTATTTCATTCAAGCTACCCTGGTACCAAGATAAATAAGCTGGAATAAGTAGAAACACTTGAACAAATTTATTTTCATCATTTCCTGCCTGACGGGTTGACTGGAGAGGGTTGAATTCCTTTAATTGTTAACAATCAATCTTGTTGGATAATGAATTTTTTCTTTCGCCTGTTGCCCGTCCTACTTTTCATATGTATGAGCGTGGCCGGATTTGGGCAAAACAAGGGAATAGAATTCTTTGAGAAGAAGGTGAGGCCTTTGCTTGCGAAGCATTGTTACGAGTGTCATTCAACCCGAGCGGATAAGATAAAGGGAGGTTTGCTACTGGACACCAAATCGGGAATTCGTATGGGTGGAGATCTTGGACCTGCAGTGGTTCCAGGCAATCTGAGTGAAAGTTTATTAATGGAAGCGGTGAATTGGGAAAATGAAGATATGCAAATGCCTCCAAAGAAAAAGCTTCCTGATTCAGCGGTTCAGGTTTTTGAAGAATGGATCAAGATGGGAGCACCCGATCCAAGGGATAGGCAAAACCTAATCAAAGAGACGGTAAATATTGAGGAGGGTCGAAAATTTTGGGCTTTTCAGTCCATTACATCCCCAAAACCGTTTGTAAAAAATAAGACCTGGCCCCGCTCAAAGATTGATCAATTTGTACTGCATGGATTAGAAAAGAAAAAGATAAAACCGGTACAGGATGCAGATAAGGGAACATTGATTAGAAGGACCTTCTTTGACCTGACCGGCTTACCCCCAAAACCAAGCCAGGTAAAAAACTTCATCGAGGATAATTCCAAGGATGCATTCGAAAAGATTGTGGATCAATTACTCGCCAGCGAACGATTTGGTGAAAAGTGGGGTCGACATTGGCTTGATGTTGCTCGGTTTGCGGAGAGTAATGGTATGGAAAGAAATGCAGCTTTCCCCCATGCCTGGAGATATCGGGATTATGTGATCAATGCATTTAATAAGGATAAGCCTTTCGATCAATTTATTAAGGAACAGGTGGCAGGTGATTTGCTTTCGGAAAATCCGGATGATGAAAGCCTAATTGCGACCGGTTTTTTGGCAATTGGGCCAAAGCCTCTCAATAATGGAAATAAGGCAGAGTTTGCAATGAATCTGGTCGATGAGCAAATTGATGCGACAACACGGGCGTTTATGGCCTTCACCGTGGCCTGTGCCCGCTGTCATGATCATAAATTTGATCCGGTTAGCACGGAGGATTATTATTCCATGGCCGGGATTTTTAAAAGTACACGGGCATTATTTGGGGGAGGTGGATCCGGAATTAGGCAGGTTACGAAATTAATCGAATTGCAGGAAGGAAGAGAACCACCCGAAATAGTAAAGGCTGACTACGCAAAATTAATCGCAGATGGGCAAAAAGAGGTTAAGAAATTAAATAAATTAGTAACCGAATTAAAAAAGCAATATAAGAGAAATTATAAAAATGAACCGGAATTCAAGGAAGCCATATCATCGATCAAAAAACTACAGGCTGAATTAAAAAAGAACCGGGCAAAGCTGACCAAGTCAAAATTACAAACCGGGTCACTCGCGATGGGATTAACGGAGGGGAGTCCAGGAGATGTAAAAGTACACCTACGTGGAAATGTTCAGACATTGGGCGAAACCACACCGCGTGGATTCCCGAAAGTATTCCAATTTTCAGATCTTGAGATTAACCCGGAACAAAGTGGCCGGTTGGAATTAGCCGAGTGGATTGCATCTTCAGAAAATCCCCTGACTGCACGGGTGACGGTGAATCGAATATGGCATCATTTATTTGGAAGGGGAATTGTAAGAACGGTGGATAATTTTGGAGAGACCGGGGATCGTCCCAGTAACCAACCTTTACTCGATCACTTAGCAAGCAGACTGATCGAGAATGACTGGTCGATCAAAAAACTAATTCGTGAGGTGATGCTTTCAAGAACATATCAAATGAGTTCCTTTCATAATTCGGATAATGCGAAAATTGATCCGGATAATTCGCTTTTTTGGAAAATGAATCAGCGTAGGTTAGATGCGGAGAGTATGCGGGATGCCATTTTAGCAGTGTCAGGAAAATTAGATCTAAATCCAGCTCCAGGCTCAATCGTGCAGGAAATGAAAGGAGATTTAGGAAGAAGCACCAAGAACCTCGATTTGATTAGAAAAGAGGAGAATGAAGGAAGGAGTGTTTACTTACCAATTGCAAGGCAAGCGATACCGGAATCATTGAAAACTTTTGATTTTGCAGAACCGAGTATCATTGTGGGTAAGCGCGATGTAACCACGGTTCCATCCCAAGCCCTTTTTCTATTAAACGGAAAATTTGTAATTGAACAATCCAAAGCATTGGCGGAAAAACTGTCCAAGATTCCTGGGGAGAAAAGGGTTGATAAAGCATTTCAAATCCTCTTTTCGAGAAACGCAACAAGTGAGGAGATTAAACGATCCCAATTATTTATGGAAGATTTCATGGAGGATGAACAGTCTGAACTGGAGGCATGGACAACGATTTGCCAAGCCATGCTCGCAAGTGCGGAGTTCAGGTATTTAAATTAAATAATGACTGGACAATAAAGAATGAAAATAGAAGACATAAATTTTTCCAGACGACATGCGCTGCAAACTTTAGGAACTGGTTTTGGATACCTTGCATTTAGCGGACTATCCTCAATGGCATCCCAAGCATATAAAAATCCACTGGATCCCAAACAACCCCATTTTAAACCCCGTGCCAAACGGGTGATTTTTGCCTGCATGCGCGGAGGGCCATCTCATGTTGATACCTTTGACTATAAGCCTGCGCTGGCGAAGGACGATGGAAAAACCCTTAAGCAATTTGGAAAAAGAAAACTTCTTGAATCACCATGGGAATTCAAAAAATATGGAAAGAGCGGATTACCTATCTCCGAGCTTTACCCCAATTTAGCCAAGCATGCGGATAAGCTTTGCCTGATTAATGGAATGTATGCAGATGTACCCAACCATCCGCAGTGCTTTGTACAATTACACACGGGTAGTTTTCAATTTGTGCGTCCGAGTATGGGAGCATGGACGCTTTACGGACTGGGTTCTGAAAATCAAAACCTGCCCGGATTTGTTACCATAAATCCACCTTCCCGGGTGGGGGGTGCCCAAAACTATGGAAATGCATTTCTTCCGGCCATATATCAGGGCTCCCGTATTGGTTCGATTGGAGAGTCTCTCAAGGATGCAAGAGTAGCTAATTTAAAAAACAAAAGACTGACTGAGGAACAACAGCGTAAACAGCTCGATTTTATTCAATCAATGAATGCCGACTTCAAGATGGGTAAACAGGAAGATTCCCAAATTGAAGGAGTGATTGAAAGTTACGAACTTGCATTTCGTATGCAATCCGCTCTCCCCGAAGTAATGGGATTAAATGGAGAAAAACAGGCAACTCTTGACTCCTATGGAATTGGAAACAGTCAAACGGATCAATTTGGCAGACAATGCCTGATGGCAAGAAGGCTGGTTGAAAAGGGTGTTAGGTTTGTCGAAATTACCCATGAGAACTGGGACCAGCATGGTGCATTGAAGCAAAAACTGACCGGAAATTGCGGAGCAACGGATCAACCACTCGCTGCCCTACTCGCTGATTTGGAACAAAGAAACTTACTCGAGGATACACTCGTTATATGGGGTGGAGAGTTCGGTCGGACTCCCCATGTGAAAAAGCAGGATGGACGGGACCATAATTCAACCGGATTCTCCTTTTGGATGGCAGGTGGTGGAGTACGGGGTGGAATGCGTTACGGAAAAACTGATGAGCATGGAATTAAGGCGGTGGCGGACAGAATGCACTTTCACGATCTACATGCCACAATCCTGCATCTGCTCGGCTTGGATCATGAAAGATTAACTTACACCTACGCAGGCCGGGAATTTCGCCTGACTGATGTGCACGGCAAAGTAGCCAAAAAAATAATCAGCTAAACAGGTATCTACAGATTTGTATACAGTATCCTTTCGTTTACCCCCTGGTCAAATTGAGATAAAATCTCTTCTATCCTGATAATAGTAATTTATTAATTTTCTGAATACTACCGCTTGACGATACAATGGTAATTGGTTCAGTTTAAGCTAATGAAATTCATTGCTGTGCTATTTGCATCGGTTTGCTTTGCTTATTTAAACGGCATAGAAAAAAATGTTTCCACCCCGTACAAATGGAAGGATTCGAAAGGACGGATAATAGAAGCTGAATTTTTAGCATCAGATAAAAATACCGTCAGTATTCTTTTCAAGGGGCAGAAATTCATTTTGAATCTCAAAGATCTCTCTCAGGAATCCCAGGATCTGGCGATAAAGCTTTCGGAGGCTTCCTTAACTTCCCAAAAAAATAATCCGAGAATGAATTTGGCCAATATTGACAGGCAACTTGCACTGCAAAAATCCAAACTCCGTGATACCGGATATCAAGAATGGGCAGCACATGCACAATACAGCTCCGCGATCAAAGATATGAAGAAGTGGGGAGTTAACAACCCCATGCCATACACGGGTTATTTTCCAAATTCAACTGCCAGTAAAATGAAAAATTGGCACATAAGCCTAGGACCGATAGGAGTCAATACACTGATGCATGATCGTAGTTGGGTCGATACCTTTGGTGCCTGCAAAGAACTTGCTCCCCCCGAACTGATGGACGAATGCGGTCAAATAAAGAATGCCTACGAGGTGACCATTATTAAACCGGGCGGCCCGGCTGAGGGTATGTTAAAAGAGGGAGACTTAATCCTACAAATGGATGGTCAGGATTTAAAAGAAGCTCAATTAACTTATTTGGGAAAGCCCTTGGGCTACAAAGATGTTCGTGGACTGGATATTGATGCGGGTCAAATGATCGATAAAGCCGAAGGTCGTGGAAAGATCAATTTAACTATTCTCAGAGTTCCTCAAGATGAAAAACAGGGACTCCAAAATACATTAAAAGGTCGGCGTAGTTGGGAGACTATTAAAACCGTCAAGAACGGCGACTTCAATATCATGCTTGATAATATCGACATGATCAAATTCCAATACCCAAAAGGCTCGAAAGTAATAAACCTGAGCCTTTCCAATACCAGTGGTTTATCATTTCCGCTGACGGCCAGTGCAAAGAAAGGTAAGATAAATGATGTAAGCATATCCATACCCCGTGGGCAATGGCAGTTGCGCGGAACGGCTGAAACCTCAAAATCAGCATCGGTAAAGATAATTGCTGTGCCTCCAATTAATCTCCCAGATTCATTTAACAAGTTCATCCAATATGTTGAATTAGATATACCTAAGATTGGGAGCTTTGGTGATCACTTTGATCCTTACAGTGAAAAAGCAAGAAACTACTCAAAAATTTTGGCTCACCGCTTAGCAGCTCAGCAGCAAACAAATGGGAGTTGGAGTGGGCAAAAAAGTTATGGCAGTAATACTTTTTACACCTCCATTTGTGCACTAGGATTAATGTCTACTGCTGATCCGCAGTACGAATCCCATATTCGTAAAGCCGCACACTATGTTGCCAATGCATCCTGGGGTAAATGGACATACATTGCAGGAATGCGTCTAACTTTTCTCGCAGAATATTATCTCCGTACCAGAGACGAAAGTATTATCCCGGGTTTAAAACTACATATTGCCGAGACCCATGCTTTTGTACTAAGTGACTATACCGCTGGACACAGCAGGAATAAACCGGGATATGGAGGAGGAGGATGGATTGGTGGTGGTGGAATGATTGCCTGCGGACTTGCAATCGCCAGCCATACCGGCCTGACTTCCATAGAAGACAACATGCTTTTGGATAAAATGCTTGAACGTGCCCAACAGCTGGCCCCTGGAGGCAAAATCCCATATGCACGCGGAGGCGGGTCTTCAACAGAGATTATAGAAGACCAGAAAGGTGGTTGTGCGACTGGGCCATATTTTTTTGCTTCGATTGTACGCGGTGGTTCGGATCATTTTACAAAGGCTGCTGCAAATCGATATGGCACTGGCCCATGGGGAACGGCTGAAGGTGGGCATGCCACACAGACATTGCACTTCGTGTGGGGAGTACTCGCCTCTGCTAACTGCAGTGACAAAGCACTCCTTGGTTGCATGGATTCTTATTTATGGAAATTTGCACTGCTGCGAAATTTTGACGGTTTAATTAGCAACAATAACTATCGAACAGAATACCATGGGGGTGATGGTGTTATTGGCCCGCCTTACTGGCGAACAGGTGGATATTTACTAGTAATGAATGCTGCCTTGCGCAACCTTGCCATCACTGGCTCACCCGAGTACCGAGCCAAAGAATTCAAGAAAAAGCCTGTAGTATTTTTTGCCCATCAAAAACTCTTTAATTATGTCCAACGTAGTTGGTACATAGCCGAATCTGCTCTTGCCAGTCATACCCCGCAATCTCTCAAGTCTGGAATTGAAAAACTCAATGCTCTCGTGAAAGATGAACAACTTGGGGACAATGTTCGCAAACTTCTAGTCGACTATGCACCTCGTATTGCCAAAGACATTTTGGCCTTGAAAGGAAGAGTAAGAGGAGTAAATGTATCACTACTGGTCGAGACTATCTACGGTGTATCATTTGAGGCTTCGTGCACTCCTGATTTTGCCGCTGAAAGTGAAAGCTACTCTGGTGGAACTGAAGCAAGAGCGGAAATGGAAGCCAAAGAAATGGAAACCGAAGCCGCGGGTAAAGGTACAAAAAGAAAAGCCAAAAGAGTACTCCAGCAAAAACTGGAAGACATGTCAGAAGATGAGAAAAAAGCATTTCTCGCCAATGAAGAAGCGAAAAAAAAGATGACTGAACAAAAAGCCGCAGCGAACAAAAAGGCGGAAAAAAAGAAAAAGAAAGAAACCCAAAAAGGCATTGCATCAGGTAAGTCCTTTGAGACAGATCACATTATCAAATTTCAACCCGTTGCCCTCCTAACCAAAGAGAGTGCAGGTAAAAAAGACAGCGTATTCGATTTATCACTTTTCAAGTTTTCGGATGTAGATATCACCATAACCGACCCGAGCGGAAAATATTTTGAAAAACCACTACGCATCAACCCATCACCAGAGTCAGATCAGTTTATCTATCCTTTTCCCATGCAGACAACTGCGAAAGGTACTTTTGATGTAACCGTTAAATACAAACTTAACGGCCATAACATATCTTACAGTACAAAACTGCACTACCCCTCATTAGAAATTCGTAAATATGTACCGAGCCTCAACAGGATTGCCGTAAAAGGAACAGTTACCGAAGACTATCGGGGTAAATACACCTGCCGGGTCAAGCTCGACACGGGTAGAATCGTAGGCTGTGAGCAACCCTATGGTGTGGGGATTATTCTAGCTGGCACGCCTTGCGAATTCGAAATTAGCCCGACCGCAAAATGGGCACATAACATTCGTTCGGTGAAAAAACTTAATCGCAACAACCGTATCGTCATTCCCTCTGCGGTCACAATTGAAGGAGTTCCATATACTGGTGACCCAAGGCATTTAACTGATGCTGACCCGGCGACAACAATTCTATTTAATACTGATGAAGGAAAGAAAAAGAAAAAAAGTTCAGGTCCGAAAGCGACGATTACTTATACTTTCTCAAGACCGGTAAGAATCACATCTGGTATCTTCTCACCATCGCCAAAATTGATCGGAAATATTCCCTTCTTGGTAGAGGCGTTTATACAGGGAAAATGGCAACCCATTCGAGAAAACTATCAATTTGAATATTTCAATACACTCTTCGCACAAAGTAATCAGTTTCGCATTATTTTTCCCGTACCTACACCTACTCTCGACTTAGGAGAATTTACTCTTCACACTGCTCCTGTAAACCGCAGTGCGGAACAGATTAAAAAAGAGTATACTTGGTAAAACCATACCCATCCATTTAACACCCAATCAATAGGGCGTGCAGTTAGTTTTTCAGAAAAATAAGCTCCTAGAAATCATACCTAACGGTGTCACTCACTCCGCCCGAATACGAAAGGATTTACCGAGGGTTTGTTTATAATCACCAATGATAATATGGGTAATTGCGGCACCGATCATGGTAAGCATGAGTAGGCATCCGAAATACAGGAAGGAGAGAATTTCTAAGACTTGAAGCATTTTGCATATATACGACCGTCAGATACCTCGGAACAAAAGGAGAAGGGTTTTGATTTAACATTTGACTCTAGTAAAAGCCAATAATTACACTATTTTTTTAAATTATTAATTTTTCCCAGGGGGTCCTCGAATATCTAATTATGAAAATAGCAGTTAGTATAATTCATTTTTTAATGTTCGGTATTGGAGTTACAAAATTTATTTCAGGAGGATCATACAATCAAGTAATCGTATGCCTGTTGGTAATTGGTTATGGTTGCTCGGGCTTAAGACTTTTGTCAATTGGAGGTCAAATTTTTAAGTTGGTAGCTTTAATAACTAATGCTGCTTTTGTTATATTTGGTGTTGTTGGTTTGGTTTATTTCACAGTAATACTACCAATCACAGACGGTCTGTTTGATAAAGTTGCATTAATAGGATGCCTAATTATTGGACTCTTAGGAGGAGCAACCATAAAACTTCTAAAATTACCGAACTTGAATTAATAAATGAAAACATACAAATCTAGTCTCTTTAAACTTTGGGTTATCACTTCAGTTATTTGGGTGCTCTGCTGCTCTACATGCATGGTATATCATTTCATTGAAGAGAGGGATTTCGCTGATAAAGCTGAATTTAATATAAGATGGAATAATGCTTTACCTAATGGTGGGTGGTTAAGCAAGGATGCCACACTTGAATCTGAAACCCTGAGATATGAAAGAAAATGGAATTATTTTATGGTATTGATGGCAGTACTCACCTTTACATGTCCACTAGTTATTCTGATTCTCGGTAAAATTGTACTCCGGATAAATTTATTCGGATTGGACGATACTTTACAGCAGAATTTTGCCCAAAGCATGAAACTTACAATAGGCAAAGAAATGACAATAGCTAAGGCTTTCGATATTGCATGGAAAATAGCAATTTTAAGTTTCTTATGGGGTGTATGGTGGAAGCTTGATGATATAAGTTTAAGACTCTATTCCTTGCACGAAGAACTCCGGATCCTAGATAAGTAAGTAACCGACAACACACATAAACTCTTCTTTTTTCGGGCTAACCGATCACTTCTTTGGAGGGATTAAAGCCAAGATTCCTTAATAAAATTGAAAACCGGACAAGTTATATCCAGATCGGGAAGGTGACTTGGTAAATGATACCGAGGAGCAGGAGGTTGCCGATGATTTGTTTATAATCCCCAATGATAACATGGGTAATTGCGGCACCGAGCATGGTGAGCATGAGCAGGCATCCAGAGAATAAAAGGAATGGAATGGTGGTGTCGGAAAGGATGAGTGCGAGGAGCATCCCCGTCCCGCAGGATACTTCAATTACGGCGATCGCGCGTACGGTGATGGGTTTGAAGTAATTGACCCAAAGCATGCGCTTGGCGAGGACATCGATCGGTTGAAAAAATCGATAAGCTCCGCCCAATGCGAAGATTAAAAAAAGCAAGATCTGGAGTGATTCTTGCAGATAGGCCATCAGACAATTAGGCCGGGAGCAACAATTGGGTGCACATGTAAGCAATGGCAATGCAGGCACAGAGAAGGGAAAAGGAGGGAAGCATGCGCGGAGCGTCACTTTTTAAGCGAACATGCGTGAGGAGGGCAGCAATCATGAGAACGGCAATTCCGAGGGCTCCGAGGCGCACGACTTCAAGGTTGTCGTTAAATAACATTACCGCAAAAGAGAATTTGAATATGCCAACGAGGTCGCGTAACCAGTTGGGTAGATTAAAGTGTTTAAATTCATCCTTGATATTGTTGTAACGAACACCCCAAACAAAAATGATGGATCCAAAGACAAGGATGGAGAGGATTTCTAAGGCGAGTGGCATAGTTATAGTCATTAATGTATTGTTTAGTAAATTGGGGTTTCCGTAAATCGCAAAAAGGAACGGGCTGCCTAGTTGTTGTGAAAATAATGAATAGAGAGAAAATTGATTGTGGCATTTTTACCTTGAAAATCAGGACTACATTCCTTATCTTCAATGCAAATGATAAAAAGATCTCTCAAAGATATCTTACATAAAAGAATCGATACAGTTCCAGTTGTTGCCTTATTAGGTTCAAGGCAGGTAGGAAAAACAACAATGGCGAAGGGCTTAAAATTAAGGAAAAAGAACAGATATTTGGATTTGGAACTTCCTTCTGACCGAGCAAAATTAAACGATCCTGAACTCTATCTTTCGTCTTGCGAAAATGAATTAGTGATTTTGGATGAAGTACAAACCATGCCGGAATTATTTCCAGTGCTTCGGAGTTTAGTGGATCAAAGGAGACAAAAAGGAGAAAAAGCAGGTCATTTTTTACTTTTAGGTTCCGCTTCACCCGAGCTTCTACAAAAAAGTTCCGAGACTTTAGCGGGGAGAATTAGTTATCTGGAGCTCAATCCGTTGAACCTAAAAGAGATCAAGAATAAAGAAAATGAAATCAATCAACTTTGGCTAAGAGGTGGATATCCAGATAGCTTTCTTGCCGAGGATCTTAGTATTTCTATTCAATGGAGAAATGATTTTGTTACCAGTTATGTTGAGCGGTTCATTCCAAATTTAGGGCTAACAAAATCAACACCGATTGAGTTACGAAGATTATGCTCGATGCTGGCATATCAACATGGAGGAATTTTAAACTATGCAAGTTTAAGCAGATCTTTAGGAATTGATGCAAAAACTGTTCGAAAATATATCGAATTACTCGAAGGATTATATTTAACACGCACACTACATCCATGGGCAAAAAATATGGGCAAAAGACTGGTAAAGGCACCTAAATTTTTTTGGCGAGACACGGGAATCCTACATGCACTTACCAACCTAAAATCAGTGGAAGATGTTTTGGGTAATCCATTGTGCGGTGCTTCATGGGAAGGGTTTTGCATTGAACAAATAATCAATAGTTTACCGGAACATGCTAAGTCTTTCCATTATCGAACCCATGCAGGTGCAGAACTTGATTTAATTATTGAACTACCAGGTAAAGATATTATTGCAGTTGAAATCAAAAGATCCCTTTCACCAAAAGTAACGCCTGCCATGATGGAAAGTTTTGAGACTACAGAAGCAAAACGTGGATTTATTGTTACACCTAAAGGAGAAGGTTTCCCTATGAATAAATATTTTACTGCATTACCGATTTCTGAATTTATTTCTTTGATAGAAAAGTTTTAATATTAGGTTTTACCTTTTTTTAACGATGCAAATATACAAATTTATAAATTGTTTCGTATTCTGAGAATTAATTAACTATAAATAATTAAGAAATAACAAACTTTCATTCAAAGAATTACGCTTCAATTATTTACTCTGCCACCTATGAATACCTACCAAGAATACCTCACCGAGATCGAAGAAAGAAAAACTCAGGGACTGAGTCCAAAGCCTATTGACGGCAGTGAATTGACTGCAGAAATAATTGCTCAAATTAAAGACTCGGAAAATGAGCATAGAAAAGAGTCACTCAACTTTTTCATTTATAATACTTTACCAGGCACAACGAGTGCGGCTGAAGGAAAAGCGGCTTTTTTAAAGGAAATTATTTTGGAAAGTTCCGTGGTGGAGGAGATCACTCCGACTTTTGCATTTGAACTATTATCTCACATGAAGGGCGGACCATCGGTAAGAGTTCTGCTTGATTTGGCATTGGGTGAGGATGTATCGATTGCCGGGCAGGCTGCGAAAGTTTTAAAAACGCAGGTCTTCCTTTATGAGGCGGATATCGATCGTCTTGAAGAAGCGTACAAGGGAGGAAATTCAATTGCCAAGGATGTTTTGGAGAGTTATGCCAACGCGGCATTCTTTACCAATCTTCCGGAGGTGGATGAGGAAATTAAAGTGGTGACTTACATTGCGGGAGAGGGAGATATTTCTACGGATTTACTTTCTCCTGGAAAACAGGCCCATTCCCGTTCCGACCGGGAACTGCATGGAAAGTGCCTGATTTCGGAATCGGCTCAGGAAGAAATTACGACGCTAAAAGAAAAGCATCCCGATAAACGGGTGATGTTAATTGCGGAGAAGGGAACGATGGGCGTGGGCTCGTCCCGAATGTCCGGGGTGAATAATGTGGCATTATGGACGGGTATGCAGGCAAGTAAGTATGTACCGTTTGTAAACTTTGCACCGATTGTTGCTGGAACCAATGGTATTTCCCCGATCTTTTTAACCACGGTGAGCGTGACCGGAGGAATTGGAATCGATTTGAATAACTGGATTAAGAAAGTGGATGCGGATGGAAATACCGTGCTCGATGGAAATGGAGATCCGGTTTTGGAACAGACCTACTCGGTAGAAACCGGAAAGGTACTGACCATTAATACGAGGGAAAAGAAATTATATGAGGGGGACACCGAGTTGGCGGATATCTCCCCTGCCCTAACCCCACAGAAGGTTGAGTTTATCAAGGCCGGTGGATCCTATGCGATTGTATTTGGTAAGAAATTACAGAGTATTGCCGCAACAATTTTAGGACAGGAATTAAAGCCTGTATTTGCCGCGGCCCGTGAAATCTCGCTTGAGGGGCAGGGTCTTACTGCGGTGGAAAAAATCTTTAATAAAAATATGGTCGGGGTGAAGGAGGGTTCGATCTTACACGCCGGTTCCGATGTACGGGTAAATGTAAATATTGTCGGTTCGCAGGACACCACCGGTTTAATGACCTCCCAGGAATTGGAAGCGATGGCGGCCACGATTATTTCTCCCACCGTGGACGGTGCCTACCAGTCGGGTTGTCATACCGCATCGGTTTGGGATAAGAAGGCCCAGACCAACATTCCCAAGTTGATGAATTTCATGCATGACTTCGGATTAATTACCGCACGCGACCCCAAGGGGGAGTATCATGCGATGACCGATGTCATCCACAAGGTACTCAACGACCTCACCGTCGATGACTGGTCGATCATTATTGGTGGAGACTCTCACACCCGTATGTCTAAAGGCGTGGCTTTTGGAGCTGACTCCGGAACAGTTGCTCTCGCGCTGGCCACAGGTGAGGCGACCATGCCAATACCCGAATCAGTCAAGGTGACCTTTAAGGGAGACCTAAAGGACCATGTGGATTTTCGTGATGTGGTCCATGCCACTCAGGCACAGATGTTAAAGGAATTTGGAGATAATGTTTTTCAGGGAAGAATCATTGAGGTACATATCGGCACTCTGCCAGCGGATCAGGCATTTACCTTTACTGACTGGACCGCAGAAATGAAGGCAAAGGCTTCGATCTGTATTTCTCAGGATGATACTCTGATTGAATCACTTGAGATTGCGAAGAAGCGAATTCAGGTAATGATCGATAAGGGAATGGATAATGAAGGTCAGGTTCTCCAAGGACTAATCGATATTGCCAATAAACGAATTGGAGAAATCAAATCAGGCGAAAAACCAGCCCTTGCCCCAGATGAAAATGCGAAATACTTTGAAGAATTTGTAGTCGACCTGGATCAGATCAATGAACCTATGATCGCGGATCCGGATGTAAATAATGATGATGTGTCCAAACGATACACTCATGACACAATCCGTACGGTGTCATACTACCAAGGTACCAAGAAAGTGGACCTCGGATTTGTCGGCTCATGCATGGTGCATAAGGGAGATCTGAAAATTGTTTCTCAAATGCTCAAGAATTTGGAAAAGGAAAAAGGAAAAGTTGAATTCCAGGCACCGCTAGTGGTTGCCGCTCCCACCTACAATATTATCGATGAACTGAAGGAGGAGGGTGACTGGAATATGCTCCAAAAATATTCCGGCTTTGTGTTTAATGATGATGCCCCCAAAAATACCGCCCGTGATGAGTACGAAAATATGATGTATCTCGAACGCCCCGGTTGTAATCTATGTATGGGCAATCAGGAAAAAGCAGCCCGTGGAGACACCGTAATGGCTACTTCCACCCGTCTATTTCAAGGCCGGGTGGTAGAAGACTCGGAGCGTAAAAAAGGTGAGTCATTACTCGCATCCACCCCGGTGGTAGTACTCTCTGCAATCCTTGGCCGTATTCCCACCATCGAGGAGTACGAAACTGCCGTACAGGGAATTAACCTAACCAAGTTCGCACCGCCGCTTAAGGCGATGTATAATTAAATATTATTTCTCTACACCGGTCAGGTCTGTATTATTACAGAATTAAGTTTATATTCTATTCTGCGACTTTATCCTTTCTGCTCTTATCCTTGGGGTGCGGAACGATGGATACCCGTGGGTATGAAAGTTTCACCGAGGAAATAGACCGAAAAAATAAGCTGGAAATATCGATGAAGCCGGCCTCTATTCCAAGATTAAAACAAGACGGTACAAGTTGGGCGGAGCAAATGGAGACTCATAATAAACTCAATTTCCAAGTTTTTATTATGGACAAGGATGGCTACGGGAAAAACCCACATGTAGAGTCGGTTATGATTCACTCCTTTTCATATCAAATGAACGATGGGAATAAAACCGAGATTCTATCGGACTACGACTATAATTTCTGGATGCAGGGAAACAGTCGATACAACAAGAACCGTAAAATTGTTCCTCCAATCCCATACATCCCTGAAAGTGAGATTAAATTTTGGATTACATTTACCCTGAACGGAAAAAAATATTCGAAACAGGGTACTCTCAAATCATTTGAAAGAAGCAGTACCTATTCCACGCACATGCGTGATATAATGATGTAAATCAGGTTACCTGAGAGCAGCCAATTGGCTGCGAAGGGCCTTGGCTTTTTTGCCATCCAATACTTGCCAACAGGCTAAGCCATTGCCGACAAGTTCGAATTCATTAAATTTCCAGACCACTTTTTTATCGCGGGTGATTTCAAATATTTGTGGATTGTTTGGACCGGCGTGGCAGTTGCCCACAATAAAATTTCCATTCGCTTTTTCCTGGAGACAGGTCATCCATTTCAAATCGATCTTCGTACCTGGCACCTTCCCCTTGATTTCCCAGACCACTTTCTTTTCGGGGGTCACTTCAACCACACTGTTTCCACTTCCGGATGCAATCAGAGTGTTTCCATTTTTCAAACGGATGGCTCCATAAACTCGTGTCTTAATAAGATAGTCCCAAACCACTTTCCCCTTTTTATCGTATTCTGTGACCACACCTGGTTGCTCAGAACAAACGAGCAATGTACCCTGCGGAGTGGCACGGGCCCAGCGGGAATTCTGAGTGCCGCCTGGCTTGAGATTAAAGGAATGTTTTAATTTTCCGGCGGAATCCACATTGATCACGCGCCCCACTCCACTCTCCACAATCTGAGTATATCCGTTCGCTAATCGAGAAAAGGCATGGATATTAACCCCCTTACCTGCATTGCCGTTAGCGGTGGCACAATTATAATCCATTACGATTTTCTTACCAAGGGTGATTTCCTTTACATCCTGCCAGGTCTCATGAAAAAGAATATTTCCATTGGATAACATATGCACATCGTGATGTCCGGCATGCCCTTTCGCTTGACCAACTGTTTTATGTGACCAGATGACATCGCCATTGGCCTCAGTGATTGCGAGTATATTCTTACCGTAGGAAGCACTGACCAATACCAGACGATCCGCATATAAAAAAGTTGCTGTTAAAAGAAAGGCAAAAAGACCAAGAATTCGACTATGCATAAGAATAGAAAATAAGGGTTAATTTGAAATATCAAATATGCCCCATATTTCAAAACCATGTCAACCCAGTACTGGCTTGGTACAAGAAAAGTCAGCTCAATCCGGCTTATTCGACTTTCTCAAGTTTATTTATCTTTTCGCGAATTCTTGCCCGATATCGCTGATCTTGAATCCGTGCTTTTGCTCAGTACTTACCCGATGACGCACACGGCGTAGTCGAACCACATTTTAGGAATGGTGAATACTCCCCTTTGTCGAAAAGAAGCGGGAGTATCTATCAAAAGAGAAGATCTGGCATTATCCGAAAACCACGGGGGTTCAAGGTAAGCAATTTTTCTCCGAACCCATGAATGACGTTTAATTGCAGCCTGACCCGCGATGCATTCCGCGCAGGAGCAAAGGTAGGCATCCGGAACTTAACCCTGTTTAGTCCGGTTTATTAATTCCGACATAGTTATCTTGAATACCACCCCAGCAATAGCGTGGCTTCGTATTTAACGTCCGTCGGTAAAGACAGGCTGGGTCCATGCGTAGTACTCGCGGAGCGAACCATCCTTCTTTTTTACCCGATGGGTGATCATGCAGCGCATGTAGTCTTCCTTGGTAACACGGGTTGCTTCATTTCCAGAAATGGTTTCCACCACTTCCCCACCCGGTCCG
>ERZ1046876.1054-NODE-1054-length-18985-cov-9.104015_pt1 | contig 18985 bp, 16 predicted proteins | sample MGYA00383094_ERZ1046876 | MGnify/ENA primary metagenome ERZ1046876 (study PRJEB29581, sample SAMEA5548364) | metagenome | biome: marine; feature: coastal; material: water | depth 50 m | study: Short-term variability in the microbial, nano- and picoplankton...
GGCTCCATCGGACCGGAATTTGCTGCATTCAGAAGCGTTTTACTGAACGCAAGAGTAGACTCCCCCTTTGTCACCAAAACCTTCCACGGTTGCGCATTGCACCATGTCGGCACGCGTGATGCCATTGCGACAACCTCTTCAATATCTGCGTCTGGAACTTGCTTGTCGAGATATCCACGGCAGCTGTAGCGGCTATTTAGTATCGCTGACAATGTCTCAAATTGATCTGGCATATTCATTCCCCATTGATGATCCACTGATACATCCGATCGTCGTTGATGTGTAGATTAACAGCATTTGAGTAGTATGCTACGTAAATTTGAAAAAGATGAATTCTATCCAAATAAGCAGCCTTTGTCGGCGGTGTATTCAAGAGCGTGTAAGCCGTCATTTTTATGGTCACTCTTCGCTTCATTCGCATTTGCGTTTCTTATCGCAAACACACCAAATTCTTACCAATTCTGGGAATTTTTGCAGAAATGGGTGTACTCTGCGGTCCCTCCTCACCCATTAATTCGTTAAAATACAACGCACTAAAAATGTTCCAAAATATGATTCGACAGAATAGGACGTATACTCCATACTTTCTGCACAGGGCGATCAAAATTGCCAATTCTGAAGTTCAAAGACCTAAATAAAAAACAAAAGAACAACTTGGAGATCACGGAAATGAATGCATTTACTAAGTTAGTAGTAACAGCCGCTATCGGCATTGCCGCATCGACAACTGTCGCTAGTGCGCAGGACATGAAGATGCTGACAGCTTGGGGTGGAAACCACTCTGGTACAGCAAACATGGCTTACGGCTATATTGATCTGGTGAGCGAGTTAAGCGGCGGTTCCGTGAACATCGCGCCTAGTGGACCTGAGGTTGTTCCTGCGGGTCAGCAGCTCCAGCCAGTCGCAGCCGGTGTTTTCGACATCATCTACACACACGGCCTGTACCACACTGGTACGACGGGAATCGGCGCTGCAATCGACGCTGTCAGCCCTGACATCGAAGCACGCCGCACGTCTGGAGTTTGGGACTGGGTCGACAACCACTATCAGGAAACCCAGAACCTTAAAGTTCTGTCTATCCCAACGGCTTCGACTGGCTTTCGTTTCTTCCTGAAAGAACCAATGGATGCAGATACTAAGTTGAACGGCATGAAGATCCGTGCGCTGCCATCTTACAACCAAATCGTTGGTTCGCTGGGTGCTACAGCTGTCGTTATCCCCTTCGGAGAACTTTATTCGTCGGCTGAAAAAGGTGTAATCGACGGTCTCGTGTGGCCAAGTGTTGGTGCTGTAGGCTTCAAGTTCCACGAAGTTGCCCCTTATCTTGCCGAGCCTGCCTTCGGATCGGTTTCATACTTGATCATGATGAACCTCGACAAATGGAACGCCCTGGACGCCGCCACACAGGCCACAATGCTAGAAGCTGGCCATGTACTTGAGCAAAACACAGTAGGCATCTTCAACAACCTTCTTGACGAAGAGAACGCAGCGATGGTCGCTGACGGCGCTCAGATGACAAGCATCGGCTACTCGCTCGACGAAGCTAACAAACTGTTTGCAGACGAAGCAATGAACGTTGCGATTTCACAGTCTGGTGCGACTGGCGAAGCGTTCCGCGACTTCGTTGCCTCAAAAGGCATGTAAGTAAACATTAAGCCCTCCGTAACCAAATTGCTGCGGGGGGCTTGCTTTTTTGACGCTGCTAGGCAGTCTTTGGCCAAAGCAACCACTTGTGCGCCCCCGAGAGGACACCCAACCATGCGTGTGCTGCAGCTCCTTACTCAGATTCATGATAAACTTACATTGCTTGCTGCGATCCTATCCGCCATCGGACTGATATCGATTGTTGCGTCCTACGTGTATGAAGTTGTCACTCGATATTTCTTCAATTCCCCAACGGCTTGGGCCAGCGATTATGTTGCATATGCACTTGCTGCCTCGGTATTTCTTGCGCTGCCGCAAGTTACAAAGGAACGCGGCCACGTCGCTGTGACAATTCTTGTTGATCTTCTTCCACAGTCGTTTGCCCGCGGCGTGCATACGATTGTCGGCCTCATAGGCTTTGGTTGTTTGACCTTGGCAGCTTGGATCAGTTTTCAGGAAAACATGCGCCAGTTTACCAAGGGAATTGAAACGCTCGCCATCGTCCCAATCCCACAATGGTGGGTCTCAGGGTTCATCACATTCGGCCTGATCCTCAGCGCCTTTTATATGTTACGTCAATCGTCACCTGCTCAGTATAGCTCGAACGACGACGGTCAAGGGAGCGTCGGCTAATGGAATGGTATGTAACGCTTCTTGCTGGACTCGCGATCCTGTTTGCTTTGTTCCTATCAGGCGCTCCCATTTTTCTGGCATTCCTATTTGCCATCCTGACAGGCGTTTACGTAATCATCGGACCGTTTGGCTTTCCGATGTTTATCAACAGTGTCTTTGATACCGCAACGACGACTTCACTTGCCTCGATTCCATTGTTTATCCTGATGGGGGAGTTGCTATTCAGATCCGGCACAATGGACGTACTGTTTGATTCCATCGACAAACTGGTTGGCCGTGTCCGAGGACGACAATACGTGCTCGTCGTTGCCCTATCGGCAGTATTTGGAGCGCTATCAGGCGTTGCAATGGCCGTCGCTGCCATGCTCGGGCGGGCGATCATGCCTGGGATGGTACAACGTGGATATGACCGCGATATCGCCGCCGGCCTAATCATCAGCGGAGCAAGCCTTGCACCGATCATTCCACCCAGCCTTTTGGCCATCATCGTCGGCTCAATTGCCGAGGTTTCAATCGCAAAGCTTCTCATCGCGGGCATTTTGCCCGGTATCATGCTGGCTGGCGTGTTTTTGGTTTATGTGTTTGTGCGCATCGCCCTAGACCCAACAAAGGCCCCCGCAAATGTTGAAGGCGAGCGCGCCGAGGTTTCCGGACGTGAGATGCTGGTTGCACTTATCCGCACCCTGCCCTTCGTCATCGTCATCTTCTCGGTCATGGGCTTTATCCTTCTCGGTATCGCGACACCGTCAGAATCCGCCGCAACCGGTGTTATTGGCGCGCTGATCACTGCTGCGATCTACAAGAATTTCAGTCTCCGCATGATCTGGGACTCAGTGATGGCGGCCATGACGGTTTCAGCGATGATCCTGGCGATTATGGCAATGTCCAAAATGTTCACGCAACTTCTTGCCTTTACGGGCGCCACAAGCGAACTGGTCGAATTGGTTGCAAATCTGGGTTACGGTCCATTGATTATGCTGCTGATCATGCTGGCTGTACCGTTTGTACTCTGCATGTTCATCGATACAATCGCAGTAATTTTGCTGACCATCCCGATTTACCAGCCCGTCGTGAACGCTTTGGAATACGATCCGGTTTGGTTCTGGCTCTTGTTCCTTGTGAATATCACGTTGGGTGCGATCACCCCGCCCTTTGGCTACACGTTGTTCGCGTTCAAGGCAGTCGTGCCGGACATGGCAATCAACTCAGTTTATCGGGCGATCTGGCCATTCGTTGGCCTGTTCATTGCCGGCATTGGTTTGATCATCGCATTCCCGTGGATCGCGACGTGGCTTCCCAATCTGATAGGCTAAAAGTGTTTAGACGCTGACTGATCCATTCGAAAAGGATGACAGTCGGCGGCTTTGATTTGCCTCTCCATAGAGCGTCGTGCGCTGCCGAATTGGACGCCCGATACCTGTCAGCAATTGCTCCATTGTTTCGGGTGTCATCTCTTGGCCATGTTCGGCACCTGCTGATCGGGTGATGCTTTCATCCATCAATGTACCTCCGGCATCATTCGCACCAGCCTGCAAACACGTGGCCATCCCTTCGGGGCCAAGCTTGACCCACGACGTCTGAATGTTAACGATATGCGGATGCAGTGTTAGGCGTGCAACCGCGTGCATCAGCAGCGATTCTCTCCACGTTGGACCTTTCCGCGACCCGCCCTTCAAATAGATCGGTGATTCCATGTGCACAAACGGCAGGGGGACAAGTTCGGTAAACCCGCCGGTCCGCTTTTGTTGGTCACGCAACTTCAGAAGATGACGGGCCCAGTGCACTGGGCGATCAATATGACCAAACATAATTGTCGCCGTGGTCTTCAAGCCCAGTTCATGCGCAGTGGTCACGACTTCAAACCATTGATCCGTGTTGATTTTGTCATGGCAAAGCACTTTACGCACCTCGTCATCCAAAATCTCAGCCGCCGTCCCAGGAAGGCTGCCAAGCCCTTCGTCCATCAACTGCGAGATATAGTTCCGCAGCGATATCCCGAGGGTTGTCGCACCTTGATACACTTCAAGCGGAGAAAAGGCGTGGACATGCATTTCAGGCAATTCAGCTTTAATCGCGCGAAGGATACCTAAGTAAGTTTCGCCTGTGTATTTCGGATGAATACCTCCTTGCAGGCACACCTCAACCGCGCCCCGATCCCAAGCATCGCGCACGCGTCCGACGATTTCCTCAGTGCCAAGATCGTAAGGCCGTCCACGCAAGTTCTCAGACATCTTGCCCTTTGAGAAAGCGCAGAAACGGCACTTGAAGTAGCAAATATTGGTGTAATTAATGTTGCGTGTCACAACGTAGCTAACAGTATCACCATTCACGCGTTTGCGCAGATCGTTCGCCGCTTTCACGACTTGGGCCACCTCACCATCGCGGGCTGCGAATAGGCGGCACACTTCGCGTTCGCTTAGGTCTTCGCCGTTTGAAGCACGCGTCAAGATATCCACGAACGCTTCATCAGGCGCAAACGCCGGTGTTTCTGCCAACGTTGGCAGGGCCTGCGACGCATCACCTGGCACCCAATCGTCTGAGCGAACCAACCCATCCGCATCAATCAAATCGAGAACGGGTTTACGCAAATCCTTTGCCAACCACCTGTCCCCATTATGCGCATAGTCGGGATAAACCCCCAACCGTTCAACAAGAATCTTTCCGTTTTCAGCGGTGTCATTTGCAAGCTGATCAAGATGAGGCCAATCTGCCTCGGGATTAACGTGATCTGGCGTTACAGGTGAAACCCCGCCCCAATCATTGATCCCTGCGTCGATCAATCCCGCCCCACCATTGGACAGGTTAGGAGGTGCTTGGATCGACATTTTCGGCCCAAACAAAATGCGCGCAACCGCGATGGTCCATTGCAGATCTGCCAAATCGGGTTCTGGCGCATTGGCCATTTTCGTGCCTGGCTTTGCGCGGAAATTCTGAACAATTATCTCTTGGATATGACCGTATTCGTCGTGCAGATCACGTATCGCAATCAGGCTCTCAATCCGCTCTTTACGGGTTTCGCCGATACCAATCAGAATACCGCTTGTGAACGGTACCTTCAGTTGACCTGCCGTGCGAAGTGTATCCAACCGAACTTTGGGGTCTTTGTCGGGCGATCCGTAATGACAGCCACCTTTCTGGCTAAGCCGATCCGAAACCGTCTCAAGCATGATCCCCATCGAGATCGAAACCTCACGTAAGGCCGCCATTTCTTCCTTGGTCATCACACCCGGATTTAGGTGTGGCAGTAATCCGGTTTCATTCAAAACCAACTCAGCCATCGCGCGCAGATAGTCGAGCGTGGTTTCATATCCCGTCTCTACCAACGCGCCACGCGCAACGGCGTAACGCAATTCAGGTTTGTCGCCGAGAGTGAACAGTGCCTCTTTGCAGCCTGCCGCCTGACCAGCACGGGCAATTTCAAGCACCTGTTCTGGCGTCAGAAACGGGGACTCAATCCGCTTTGGTGCCTTGGCGAACGTACAATAGTGGCAAACGTCGCGACATAGCTGGGTCAGCGGGATAAAAACCTTGCGTGAATAGGTGATCAATCGGCCGTGACCTTCATCACGGATTTTCGCTGCACGAGCCAACACTTCATCCTGAGGCATATTCAGCAACAACGTCTCATCGACCGTCGGTGTTGGCTGTAAATCAAAAACAGGGATGTTCATGCAACGCTCCTTTGGCGTCCGATGTCGCGGTCGGGGGCAAATCCGATATCGGATAGGTACTGGCTGGTTTCGCCTGTTGCGCCGGACGCAGCGAACTCAGAGAGGTCATCAGGAGTGTCGATATCCTTGCCCAAACCCGTCAACCTCATAGGCGAGAGCTTGGCCCCCGCGGCCCTAGCCGCCTGTTTATGGGCATCAAAACTATGCGGTCCAAAGGCTGGTTTGATTAGCCGCGGTGAAGAAAGATACAAACCGTTGGTGCCCATACGGTCTCGATCAGGTACGACGTGAATTTGCGCATCCGTTGACGGTTGAGCCGTGGCAAGCAGCTTAAGCTCAGCACCTATTGCACAGGGCAAATCGCCGGGCAAAACCACAACTGATGTATCAAGTGGAAGACTTTCGAGACCAACCAACACAGCTTCATTATATCCATGGGACCGCGCTTCACGTATGGCCTGTGCGCCAAAGGCACGTCCCGTAGCGATCACAGCATCGTCGGCGCTGATAATCCAGACGTTGCCAGTCTCCCAAGTCCCTAAAGCACCAAGTAAATCGCGCAGCATAGCCAAGACCAACCCTGCCCGTTCGTCCGCACTTAACACTCTGGCCAAACGCTGTTTAGCGCGTTGAAGCGACTTTATCGGGATTAAAACATCGGTCATTTCGTAAGGCTTTCCGCAAAGCCAAGTGTATGTTCCGCAAGTGCAATTTTGCTGTCTATATCTGTCATCAACGTCGGAGCGACCAGTGTTTGAATACCCATGGATTCAATCTCGGCGGCGAATGTAGCGTCAAGCTCATCGATCACCAAACCGTCGATAAAACCCTGATAGTGCTGGGCAACTCCGAGAACCGAGACGTCTTTTCCAAGTTCTCGCATCATTTTCGCTGCTGGTCCTTTTACAGCCTGACCGCCAATAATCGGGGACACAGCAACGATAGGGGCGCCTGAGGACGTTACGGCTTCGCGCATCCCAGCTAATTCCAAGATCGGATCAACGCTAACGTAGGGGTTTGAAGGGGCGATCACGACCGTTTTGGGACCATTGCCCAAAGCACGAATGATGTCTGGCTGAGGAGTAGCAGCCTCTATCAGATCAAACGAGAAACCCGTCACTTCGGGCTGGCATTGCTCGCGTACGAAATAGTGCTGAAAGGCCAATGGGCCTTCGTTTGTATTCACAATCGTCGCAATCGGACCGTTGCTCATAGGCAGAATGCACGCGTCGATGCCCAAAGCCTGAGCGAGATTTAACGTGACCTCAGATAGTGATTTTCCCCGGTTCAAACCATCCGTGCGAAGGACATGCGTGGCCAGATCACCGTCACCAAGGTTGAACCAGTCCGGTCCTCCGAAACCTTTTAAGGCGGCCATAAAGGTCCAGCTTTCGTCACGCCGCCCCCAGCCGCGTTGCTGATCAGAAAGACCGCCAAGCGCATAAAGGACACTGTCGATATCTGGGCAAATGCGCAGGCCGAGGTGATCAAAATCGTCGCCAGTATTGCAAGCTACGATCAAGTCAGAGCCGTTTACGACATAGGATAAGCCTTGGACGAGCTTCGCCCCGCCTACCCCGCCAGACAAACAAACGACTTGAGAGATCATCGGAATAGATCCTCGTCTGCGGCGCGGATCAGATCACTTGCCGGACGGTCAATTGCAGATGCATGACCCGAGAAATCTAGACCGCGAAGATGCACGACCGGTCGCCCTTCAGACGTTTGCCCTTGAAGCAAAGACGCAGCTGTTGCGACCTCATCACCGATTGCTTGTTGGGTCACTAAAAGCTCACGTCCAAACAGATCGGTTTCGCCCCGCCGGTCCCAAAGGCTAGGTAGGCCTGCGGCACCGATAGCTACACCGCTTGTTCCTAATCGCCAAGGCCGTCCGAAACTGTCTGAGATCACAATCGCCATCTCGCACCCCACTTTTTCGGCAAGCAGGCGACGAAGTTTCAACGCGCTTGCGTCTGGATCTTCAGGCAACAGCAGAACGATCTCTTCTCCGTCCACTGGGGCAACGTTGGACGCATCAATGCCAGCGTTTGCCATGATCCAGCCGCGCTTGTGTTCAACAATCAGCACTCCCGGCTTTTTGCGGACGATGGATTTGCTTTCCGACAGGATCAGTTCGACCACGCGTGGATCTTTGGCAATCTCGTCGGCCATTTCCAGCGCTGTTGGACCGGGGGTTACATCTTTGAGATCAACCAAGCGGCGCTCGGCCTTAGACACGACCTTTTGCGCGATAACTAAAATGTCGGCAGGCTCTGGCCTAATATCATTGTCGGCCATTCCGGCTGCAATCATTTTGGACAGATCATCGCCTGCCGCGACCAATGGGAAGTCGTCCAGAGCAGTTAGGGTAATCTGGTCTGCCAAGGCGGTTCCTAACTTAGTCTTGCTTGTCGATCTGAGGCTCGCCGACAATTCGTATGCCTGCACCTTCGATTTTGTAAGTACCGTTCATGAATATAAGCACAGATGTCAGCGCCTCGGCCACCGCGGAATTGTCGATTCGGCCCGCGTGCCACGCCTTCATGTTGGCGTCTTCGGCCAGCTGTACGACAACGCTGCGAGCAGCCTTATTGTTACCGCACACAAGGATATCGCAATCAATTTCATGGTCGAGATCATTCAGGTGGGCCGCAGCAACGTTTTGGAAGGCCGAAACCACGCGAACGTTTTCTCCAAGTGTTTTTTGCACGCCTTTGGCGACAGAACCGCCTTCGGGCAGCTGCACTGTGCGCACTTTTGGTGGCATCAAAGGAACCGTGACATCAACAAAAATCTTGCCGTCGAGATTGGCATTTATGCTGTCCAACGTCGATGCGTGGCTGGCGTAGGGTACAGCCATAACGATCAGATCGCCTTTCGCTGCGGCGGCTGCGTTTTCAAGGCCACCGATCTCTGCCCCTGCTTTGGCGGAAAGTTCCGCGGCGATGCTTGCAGCGCGATCGCCAACTCGAGAACCGATAGTAACATTGTGGCCGGCACGCGCCCAACGTAATGCAAGCCCTGCGCCAAGGGCACCCGTTCCACCAATCACGCTGATGTTCATGCTTTCGGAATACTCGGTCATACTGGCCTCGCTTTAATGTTAGGTTTGGGTTTTGTCGGGTCGAATAGCGTAGCATGCCCGACCGGTGACAATCGTTGCGCCTGCGTCATCTGTGATGTCCACGTCAACAAATCCGACCGTCCGCCCAATCCGTCGAACCGATGCCGTCGCGTAGAGATGCTCAGATACTCCAAGACGCAGGAAATCCGTACTGAAATTTAAAGTCAGCATTGGACCACCGGCGACGAGCATCAGCGCGTAGCAACCGGCGATATCAACAAGCGAGGCCAGAGCGCCGCCGTGCCACTGACCTGTACCAGGCTGGCGCTCAAATTCCTCACACATTGAAACGCGCATTTTCAGCACCGCTTCGTCGTTGTCGATTTCAAGCACTTTAGGCTGATAGAGTTGGTGAAACTTCGACCGACCTATCCGTTCTTGGATATTTGCAAGTGTAAGATTGTTGTGACGCATTGCCATGTCAGGATACCGAACTTTGGGTAGGTTTGATAATGTCCCACACCAAATCCTCAAGAATGCCGCGTTGGACTTTACCAATCGCAGACAGCGGAATTTTATCGATCGTGGTCATAAATTCCGGCCACTTGGCTTTGTCCAAACCGATACCCTGACAATGATCGCGTAAGCCCTCGAGCGTCACGTCTCCGTTCTGAACAACCACAGCCGCTAGTCGAGACCCCAAACGATCATCCGGATAACCAACAATCGTGACATCTTCTACATTCGGATGCCCCAATAAAGCGTTCTCAATCTCCAAAGGAGAGATATTTTCGCCCCCCCGCAGAATGATATCCTGCGCGCGTCCGATCATCTTTATGTAGCCATCGTCACGCTGATCACAGGCGTCGCCAGTTTGATACCACCCGTCGTCGTGTAAACGTCCGTTTGGATCACCGCTCCAATAGCCGAGCATCATTTGCTCGGGGCTATGTAACTGCAATTCTTCGTCTACTACACGGGTTTTGGTGCCGGGCATGGCCGTGCCATCCGTGTCCAACCGTTTGTCCAACTCGGCGTCCAATGGCACGGCCGTCACGGCGCCGGCTTCTGACGTTCCAAAGTAGGACCAAACCTGACACCCAGGCATCGCATCAAGCCCGCGACGAACAAGAGTGCGCGGCACTGGAGCGCCAGCGGATGGGAAGAACTTCAATGTCTTCACCCGCTCGTTGCCGTTCTTTTCGGCGTAAGCCACCATGTCCACAAGGAATGGAGTTGGGGCGACGGTGAATGTACAGCCATAGCGTTCAATCAACTCGATGCTCGTGTCGATTTTCCAGCGAGATACCAAGATCATCGGTGAATCAAGCAGCAATGAAAAGCGGACGCCAAACAACAAAGACACGGCGTGGCCAACAGGAGACGAAACAAGGACTGGATCGTCTTTGGTCAACGCAAAATGTTTTGCAAAGACTTCGGTCTGGCGCTGCCATGTCGCGCCTGTATGCATCGCGGCTTTGGGTGTTCCGGTTGTGCCAGAAGTGCATGCGAGCCAAGCCAGTTCATCCCCGCGACGCGCAACTGGCTGCTCGGGACCCATTGGGGCTTCCTCATCTTCGCGAAAGCGTTTCTCGCCGAGTTGCTCAAACAAAGGGTTATCCCCGACCAGATGTTCGGTCAGGACGACAACTTTCGTTTCAAGTACCTCAGCCAGCTCGGTAATGGACGTGCCTGCCGACCAAGGCAGATTGACCAGAACCGCACCGCATAGCCGAACCGCCAGATAGTCCACGACGAATTCGATCACATTGGGCCGCGCTACGATCACGCGATCACCAGGCCCGACACCGCGGTTGATGAACTGACCTGCCCGCACACGGGCCTGAAGGATCAATTCGCCAACTGTGATTTCCCTCTCAAGTTCGGCAACTGCGAGCGACTTTGGGTCACGTGCGCATAGACGATCCCATTCTTCGGCTGCGAAGTCCCTTGTGCCTGCGTCTTGTAGGAAGGTTTCAGCCATCCCCATGACCCGGAATTTTTTTTATCTCGGTCACTAACGTTTTCACCTGATCATCCGACAGGCCGTCGAACCAAGTCTCATCAATCTGAATGCGATCAACCTTGCCGCCGTAGCGTTTTGCTAGCGCGGCTGGCAGGTCTTCCGGTGTCGTGATGACCGCGTATGCCTCAAGCATTTTGTCGGTGACCAGATTACCCATTTCTTCCCATTTTCCTTCGCGAGTCAGAGCGGCAAAATCTTCCTGCGTAACACTAAAGCCGTGCATCGAAAGCATTTCTTTGTATTCCGGCGTCGACGCATAAAGGGCCACGCGTTCTTTCAGTCCCTTGGCAACCTTGTCCAACCCCTCGGTTGAGGTCGCGCAGCCGATAAAGCCGTATCCCCCAAGATCGAGGTCTTTCAGTGTACGACCTGAGCGCTCAAGACCAATCTCAAGGTTAGGCAGCATCACTTCTTCATGCCATTTCCACGTGATTGGATCGCCGGGCAAGTGACCGTCGGCAGCCTCGCCACACAAACGACACATCAGCTTATTGATAGCAGCCAAATGGATCTCTGGCTTACCTGTCTCAAGCGGACCGGGGTTGTAATAGGGGATCATCAAGTTGTGCTTGTAATAAATCCCATCGTAATCGAGCTTAGTGCCGTCCTGCCAGCAATCCCAGATCGCATTCAGGGCGTTGATGTAGTCCTTCATCCGGCGAATAGGCGGCTGAAAATCCATTCCAAAGCGACGCGTTAAGTGGGCTTTTATCTGACTACCAATACCAAGTTGGAAGCGTCCACCAGACAATTCATTCAGCGACCACGCATCATAGGCAGTGGCCATCGGGCTACGTGGGAAGGCGACAAATACGCCAGACATCATTTTAATGTCCTTAGTCAGCATCGCACCAGCCGCAGCAGAAAGTGTTGGCGGGACGGTCAACTCAAGCAGCGTTGTGCCGTCATAACCCACGCGTTCTGCCCGCGCCATGGCTTCTGGCATTTGCGACAACTTCTTGGGTCGAACCATTGAGTATACACGCATGTTTATTGGCCTCCCGCGCTGGTTTTAGGATAGTTTTTCAGTACAAATTCTTCCGAAAATTTGCGGCTTTTTACGTCAACTGTAAGTGCCTCTTGATCCCTTTTTTGTGGGCTCCCATAGCCACCTGCTCCCGGCGTTTCAACCGTGATCCGCGTGCCCAGTTTTACTTCGACCTCATTGGGCTTGTCGTCCAATCGGCGTTGCCCATCTGCGTTTTCAATCATGAAGCGGCCTGAACCACCTGGCATACCGCCAAATAGCCCCCAGGGCTTATAACGGAAGCGTTCACCGGCGCCATTGAAGACGCATTCGTGATCCACTGGCGTCAAAACCCGTCGTAACCCCATGCCACCACGGTATTGACCCGCGCCGCCGGAATCTTCGACAAAGCCGTATTCTTCGACGCGTAGTGGATATTCTTGCTCAATGGATTCAACCGGAAGATTAGAGGTGTTGGTGATTCCAACTTGAACGCCATCTTTTCCGTCTTTGGTTGCCCGCGCGCCCATGCCGCCGCCGATAGTTTCAAAATAGAGGTATGGCTTGTTTGTACGAGGATCGACACCCGAAAACACCGCAGTGGTGTTTGCCCCGTTTGCTGCAGCTATCACCTTATCTGGGATGGCTTTGGACAAGGCTCCGAGAACAATGTCGATAACCCGCTGACAGGCATGCGCACGTGCTGCAACCGGTGCGGGGAAAACACAATTCAAAATAGTGCCCGGTTCACAGCTTATATCAACTGCATCTAACGCCCCTTGGTTTGAGGGCATGTCGCTATCAAGAGCCCCAATTAGTGCGTAGTTAACGCTTGCCTGAACGGCGTTGATTGTTGTGTTTATGTTTCCTTTGACTTGTGGGCTCGTGCCCTCAAAATCGAGGTGAATCCGGTCACCCTTAACGGTAATTTTCAAGCAAATCGGAATATCATAAGTATTGAGGCCATCTGAATCCATAAAGTCATTGAACTCGTAAACGCCATTCGGAATTTCCGCGATTGTATTTTTCATTCGCTGGTTCGTTCGGCTAATGATCTCGTCAAAAGCGGTCAACACGCTAGAAAGACCGTGCACTTTGACAACTTCTTTAAAACGACGCTCACCTAGGCGGCAGGAAGCAATTTGCGCATTATGATCGCCTTGACGTTCTTCTGGAACGCGAACATTAAGCAAAAGAATATCCATGATATCTTGCTGAATTTCGCCCCTTTTAAACAGACGGACGACTGGGATGCGTAGGCCTTCTTGATAGATTTCAGACATGCCGCCAGCCATCGAACCGGGAACCATGCCACCGATATCAGCGTGATGTGCAATGTTGCAAACAAAGGCAATTATTTCGCCGTCGATAAAAATCGGCATTGCATAGTTGATATCAGGCAAGTGGGTGCCGCCCGCCGTGTGTGGATCGTTGGCTACAAAAATATCACCCTCGTGAATGTCGTCGCCAAACTTCTCAAGTACACATTTCATCAAACCACCCATCGACGCGATGTGAATAGGCAGCGTTAGTTCAGCTTGAACCACCAGTCTGCCAAGCTTGTCGACAATCGCGATTGAGTGGTCTTTACGCTCTTTAATATTGGTAGAATACGAAGACCGCATCAAAGCTACAAAGCACTCATCTGCGATTGAGCGTAGACCATTGGCAATGATTTCTAACCGGATCGGGTCGAGAGTTTTTGATGTATGGCTCATGCGAAGACCTCCGGGTTAATCGTGATAATCAAATGCCCATCTGGTGTCATCTCGGCGACGTCGCCAGGATAAACTGGGGTCGTTGTGTCCATTTGCTCAAGGATTGCAGGGCCAACAACTTTTTGGCCGGGGCACATTTCGGCGCGGTCAAAAATTTGCGACCTAACCGGCGCTTCCTCATCGAAATAAACTTCCCGAAAATCGCGGGCGACAGGCACACCGGGATCCCCTGCCACGGCAGGTTTGTCCTCAAAACGATGCAATGTAGCACTTGCGGACAGGCGGATGTTCACGAACTCTATCGGGTCAGTCTCGCTAGCGTAGCCATAGGCTTGTTCATGAACTTCACAGAATTTTGCCGTGAGGGTATCGACATCTGGAACATCATTCGCGGCCAAGGACGATCCTTCTGCAATTGGAACTGCAAGCTCAAAATTTTGCCCAACGTAACGCGCATCAACGACCAGCTGCACACGGCGCGAGTCAGTTGGCGCACTTTCGTCAACGAACCAATCGTTGGCCGATTCATTGAGGTCCCCAAGTACTTGTGACAGAGCTTGAACACCGTCGACATTCAGCGGAATACGGCGGCTTGTAACAAAATCTTCTTTTAGATCCGAAACGAGTAAACCATGCGCACAAACGATACCTGGCGCAGATGGCACAACCATTTCCTTCATGCCCAAGCTGACCGCAACATCACGTGCGTGCAACGGCCCTGCACCGCCAAAAGGCATCAAAACAAAGTCACGAGGATCATGGCCGCGCTCGACCGAGATGGTTCGGATGGTTCGCACCATATTAGCAATCACAATGCCCAACATACCTTGTGCTGTCTTTTCAGGCGAAAACCCAAGCTGATCGGCGATGGGTTTGTAGACTTGCCGCGACAAGTCCCGATCAAGCCCCATATCACCGTCAAGCAATCCACGATCTGACAAACGGCCCAACAGAAGGTTTGCATCGGTGGTGGTTGGTTCATCTCCGCCGTTGCCGTAACAGGCAGGTCCCGGATAAGCGCCGGCACTTTTCGGACCGGCTTTTAACAGTCCGTCACGATCAAACCAAGCAATCGAGCCACCGCCTGCCCCAACGGTTTCAACATCGACGCAAGGCATGCGAATTGGGAAGCCCGCAACATCGCGATCAAATGCGAGATCAACTTTGTAGTCTCGGATTAAGGCGACGTCCGCGCTGGTACCGCCCATATCGAGAGTAATAATGTTCTGACGCCCCGTCTGACGCGCGACATGCGCTGCCCCAACTGCGCCAGCAGCTGGACCAGATAGCGCTGTGCGCACAGGAAATTCACGCGAGCGGCTAACGGACATTAGACCACCGCTTGACTGGTTAATCCCGAGACTGGCATTGGGTGCACGTGCCGAAATGCCTTTTTCAAGTGTCTCAAGATATTGCCACATTACCGGTTGAAGGTAAGCGTTCAGAACCGTTGTGGACAGACGCTCATACTCGCGAAATTCTGGCTGCACTTCCGAGCTGACCGAAATCGCAATATCCGATGCACGCTTGCGCAGTGCTTTGGCAAACTGCTGCTCGTGCACATCATTGCGAAACGAGAACACAAAACCGATGGCGCAGGCCCCTGCCCCGGAGGCGATCACTTTGTCGATCGCAGCATCAATGTCGCCGGCGCTCGGTGCTCGCACGATTTCGCCTTGCGCGCCGATACGTTCATTCAACTCAAGCCGGTGCTCGCGATCAACCAGTGGTGCTGGGTGATCCCTTTGCAGATCATACATGTGTGGACGTGTCTGGCGACCAATCTCAAGCAAATCGCGAAAACCCTTGGTGGTCACTAGCGCAACTCGGCTGCCTGTTCGTTGGATCAACGCGTTGGTGCCAACCGTGGTACCATGCGAAAGACGTTCAATTTCGTTCATTTTGATATCGAATTTAGCACACATCGCATCCAAACCATTCAGAATAGCGTCAGCGGGATTCGATGGCGTTGATGACGTTTTGTAAACGTGGGAATCACCTGTATCAGCATTCGCTGCAAAGAAGTCGGTGAAAGTTCCACCAACATCTACTCCGACGGTCCAGTTCATTTATTTCTCCCAAACATGCATTCACCACTAAAATAGTCATAAATCAATTTACGTAGTGTACTACTCAAATATAAGGAGTCAAAACATTCTTGAGTTTTCCTGCCCCTTCTCACCGAAATTGCGTCGAAAATAGCAAAAGCATCCCTCCGAATACTGGTGAAAGGGAGTATGCTCTGCTATTGCGATCGCAGGAAGACTTAACGACGGACGGCCCTAGGCTTTATGACCCAAGAATTTCAATCTTTTGAATCTCTGGCGGACCGACCCGGTCACTTGATCCGACGCCTGCACCAAATCCATGTCGCATTATTTCTTGAAGAATGCAGCAAGCAAAACCTAACCCCTGTACAGTTCGGTGTTCTTACGGTCCTTGAGGATGGGACCTCTCGTGATCAGGTCACTATTGCGAGGCGTATAGGCGTCGACAGAAACACCGCCGCTGATGTTATTCGACGCCTTGAGAAACGTAAACTGCTTGAGCGCCCGAACGATCCTTCCGATAAGCGGACAAAACTTGCAAAAATTACCTCTGCAGGCAGCGAAATGGTCGATAGCGTTAAGCCAGGAATGGTGCGCGCGCAATCTCGTTTGGTCAGCCCTCTTAGTGATGAGGAGTATGAACAATACATGAATTTGACGCTCAAACTTCTAAAAGCAAACGATCACAGTAGCCGCGCCCCGTGGAAACAATTCCAACCGGAAATCTAGATCCAACCTTCTGGCACCCGCTTTGCGGTATCAACAATCCAATTCTTGAACTGCAAAAGCGGCGGGTAGTTTTTGTTCTGCTCGGGCCAAACGAGGAAATACTGACCTTGCGCCGATTGCGTTGTGCCGCCCAGCAACACCAGACGGCCGTCGGCCAACTCACTTCGGATCAGATACTCAGGCACAATCGCAGCACCCAGACCCACAACCGCCGCCTGGATCATGCTGGAAAATTGATCGAACCGCACCCCTGACAAGTTTTTAACCTCAATTCCCTGGTTGGCAAACCATATCCGCCACGCATCTGTACGCGTTTCAAGGTGAAGCAGCGGCAAATCTCTGGCATCGCTGGCTCCTCCTTGCCCACCAAGCGTCGCAATTTCAGGCGAGGCTACTGCAACGACCTTTTCATCCATCAGCACTTCGCTTTCAGTTCCCTGCCAACCGTCTTCGCCAAAGTGAATAGCGGCATGGAAATCCTCGGCCGCAAAGTCAAACGGGCGGGTGCGCGTCGACATATTCAGCGTGACACCCGGACATGACGCCACAAATTCCGGCAGCCGAGGCGCCAGCCATTGTGCCCCAAACGCAGGCAGAACCGCCAAGTTCAGCGGGCCACCGGCTGGATTGGCATGCAGCCTGATGCCAGCGTTCATCACGATATCGATGCCACGCCGCACATCCTTAAGATACGCCGCCCCGGCCGGAGTAATCTTCATCCGTCTCCGATCGCGTACAAACAGTACCGCGCCTATTTGGCCCTCAAGCTTCTGAATCTGACGGCTGACCGCCCCTTGCGTCAGACAAAGCTCATGCGCGGCTTCTGTGACAGACCCCTTTCGGGCCACGGCCTCAAACGCTGAAAGCCAATCGAAAGGCGGCAAGAACCGCCGCGGCGTGATCGCTACATTCCGCTTCGACATGACTTCATTCCAATTTATCGATTCAAACCATCTATTAGTATGAATTTTTGCCTGCTACCACTCAAGTATACGCCAAAAGCATTGCGAAAACGAATGTCAAACGCTCATCTATCCTCAAATCTCGTCAAATCAAGCCGCGCGTCAGCGGTGCAACTGTCAGAGATCGTCCGCATATCCGAAGCCGCCCGCGCCCGACGTGCAGCTGGTGAAGACATCCTGAGCTTTGGAACTGGTGAACCTGATTTCCCCACGCCACCTCATGTGATCGAAGCCGCTCATGCCGCGATGCTGAACGGAGAAACGACGTATCCACCAACCCAAGGCACCGCCAAGCTACGTCAAGCGATTGCCAAATCGGCACCTGCCCACCCAAGCGTAAAGCCCGAGCCTGCAAACGTCATCGTTTCAACCGGCGCGAAACAAGTTCTGTCGAATGCATTTCTGGCGACCCTGAACCAAGACGACGAAGTAATCGTCCCTGCCCCCTATTGGACGTCCTACGAAGACATCGTCTCGTTTTGCGAGGCGAAGATGGTCCCGATTGCGTGTAGTGCGACGCGCGAGTTTAAACTGAGCGCAGACGATCTTGCCAACGCCATCACACCGCGCACCAAGTGGCTGTTGCTCAACTCACCCGGAAATCCATCCGGCGCGCTTTATAGTGCTGAGGAGCTTAACCAACTTGCAGATGTGCTGCGCGAAAACTCTCATGTATGGCTACTAGCGGACGAGATCTATCAGCACATATCCTATAGCGAGTTTGCGTCTTTCCTTGAGATCGCGCCGGACATTGCAAACCGTATGCTGATCGTAAACGGGGTATCCAAAGCCTATGCGATGACAGGCTGGCGCCTGGGTTGGGGGATCGGTCCAACCGACTTGATCGCCACAATGACTGGCATACAGGGGCAATCGACCTCTGGCGCTTCCTCGGTTTCGCAAGCGGCCGCATTGGCGGCCCTAAACGGATCTCAAGATTTGATTGGTACGCGACTTGCGTCTTTTCGCAAAAGACGGGACTTCGTCGTAGCTGCGCTAAACGCCACTGATTTGTTAGATTGCCCGACACCCGGCGGGGCATTCTATGTCTTTCCATCTTGCACGGCGGCAATTGGGAAAATAGCGCCGAATAATACCTTGATCACTGATGATGCGGCTTTTTGCGAATACATCCTGAATCAAGCGAAGGTCGCGTTGGTGCCAGGGCGCGCATTTGGCTTACCGGGTCACTTCCGCTTGTCATATGCTTACTCACAACAGGACCTTGAACAAGGCTGTGCGCGGATCAACAAAGCTGTCGCCGCGCTGAAATGAAGGCTACTAAATGGCATTAAATATCGCCCGAGTGGCCCGCGGTATGAATGGCGGCAACGGAATCTCTGGCGAGTTTCAGATCATACGTCATAGGGTAAACCTTGAAACGGTGAACACTACGAGGGTACGCATGACGTCTATGCGCTGACCCTTGAGCGGGCACAAACAGGCTTGCAGGCCCAATATTAAGGGAAGGAAACACAAGTGGATCGCGCAGATATCGTTCATGATGCCTTTGTCAAACGCGC
>ERZ1046876.1057-NODE-1057-length-18959-cov-5.313796_pt1 | contig 18959 bp, 21 predicted proteins | sample MGYA00383094_ERZ1046876 | MGnify/ENA primary metagenome ERZ1046876 (study PRJEB29581, sample SAMEA5548364) | metagenome | biome: marine; feature: coastal; material: water | depth 50 m | study: Short-term variability in the microbial, nano- and picoplankton...
AGAAACTAAAGAAAAGTTAAGGATTGTAATTTTTTCAGACTGGCTTTGACATTTAGCAAAAACACTAGGGCTGCTCAGCTTTAGGAATTTGCCATATTTCGAGCTTTCGGTTCGGCCTAACGCCACCAATCATGGCTTCATATTTTTTTTTCATACGCATTGCCTGTACTTGAGCGGCACTGATTAATCGTGAATGTGAAGGTAGCAGACCGGGGAAATGGTTCAGTAACTTAGATGTGCCAAGTACAAGGGGAAGTTCGACTTCAAGGTCTTGGCTTATTTTCCCTTCTTGATCAGTCACAAGAATTAAATCCCCTGGTTGGAAACTTTCAATATTATCATTGCTTGCAAGCCCTAATGATCCTTCCAATATAATCACCTTAAATCCCAATGGAGTCGCCTCCATCATCCACGTACCTTTGCCTTGAATAATAAACTGGCTATTGGGTGAATGGACATTCCATTTGATATAAACTCTGTGAGAAAGAAGTGCCGCACCCTGAAAAAGATAGATCTCGTGCTTTTCACTAAACTCTAGGCCGGTAGATTTTCCCAAGCGAATGATAGACATATGATCATTTTCGCGTTGGTATATTTCCAGGTATGAATTTTTACTGGCAATGACCGCATACGGGTACGGTATTTTAATTGGTTGATTTTGTTCTATTTCGACAGGTGGGTTGTCTTCTAACTTTTGTGCTTGCAGAAAAGTTTTACCAAAAGTGTAGGTAACCCTTTGAGGGGCTAAGTGTTCAGGAGGGGAGGCACTGAGTAGGGTGTCGGTTATCAATAAAACCGATAAAAATAAAAAACCCACTTACTGTTTATGAAATCCAAAAGGGGCTAGAACCGAGCATCAAAACTTGCACCTGCACCAGTATCAAACCGAGAAAAATCACTATCTGGCACATCCGAATTACGAGCACTCATATTAGCGTAGACTTTCAGTTTCAACCACTGTGTAAAAGCATACTGCAATTGAAGATTTAAACTGCTCATCACATCGGTTCGGTTTTCCTTGGAATAATCAACGAGGGCAAAGCGAAGGAGTGGGCTAAATTCAAAACCCCCAAAAGGTACGGTTAAGCCACCGGTAAGAGCGGTTTCAAAACGATTTAACCCATCGTCATCAAGCCCGGAAGGATTATCAGTAAAATTGTAGCCAACGGACCACTCGACAAAGGCACTTATAGGATCGAGAGAAAAGGACTTGCCCAGGGCTAAACTAGGTGCGATTTGGCTGTATTGTCTTTCTAAGCCGTCATTGGGATTAAGGTCTGCATTGTATGCAATGCTGGAACGTAATGTTAGGCCGTTGCTGAATTGAAAAATACCTGCAAAATTGAGTCCCAAAGAGTCAAAATCAAAGGTATCAAATAAATCATCCCCAAAATGGTTGAATTTTACGTAGGTAAGGCTCAAAACCGGAGAAAAACTAGCACCCCCAAGGTCGTAAGCACCAAGTAAGAAATTATTACGAAGCGCATTTTCCCAGATTCCCGCAGATACTTCAAAATCTCCACCATCTACAGATGCTGGGTTGCTTGAATGATAAATTTTGGTTTCAAAGCCAAGGTGGTATCCAAATCCGGTTTTTTTTGCTTCGACAGGGCGTTGTATGCCCATGTCACTGTCCATAAAGTCTGGATTATTTGATCTTGAAGAGGATGTGGAACTACTAGTTTTGGGAATGCTTCGATTTCTATACTGATCCAGGGCATCGGGTCTTACATCAAATTTCCTACTTCCATTTTGGGTAGCGGTTGGGCTTTGTGCACCCAAGAAGGTGGAGAAGCCGGTCATGAAGCCAAGAAAAACAATAAAAGCGAGTGATACTTTTTTCATGTGAAATCTAGTAAATTATGATTAGGTGTTGGAGACCTTACTTGGGGAACTGCCTGATCTTTATACCAGCATCTCCAGTGGATGTTTTGAAGGCATCACCGATAGAGTTGAAGCCTGAGGGAATGCCATCTATAGGGTTTGCATTTGGAGAATTAGTGAATGTTGCGCTGGTTATGTCATTACCGCCATATGTGTTAGAATTTGAATAAAAGTTGACTGCACCAGGAACTCGGCTTGTCAGCTCATAACCTCCTCCATAAAACTTTGGCTGCCCATCCCTACTTCTTAGCATAACTTCAGAATTAGCAGGGAAGTCAACATTCTGAAGATCGATGGTAGTGGCTTCCATGTAAATCTCCCTGGCTGTGCCCGATTCAAAGCGTACATTAAGATCATCGGGTCTGGCATCAAATGTGAGGCCGTTCACCTTAAGAACATTCTCAGCATACAAGTATACATTATCTTTATCTGAATATCGACCGACACTGAAATTCGACGATTTTATGTCAACATCAGTCAGGGAACCTATGGCTAAGTTACCGCCTACATCAATATCTACATTTGTTAAACTGAGCGCACTGTAGGAGCCTAAAGCTAGATTGGAACCTTCATAAAAAATTTCAGTTTTCCCGTCTATATTCTGTATTCCTCCCTCATCGTTAACGCTTGCACCAGCTCCATTTCCATCTCCATAAATTTCAATATGATCAGCGGCACCAAGTACAAGAACATGATCTTCCGCATGGTTGTCATTTGCAATATGAAGATCACTTTGAATAAGCAGGTCTCTGGCGGCGGCTAAGGCTAGGATTTTTTTCTTGCTACCATCTTCAACCATCTTTCCACCTTCGTCCCGTTCTGCCTTGGTTAGAACACTAGAGACATCAAGTTCAATTCGGTCTTCATTTTCTGCCCCTACAGTAATATCCGCTCCTACAATTCCGTAAATGTTTTCAAGATAGATTTTGTAGAGCCTGTCAGCATTTTCTTTTTTGGAAGCAGAGTCAGTAACCCCTTCCTGACCTAATCCTGGTGGATTAAGTAAATCATTCCGGGTGGAGCCTAAAAGTGCCGCATTAATCAAACCTGAGCTTCCTTCATCTCCAATAGAGATGGAATCAGGAATGTTAAGGTCTCTACCCCCGACAAAATTCAGGATGTTTAAGGCAATTGAAGTGGCGTCTGCTCGTTCAGGTGCATTTGAATCGTTGTTAATTGAATCGGCCCGACCATCACCAAAAGCACCATACTCGGCTAGAACCATCCCAACTTCGAAAAGATAGTCATTATCTTTATATTTATCGAGAAAGTTTTGAGCATTTAAGACTTTACCGTTAGAGATTTGGGCTGTGTCAAGATTGTTGTTGTCAATTTCAGTAAAAGAAAAATTACTGCCGTTAGAAATTAGAACATTTGTTAAGAATACTTTACTGAGGTCAAGGGCTGCGGACAGTGCTTCATTAATCTTGTCGTCGGCAGGCAAAACGCCAGCTTTTTGCATCTTAAGAAAAGCACTTAGGCCAACTGCTAGTTCTTCATTAGAATATTCCCAATTAATTGTAAATTCTTTGTTTTCAAGGTAAGCGTAGATTGAAGATACTGTCTGATCTGCTAAAACAAAATCTTCGTTAGCAATAGATGATTTAAGGGTCAAGACAAGGTTATCATCAACATCTACAGAAATATCAAAATCTGTAAAAGAAGGTGTAGGGTAATATCCAGGATCATCGCCGGGGTTAACATTAGGAGGAGAGAGTTCACCGTTAGCAAGCTTAAGGACTAATTTTTGGTAAGCTGATCCTGTCTGGGCGCCGGGGATACTCCTGAAAGAATTGGATTGGTTATTCAAGAAGGATTCGGCTGCTTCCGATGAAGACTCCGAATCACCACTGTCATCACTAGATTCGTCGTCACTTTCCTCTTTGGATTCCTTGCTGGGTTCTTGTTCGCGGGCACCTGATTCGCTTAAAACGGCAATGGCTGCCGCTTTTTCTTTTGCTTGATTGACCGTAGATAGTGGAATTTGACCAGCTATGTTCGACGCAAATGCATTTTTGGTGCTAATGTTTATCGAGATAGCTGGGTCAATGGGGCGTTGGCTAATTGAACCACCACCGGACACATCAATACCTTTACCTTGGCTGACAAGTACAGGGTTTCCGCCACTTGGTGCAAAGGATACTGCTGAAGAAGCTACATCGAGCTTGGTATCACCCGTAGAAGAAACCCCAAGTTGAAACTCTGTGCCCCGGATACCGGCGGTACCATTTGGTGTGTTGATAGTAAAGTTGGATGAGCGGTTTAATTTTTTGGTTTGCACGACTAGAGATCCAGCATCTATGTCCAGTGTGATTTGGCTACTACTCGGCTCAGTCTTGATGTCTGCCAGCTTTTGTTTGCCGCCCGCGAAAGGTTTTTGTAAAAAAGTTGATACTTTTACCTGGGATCGTGGCTCAACTGTGGCAACTGAGCCATTTGAAAAAAGCATGGCAGCTTCGCCACCAAATCCAGTTTTGAGCGAATAACCTTCGGCCAAAACGGCTCCGGGCTTCAATGTACCCGGAACTACATTACCAGCGGGGTCAATGGCTTGTACCAGCCCTTTAGCAGATAATACAATAATCGCACCAGGCTTGGGCTCTCCGCCGTCCTGCGCTGACACCGTAAAACAAAGGGAGGTAATTAATAACAAAAGACCTGATATTCTTTTACTGGCGCTTTTCATAAACAAAGACTGGGGTAATGTAATTATACAAACAATGAACCTGCCTGGTTCCAATCCACGATATTCCAAAACGCAGATACATAATCAGGGCGACGGTTTTGGTAGTTTAGGTAGTAAGCATGTTCCCAAACATCGAGACCGAGTATAGGAGCACCACAATCATCTGCAACGCCTTCCATGAGCGGGTTGTCTTGATTTGGGCAAGATGTAACTGCAAGAGAGCCATCTCCTTTTTTGATCAACCAGGCCCATCCAGAACCAAATCGTGTCAGGGCAGCTTGGGCAAATTCGTCTTTGAGAGCATCCAAGTTTCCAAAGGATGAGTTAATCGCCTCGGCAAGTGCACCAGATGGAAGACCTCCGCCAGAGGGAGATATGCATTTCCAAAAGAAGGAGTGGTTGAAGTGACCGCCGCCGTTATTACGAACAGCTCCTCTGATATTTTCAGGGATAGCAGACAGGTCTCGGATAAGGTCTTCAATGGCTTGCTCGTTCAAATCGGAATGATCTGCAAGTGCACCATTCAGCTTATCTATGTACGTCTGGTGGTGCTTTCCGTGATGGATTTCCATGGTGCGTGCATCGATGTGCGGCTCTAGGGCGTCAGCTGAAAATTCTAAGGATGGTAGAGAATAAGGCATAGTCGTGTAGGATTAGATATTTAAAATAAGTAACAGAATTTATGAAGGTAGGTCAAGCATGAGAAAGTCAGGCTTATTTCCTTTGGGATTGAAAGAATGCTTGGACTAAATTTTTTGATTCAGCTTCCATTATGCCTTTTTTAATAATTGGCTTATGGTTTGACATTTCCAGCGTGTGTAAAGAGGTCGCACCTCCTAAGCCCCCCATTTTGGGGTCATGGAAAGAGTAATGGACGACGCCGAGTCTTGCCATGATGGTGGCTCCAGAACACATGGGGCAGGGTTCTTTGGTTACATAGAGCTCGCATTCATTAAGTCTCCAATCCCCGATATGCTTAGCAGCGATGGTAATAGCAATCATCTCAGCATGGGCGGTTGGATCTTTCTGGCTGCGAGTCTGATTGTGAGCGGATGCGATGATCTGATCTTCTAGACGGATTACGGCGCCAACTGGTACCTCATCAGTATTCCATGCATTGATCGCTTCATTGTAAGCATGCTGCATAAAAAAGAGGTCATCCTTTTCCAATTGAGATGGAAATATTTTGGGAAATGGGCAGGTTGAAGAGTTCATTATTTTGATAACTAAAAAAAATTGTTTGAAGGAGAATCTTGACTTGAACCATGAAGATGGTGTGATGCAAAACTTAAATATAAAATTATGCCTGAAGAAGATATTGTAGAAGTTGAAGGAAAAATTACAGCAGTTTTACCTAGCACCATGTTCCGCGCTGAGCTTTCGAATGGACATAAGGTCCTTGCTCATATTTCTGGGAAACTCCGTAAACACTTTATAAAGATAACCGTTGGAGACATTGTGAAAATGGAAATGAGTCCCAGGGATCTCGAAAAAGCCAGGATCGTCTACCGTCTTAAAAATGCGGAGGTTAATCGAAATGCACCCATCAGGAGCTTCGGTCCAAGAGGAAAAAGAAGATAGAAAAATTAACACTATGAACATAATCGAATCCATAGGGAAAACCCCGCTCGTCGAATTACAGAAGGTAACAACTGGTTGCAAAGCTCGAATTTTTTTAAAGTCGGAGTTTTTTAATCCACTCGCTAGTGTGAAGGACCGAATCGGTGCAGCCATGATCGAGGCAGCCGAGAAAGAAGGTCTGTTAACTCCTGAAAGTGTGGTTATTGAGCCAACCTCTGGAAATACTGGGATTGCTCTTGCCTTTGTCTGTGCTGCCAAAGGCTATAAGTGTATCTTAACCATGCCTGAAACCATGTCCAAAGAAAGAAGGGTCCTGCTTCGTCTACTCGGTGCTGATATTGTGCTCACGCCGGGGCCCAAGGGAATGGGTGGGGCGATTGCCAAGGCTTCTCAACTAATGGAAGAGCATGGAGATGCTGCTTTTATGCCTCAACAATTTAATAACCCGGCCAATCCAGCCATTCACCGAAAGACGACAGCCGAAGAAATTTGGTCTGGTATGGATGGAAAAGTTGACTGCTTTGTTGCAGGCGTGGGTACCGGTGGTACGATCACTGGTGTCTCTGAGGTTATCAAGGAGAGAAATCCTGACATGTTATCAGTAGCGGTAGAGCCTGTGGAAAGTCCGGTTATCACTCAAACTCGAAACGGAGAGGAAGTTAAACCAGGCCCTCACAAAATCCAGGGTATTGGTGCTGGCTTTGTGCCCAAGAATTTGAATATCGATATATTGGATGAGGTCCAATTGGTCAGCAGTGATGAATCTTTTGATATGGCCCGCGAAATTACTCTCAAAGAAGGCGTACTTGCTGGGATTTCAACTGGAGCCACCGTGACTGCCGCCCTTCGCATTGCAATGCGGCCAGAGATGGAAGGGAAGAACATCGTTGTTCTCGGTGCTAGTTGTGGAGAGCGTTATCTATCTACACCTCTTGCTGCAAAAGCTGCATCTGAAGTGATGGATGCAGTAGCTGAGCCTATGTAATCATAGTGCTCGGGTGTTAATTACAGCCTCCCTTTTTCTTGAAAAGATTGAAGTGTTGGATGTAACCTTATTTGAAGTCCCATGTTTTGGTAATGAGATGTCTATTGAGGAGAGTTACGGAGGCTAGAGTTGAGGTAGAAAAATCAGTGGTGGGCCAAATTAAAACAGGTCTACTGCTTTACCTTGGCATTCACCATAAAGATTCTAGTGAAGACCTTGATTGGATAACCAAAAAAATATTGGGTATTCGGATTTTTGAAGATAGAGATGGAAAAATTAATTCTCCAATTAGTGAAAGTGAGGGAATTCTAGTTGTCAGCCAGTTTACATTATTTGGGAATTTAAAAAAAGGATTTCGCCCATCCTTTCACCGCGCCGCTCCTCCACAAGATGCCCAACAGATTTATAAAATTTTTTTGGGTAAGCTTGAAAACGAGCATCCTGGTCCTGTACAGAGTGGGGTTTTTGGAGCCGATATGTCAGTGTTCGCCAGAGACGATGGGCCCGTCACCATTTGGTTGGATTCTAGTAATAAGGATTATTAGGTAGACAAGATGAGAAATCGGTATCGGGTAGGGTTGGGCACCGAAGGAAGACTTTATGTGCATCCACTTCCTTCACTAATAAAAAAGATTTTGGCTTTGATGTTATCTGAATGTATACTATGATAATATGTATGATTCGCGTGCTTATTTATAGCTTTTTCCTCAGCGGATTATTCCTGTTGTCTAGCTGTCAGCATACAAAAAGCTCGCAGTCAAAGTTAACTAGCCCATCCATTTACAAGGCTTGGGATGCTAGGTATCACTACGATGCTGGAAATCGAATGATGGTGCCCAAGTATGACAACTATCAAGTTGGGTTGGCATGGGGCAGGGATGAACAGGGTAGATTAAACTACGCCCAATACTATGATGGGCAGGGGGAAGCTCAGGATGATCTACTTGTGGTTCATAAAAATAAATTAGACCAAGAAAGAGGACGCAGATGGGATGAACTGAACCGTGCCCGCATTGAAAGTTTGAATGAGCGATTGCTTAATATGCAAGCACCGGAAGAGAATGAAGATGTTGATGAAGCCGTAGAGGATGATGGCATGGAATTTTTACCCACCCCCTTTATTCCTGCTGGTTTGGATATGAATACAGGGGATGATAGCAATGAGGGAGATAGTCCCTTTAGCCCAATTCCTGATAGCCCCGATATGGAAGATGGTGGGGGACTCTCTCCATTCCTTCCTTTGAGTCCCTGATTTTAAGTGAAGCATCTGCCGATCATTCTCTCCGTTATTGCATTTTCTGTCTCAAGCATGGGCGTGTGGAAAATTATCGATATTGTTGGGGTTCATGATGCCAATCGTGCTTTGATTGCTGCTAGTGAAAGCAAGACAGATGGAATACGTAAGGAAATCGATGAGTTTGCGAAAGAACATGCGGTGAGATTTTCTAGGGAGAGGCGGAAAAATCAAGAGATTGGAGAGCAGGCCATCGACCTTTCAACAGAAAATGTCAAAATGGAGGCAGCTTTTTCAACTCAAAATACGAGTATCGAAAGTTTAAAAAAAGAAATCGAAGAAAAAGTTGAAAAAATTATAACCTTTAAAGTGGAGCTTGCTAATTTTGGCAAAAAAATCGAAGCAATAAATCAAAAAGCCACTCATAGTAGGCGTGATATACTCCTCATCCAGTCAAAATTACAAGATATTGAAATGCAGGCACAGAACGCAAAAGAAAGGAAGCAGCGAATCTCCAATGATTTAGCTGATTACGCCGAGATTACTTCCATTATGAAGGATCATTTTGTTCGTACAATTGATGCTTTGTATACCGAAAAGTACGATCGTCCCTGGATTGAAAAAGGTGAGATGATTAAGTTAAACCTTTTTAGTTTTAATTTTGAAAAAGGGCTGCTTGCTTTGCCTGTTGGAAAAGAAATTGGGTTAGAACCCGGTGCTTTTTTATCGATAGGTTCATTGGGGGAAATTATTTGCAAAATAAAGATCATGGAATCGAGCCAGAATCAGTCGCTTGGTTTAATCATGCCTTTATTTGGGCAACCAGAAAAATTACTCAGTATTAAAAGTTTTGACCTTACACATCTTTAGAACTTTAGCGTTTTTAGGCCTTGTTGCTCTAGCGGTTATGTATTTTGTAAATGTGGATCACTTCGATCCCTTAGCAGATGAATTGATCGAAGCGGTCATGGTAGAGCAGAATGCCTCGCTTACTTTCGAATTGGATCAAAATAAATCAGAGGAAATGATCACTGCCTTATACCGTGAAAGAAGTAAAATGAGGCAGCAAGTAGAGGAATTACAAGGGACCAAGGATAAGTTTGAGCAAGATATCGAACTCTTGGCACCTGTTTTTGATAAAATAAAAAGAAGAAAGACAGATGTAGATAAAGAATTAGACGAGATTCAATCCAAGCTCCAAGATGCAGAAGTACCATACCTTGCGTTGGAGGAAGAAAATAAGCCACTTTTTGAGGAACACATTACCCACCAAGAGGAGCAAAAAAAACAGGAGGAAATGCTCATAGCATTGGAAAAAGAGGCAAACGCATTGGGTGGGGATCTTAATGCACTCGAAAAAGAGCGTGAAACTGCCACATCCAATTACACTTCGAAGAGAGAGGAAATTCTTTTGGAGATAAGGCATCCTGGCCATCTTTATTTCGGAGATAAAGCAGAAGTTTCCGTTTCTAGTAAAGCACCTTCAGGAAAAGGATTGTTTGTTAACCAAGGGCGTGAATCAGGTATTCGTGAAGATATGATATTTTTGGTCCAAAAATCAGATGCATTTAATGAAATTCCACTTATTTTAAAATCAGCCATTGTGGAGGACCAGTTTTCTTTTTTAGAGTTATACCCCATTGGGATGTCTCAAAAAGTGCTCAATGTGAACGATGGTGAAAAACTTTTCTTGATTAGAACTGGGGATTCAAATACAAGTGAATGACCTAGTCTAGTTTATCTCTTTAATTTACCCCAATTTAAAGTTTTCATAGAATAACTTTTTTAAACATTATTGCTCCATGACAATTCCTGAGGAAAATCCTACGGACGACGAGCTCGCTGGCTTAATGAGTGACAGTGAAAACTCAAATCTATCCGATGAGGAAACTGCTGGAGTTGAAAGAGGAATACCTCCAGAAGTCGCAAACAAAGAAGAGGCAATTTCTGAAGAAGAAACCTTTAGTATGGATGATTTTGATGAAGAGATGACAACTGCTTCATCTGGTATTAAAAGTGCCAGGGAAGCTGATCTCCCTGTTGAGGCTCAGCAAGAAAAGGTTACGGATGTTTCTTCAGCTGAAGCCTTCCCCCCCTTACCCCGCGTGGATTCTGTTGAAGATAGTGTTCTTGAGTCACCTCCATCATCCACCACTGCTCAAAATGGATCAGGGGATGTTTCTGAATTTCGAAAAAGTTTATCGAATTTATCCAGGCAGTTGGAAATCGATAAACTCGCTTACCTTCATAAATCCTTGTCTGAAAAGGGAGAAAATCTTCCAAGCCTAGATCATATAGCAGATGATATCCATGGCAGTTCATCCCTTTCCCCAGATGGTGACCTAGATAGTTATTCCCACAGGCCTGCTGCTCGTCTGGAAGGATGGATTTCTGGACTCTCATTCGGTTCAAACCGGAGAGCGAAGAAATTCTCCAAATAAAAAAACAGGTTTCTTGATTGCCTTAAGTTGTGGGTGAAATGTCTCCAGCGAGACGAACGATTGTCAGACTTTTCCTTCCCACGGTTGAGAAACAGGATTCCCAAATACATTATATGAAGTATAAAAGTGCCGTTTGCCTTTTTTGAAGCCATGAGGGAGTAGGTTGATAAGGAATCAACAGATCAAATTGGTAATCCCAAGGTAATCTAAGAAAAATATGAAATTGGTCGGTCTTGGAATATCGCGGCCGAAATTCGGTATAAGAAAGCCTCCTTTTTTCTTTTTCGACCCATAGGGGAACTTACCAAGGATCAAAATTGTGTGTAAGTAAATTTTAATCGGTCAAAGTGATGGGTGAAGTGCTCTCGTTTGGTTTAACCAAAAATTATTAGAGCAGTTTACTCCTATGGCCTTTTACCTGGTGTACGGAATGAGATTTTCAACATATTCAAGCAGGTAGCTTTATTTTTGTAGAAATAGATTTTTTAATTAGGTGGGTTTTTCGCAAAAAAATTGACTTGATGGCTATGTATATAGCAGCAAGTCCGGTACATCCCACTGGTTTTTATAAGAATTATAGACGTCGGGGACACCCCGTTTCCATTCTCCCCCAAAATGCCGGCTCACTTGTTGTGGCCCCGCGTAATAGCATTTCATACTTGAGTCTCTCAGTAATCGCCGTGGCTTTGTTTCAAGGTATTGCAATACCCCGGTGAATTTTGTTCTTTCATTAAAATATGTATTCTTATTTTCATTAAGATTACGCACAAAGGTTGACGAAATAACCAAGATCGCTGAAGGTCGAAATATGAATACAAATGCAATTTATTCTAGTGGCTTGAAATTAAACTTTCTTTTTTTGGGATTTCTTCTTCTATCAATGTTCACCGGGTGTTCGCTCGAAGATTTTCATTCGATAACGGGGAGCCAGACAGAAGATAACTCGACTTTGAAAACTGTGGAATCAGAAAAACTTAATCGAGGAGGTAGGGGAGAAAACTCTTTACTCCAACTGTCCAAAGATATTAAAAAAGAATTGGCTATTCAAAATGCAGAACAACTAAAGAATATGGAAAATTCGTTTAAACATACATTTGAATCTGCCATGGACACGCAAGTTAAATTTCAGTTTCTATGTGATGGTAACGAAAAGTGGATTTACCGATGCAATACGACTACTGGGAAGATCGAATGCTTCAGCATGTCATCAAACAAATTACGTCTGCTATCTAGTGTAAAGTAACTTTTTGTATGAATTATAAACGAACCTTATTATTCGGCACGACTTCTTTACTTGTTGCTGTAATCTTGTCTAGCTGCTCCCCAACGGAAAAATTTAGTCAAAAGCACCCAAGAGAAACCCAATTGAGGAGGCCTCCTGCTTCCGTAGAAAGAGCATGGTTAGCAAGGCATCAATATGACCCTGAGAGGAGAATCGTTATACCCAAGTACAAGGGTGCCCGGTGGGGTTCCATTTTGGAGTATAATGAAAAAGAAAATTTAGTTTACCGGGACTGGTGGGTTCGTGATGTAAAAATGCAAGAATTGGACCCCGAGCCATCCACCCAATTAACCCCTTTTTCGCAGATTGAAGGTGGGGGCGTAGCAGAAGCCATAACCAAGGGTGAAACTGACGGTGTTGTATTATCTGAGGATAGTACTGAGCCAGATGATGATAATTTTAGTGTGGAGGAGGAACCTTCCGTCTTTGATAAAGCGGATCCTTTTGCACCAGTGCAGGAACCTCCAGCCTTTGATGAAACGGACCCCTTTGCACCGGTGCAGGAACCAATGGAAGATGCTCCCATTGCTCCGGTTAAAACTACACCCAGTGAAGATCCTTTTTCTCCGCTTCCATTGTAATCTTTACTTTTTCCGAAATTGGTCGTTGAGCGCATCGGGGCCACTGATTCTTACAAATTCACCCGATCGATTAACCGCTAAGCTTTCCAATATCTTAAAGACCCAATTTACTTTTTCTGCTTTTCCTATGCTCGATGCTATTTCGGTTGCCGAATGAGCTTTCTGGGGGTGAGCCAGTAAAAACGCTTCCACTGCTTGGCGGACAGCGAGAATAGATACAGCAGCCTTTTTCCCCGCTTCAACACCAGGCTGGTGGTAGGCGTTAATTTTTACAAGAGAGGCATATAGACCAACTGCTCTTTCAAATAGGGCAATGAGCCTACCTATTGCAGCTGGTGTAATTTCGAGAATGGTAAGAGTGATGGACTTACGATCTTTTTCATAGAGAGCATCGCGGGTACCGAGAAAAAAGCCGTGCAAGTAATCCCCCGAATTCATACCATCGGAATCCACCGTGATCGAGGGCTTGCTTCGATGCCGAAGAACTTCCACAAAAGTGGCAAAAAAATTAGGAACGCCTTCCCGTAACTGTTGAACATATGCATGTTGGTCCGTGGACCCTTTATTTCCATAAACAGAAATACCTTGGTGGACAATTTCTCCTTCCGTATCTTTTTCTTTTCCAAGTGATTCCATAATCAGTTGTTGGAGATATTTTGCAAAAAGATCTAAGCGGTCTTTGTAGGGAAGAATTACCATATCTTTCGATCCTTTTCCTTCAGTTAGGAAATGCCAAGAAAGTGCTAACATGGCAGCTGGATTCTTTCGGGGGTCGGGTTCACGTGTCAATGCATCCATTTCCCGGGCTCCCTGCAGGAAAGTATCGATATTGATTCCTTGAAGTGCGGCAGGTAGAAGCCCCACCGCTGCAGTTTCACTGGTTCTTCCACCAACCCAATCCCACATAGGGAGAAAATCTAACCAATTGTTTTCTTGGGCGTAGTTATGGAGTTTGCTGCCATCTCCTGTGATCGCGATTGCATGCTTGGCAAAATCCAACCCCTTAGAGCGAAAAGCATTTTCGGCTTCAAGCATCCCGTTACGGGTTTCTGGTGTGCCTCCGGACTTAGATATAACGAGAACAAGGGTGGTAGAAAGGGCGGTGCCAATTTCCTGCAAGGTTAAGTCGATTCCGTCGGGGTCTGTATTGTCAAAAAAATGAATCTTGAGCTTGTCATCCAAGGGAGAACCAAGTGCCTTACCAACAAATTGTGGGCCTAGAGCAGAGCCTCCAATTCCGATAACTAAGAGGTGGGTGAAGGCACCAGCCTCTGCGCAAAGTTCCCCCGAGTGAACGGAGTCGGTAATTCCTTTAACTTTTTCAAGGGTTTCTTCAATGGCTTTACTCAGTTCTGGTTGGGGTGCCAAGCTAGGGTTTCGTAGCCAATAATGGCCAACCATCCGCTTTTCATCGGGGTTAGCAATCGAGCCATTTTCTAATTCCTGCATGGCCCTAAGTGCGTGAGCCATAGGATCCATCATGGATCCTAGGTATTCATCATCAAAATCGACAAAGGAGAAATCAGCCCAAAAGTCGGCAGATTTATGAGAGAGGTACAATTCTTTATTCATAATGTTTAAAATCCGTCAGTTATGGCACCAAGGGAAGCGGAGCTTACAAGCTTGGCATATTTGGCCAAGACCCCTCGACTTTCCTTAGGTTTCGGCTGCTTCCAGGCTGCTTTTCTTTTCTTAATTTCATCGTCAGGGATGTTAAGAATAAGCTCATTATTCTCTGCATCAATGGTTATTTGGTCATCTTTTTCAATTAATCCAATGAGGCCACCTACAGCCGCTTCCGGAGTAACATGGCCGACAACAAAACCATGACTTCCTCCAGAAAAGCGACCGTCTGTTATGAGAGCGACTTCTTTTCCCAGTCCTTTCCCCATTATAGCGGAGGTAGGGGAGAGCATCTCCCTCATGCCTGGGCCACCAACCGGTCCTTCATTACGGATGACAATCACATGTCCAGCTTGTACTTCCCCGTCTAAGATGCCCCGAAGAGAGGCTTCCTCCGATTCGTAAACGATTGCCTTGCCCGAAAACTTTAATCCTTCTTTGCCTGTTATTTTCGCCACGGCACCATCGGCTGCAAGATTACCATAAAGAATGCGAAGGTGACTGTCTGGCTTAATAGGATCATTGAAGGGGCGTACCAAATCTTGTCCTGTAGGGTAGGGGGCATATGGGGATGCATCTTTTACATTTTCTGCTAGAGTTTTCCCTGTCACTGTCATGCAGTTACCATGCAGTAGGCCTTCTTCTAAAAGGGTTTTAAGTAGGGGGCTGAGCCCCCCAATTCGAACAAAGTGAGACATATTGTATTTGCCACTTGGTTTGAGGTCACACAAGACGGGTACCCGCTTTCCTATTTCAGTGAAATCGTCCAAGCTAAGAGGGACATCCGCGGTATGAGCCATGGCGATTAGATGAAGCACGGCGTTGGTGGATCCTCCAAGAGTAATGACTACAGTAATGGCATTTTCAAATGCTTCCCGAGTCATAATATCTCTAGGTTTAATATTTTTTTCGATTAAATTTACTACAGCTGCACCAGCATCCCGGGCATCGATTTTCTTCTCATCTGAAACCGCAAGTTGCGCCGAACTGTCAGGTAGACTCATGCCTAAAGCTTCAATTGCGGAAGACATGGTATTGGCGGTATACATCCCACCACAAGAACCAGGGCCTGGAATCGCTTTCTTTTCTATCTCGGTTAGCTCATCCTGGTCCATTTTTCCGGAAGCATGGGATCCAACGGCTTCAAAGACCGAAACAATATCTAAGTTTTTTTCTTTATGGATGCCAGGAAGGATAGTACCACCATACACAAAAATGCCAGGACGGTTCATTCTCGCAAGGGCCATTACACAGGCTGGCATATTTTTATCACAGCCTCCAATAGCAACAAGACCATCCATTCCTTCCGCACCGACTACAGTTTCAATGGAGTCGGCAATCACTTCTCGTGATACCAGCGAGTAGCGCATGCCAGGAGTTCCCATACTAATTCCATCTGAAACCGTAATTGTTCCAAATGGTACCGCTTTTCCTCCAGCTTGGTCTACTCCCTCCACCGAAGCTTTTCCAAGTTCGTCAAGATGAGAGTTACAGGGCGTCACCATGCTCCAGGCTGAACAAACTGCAATTTGAGGTTTTTCAAAATCCTCATCATCAAATCCTACAGCACGAAGCATAGAGCGATTCGGGGCTCGATCATTACCATCGACCACAATGGAGGAGAAATTTCGGTTACAACTGCTCATGATTTTTATTAATTACTTTTAGTGATGGATGTTTTCTGTTTGTATAAAGACTTGCGAACACAATCTTTATTGGATTGATTCGCAATCTTCTTTTTTTGAAAAATCAAACCTTAGAGTCTTTACGCGACGAAATCGATAAGATTGATACGCAAGTTGTTTGCTTGCTCAATCATCGTGTGCGCACTGCCGCAGAAATTGGAAAGATCAAAAACTCCATGGGGGTTGAGCCCTATGACCCTGCAAGAGAGGAGCAAGTCTTTGCCAAAATCAAAAATCTAAGTGAAGGTCCCATGCGAGAAGATTCGCTGAAGACCATTTACCGAGAAGTGATTTCTGCTTCTATCGCTTTAGAAAAAGAAATGGTAATTGGTTATCTCGGGCCGGAGGCAACTTACACACACCAAGCAGCGGTTAAAAATTTTGGTTCTACTTTAGAATATCGGCCACTTTCTGATATCCCGGATGTTTTTAATGCGGTTGAGTCAGGAGAATGTGACTATGGTGTTGTTCCCATCGAAAATTCAACCGAAGGTGCGGTCAACCGTTCCTTGGACTTATTGGTCGAATCTGAGCTTTCAATTATTGCCCAAGTATACTTACAGGTTGAGCATTGTTTGTTTAGCCAAGACAAGTTTACTGAGATCAAAGAAATCCAGTCTAAAGATCAAGCTTTAGCTCAATGCGGTGAATGGATAAGGAGGAACTTCCCCCATGTGTCTCTGATTCCGGTTACGAGTACAGCAGAAGGCGTCAAAAATTGTAAAATAGGGAATGGAGTTGCAGCGATTGCAGGAGAATTAGCTGGTCGTATTCATGGTGTACCTATGCTTGAACAGGGTATCCAGGATAAGAAAAATAATGTGACCCGTTTCTTGGTCGTAGCCCGCAATTCCATTTCTCATTCCCAAAATGTAAAGTACCGCACCAGTTTGGTGGTTACCTTAACGGATCAGGTTGGTGCTTTGCAGTCTGCGTTGAGCCCCTTTTCATCTCGAGATATTAACCTCTGTAAGATTGAGTCTCGACCGAGCCGCAAAAAGTCTTGGGATTACTACTTCTTTATCGATTTTATTGGGCATGCGGAAGAAGAAGAAATAAAAATGGCGTTGAGTGAGTTAGAGGCAAACTGCTCCTTTTATAGAATTCTTGGAAGCTACCCAGAGAATTCACCAGAATAGGCTTTATACTATTTTAGAAAAATAGCACCGAAAGATCTTGATCTTCACGTCCATACTTCATGACTAATTGTTCAATGAAGCATCGCAGGTCAAGGTAGGACTTTTCTTTTTTCGGGGTCCATCGCTTTCCAGCTTTTAATGACTCCCGCAATCCAGAAACTAAAAGCATTCCCTTCATGGCTCCTTTAAAAGATTGAACGAATTCTAAAATAGAAGCTCTTACCCAAAGAGGGTCTATGGAATGTCTTTTCGCATTCCAATGCGTAAAGTTCAAGTTTCGGTCATTAGGAAAATGAAAACGAACCACATGTTCGATGCAATGATCAAACGATTTTAACGACATTTCAGCCCGCCCATCATTTTCCCGCATAAAGGTCAGTGTCCTTTGCAGTTGAAGAGTTTCTTCACGAGTTGAAGCACTCCCAATTACAGAAAAGAGAGCGTTCAAATTTTGAAGTCTGGTATAGTCGTCTCTTTTAGTTACCGCCTTTGACACCCTTTCCCCCGCCACCAAGGTTAACAATTTCCACCGCAAATCGGGATAAGTCCCGAAAGTCTTCGTAAAAGCTAGCATAGCGTAACCACGCAATTCCATCCACTTTGCGTAATCTTTGCATGATGGCTTCAGCAATCACACGGCTAGGTACTTCGCTATCGAACTCATTTTCAATCCTTCGCAGCGTTTCAGATAACAAGCCATTGATTTGCTCCGCATCGATGGGGCGTTTGGCGATGGATTTTCTCAGTCCCATTGCCAACTTGGTTCGATCGAAGCTCTCTCTTCTACCATCTCGTTTCACCACAACGAGGTCTTCACGGAGAACTTCTTCAATCGTCGAGAATCGATGATTGCAGGATAAGCACTCACGCCTTCTTCGCGTTGAAGCTACTTTACCTGCTCGAGTCTCGAGAACTTTAAGTTCGTCTGAAGAACACTTAGGACAAAGCATAAGCTATATTAGATTCCATAAACACCACATGTTTGTTCTAGCAGAGTTTTAGGAAATTCTTCAAGATCATAATTCCATTTTCTGTTGCAAGTGACTCGGGATGAAATTGGACACCCCATATCGGAAGTTCTTTGTGCTTAATGCCCATAATCTCTCCTTCCTGGGTCTGAGCCGTTATTTTTAAGACCTCAGGCAAACCTTGGGGCGCAAGCACTAAAGAGTGATAACGGGTCGCGAGAAAAGATTTTTGCATATCGGCAAATAAATCTTCTCCATCATGTTCCATCGGGGATGTTTTACCATGCATGAGGCGATCAGCTCGGACGACTTTACCGCCAAAATATTCCCCAATGCATTGGTGTCCCAGGCATATTCCAAGAATTGGTAAAAGGCCCTTAGCCTTATCTATAGCCTGCAGGCTTATGCCTGCTTTGCTAGGATCACAGGGGCCAGGTGAAATGACCAAGGCATCAAATTGTGAGAAGTCCAATGAGGTCGCGGGCATGTCATCATTGCGGATAACTTCAACTTCTGCTCCGAGTTCACCAAAATATTGAACTACATTGTAGGTGAAGGAGTCATAGTTGTCTATTACCAGCAACCGCATGGCGTTTTATGCTTTGAATCCTTGCTTCCTTGCCCGCTCTTTGAGTCGTAGCCCATTGAGCCGGATAAATCCACCAGCGTCTTCAGGCTTGTAGTCACTTTCGTCATCATCCATGGATGCAATCTCCATGTCGTACAGAGATTGATCTGATTTACGCCCAACGGTGGTAATGTTTCCTTTGTAAAGTTTTAAGCGGACAATACCACTAACCGTTTTTTGGCTTTCATCAATCAGTGCCTGCAGGGCCTCTCTCACAGCTGCGTACCAAAATACGTAATAAA
>ERZ1046876.1060-NODE-1060-length-18932-cov-5.555173_pt1 | contig 18932 bp, 12 predicted proteins | sample MGYA00383094_ERZ1046876 | MGnify/ENA primary metagenome ERZ1046876 (study PRJEB29581, sample SAMEA5548364) | metagenome | biome: marine; feature: coastal; material: water | depth 50 m | study: Short-term variability in the microbial, nano- and picoplankton...
CTGTCCACGGGAGAATGGTGGAAACGGGACCGGCCCCCGGAAGTTCCTTCCCAAAAAGGAAAACCGCCAAAAAGGATTATCAAATTGAAGGTACCACGGGATGAAGTGGTGGCCTTTGCTCTCTACACCCAGGACGGGGGCACCCTGAAGTTAACCGGACAGCTTTATCCCCTGATGCCTGATGAGTCGCGGGAAGTCCGGCTTGAGATCAAGCAGGGAAAAGAATGGAAGGAAATCGCCAAGGTTAAAATCACCTACCCTGGGTGGACCGCACATTTCCGGATTGAAAACTGGGACTCGGCCCGGGATATTCCCTATCGGGTAAGGCATGGGAAACGGGCATCTTTTCAGGGCTTAATCCGGAAGGATCCGATCGATCAGGACACCATTGTGGTGGGCAATCTCTCCTGTAACTCCAGCCGGACCAAAGGCCCGCGCCCTCAAATCCTTGAAAACCTCAAATTGATTGACCCCGACATGCTCTTTTTTGCCGGAGATCAGACCTACCATCATACTGAACACACTGCCGGGTGGATTGAATTTGGGTTGCAGTTTCGGGATCTCATCAAAGACCGCCCCACGGTGACCATCCCGGATGATCACGATGTGGGGCAGGCAAACCTATGGGGGGAGTCCGGCATACAAGCCTCTTCACCCCAGGGAGATTCAGGGGGATACTTTTACCCGATCCCATATGTCAATATGGTGCAACGCCAACAGGCCTGGCATCTGCCTGACCCGGTTGACCCGGCAAAACTGAAGCGGGGGCTGGAAGTATACTTTACCCGTCTGCGTGTCGGCGGGATTGACTTCGCGATTCTCGAAGACCGAAAGTTCAAAACCGGTCCGGGTGGAAAAATCCCCAAGATGGGTCCGCGCCCAGACCATATCAATGACCCAAGTTATGACCGCAAGGCGGTGGACCTGGACGGCCTTGTGCTTCTCGGTGAGCGACAGCTGAAGTTTTTGTCAGACTGGAGTCAGGACTGGGAGGGTGCTGATATCAAAGCGGCGCTTTCCGCCACCGCTTTCTGCGGAGCTGTCCATATCCATGGGCATCCGAACAGCCGCCTGCTTGCCGACCTCGACAGCAATGCATGGCCCCAAAAAGGTCGAAACAGGGCACTGCACGAATTGAGAAAAGCCATGGCCACCCACCTGTGCGGTGACCAACACCTGGGGGTGGTGGTACAGCACGGGATTGAGTCCCACCGGGACGGACCCTTTGCTTTCACCAGCCCGGCCATTGTCAATACCATCTATGGACGCTGGTGGAAGCCGGAGGATGAAAAACCCGGCTCCCGGCCCATTCCTGGTTCGCCCCTGCCATGGACGGGGGATTTTGAGGATGGGCTCGGTAATAAGATTACCATGCATGCCTATGCCAACCCTGAGGACCGAAGAAATGAATTACAAAGAGCCGATGGCTTTGGCGTCGCCCGGTTTAATAAGAAAAGCCGAAAGATAACCTTTGAATGCTGGCCCCGGTTTTCCAAAGTATCCGATGGAGACAAAGCCCAATTCCCAGGCTGGCCTGTCACTTTCAACATGGCCCAAAATGATGGACGCCCGGTGAAAGGTTGGTTACCCAAGCTTGTATTTTCAAAAAAAGATCCTGTGGTTCAGATCAAGAATTTAAAGACTGGGGAAATCCTCTACACCATTCGAATAAAAGGAAAAACTTTTCAACCCAAAGTGTATTCCCTGGATCCACATGAAATTAGGACAGGGCAGAATCGACCAGACAATATTGTATCATCCAACACCAATCCCGTACATCAAAGGGGATTGGCGAATCATATTACGGTTGAAAACTGATTCAGTCTCCGTGCTTTAGCGATCGACTGGGTAGTGCCCGGTTACTCCGAGTAGATTCGAGGTAAGCGATCAAATCGCGCAAATCAATTGGAGAAAGGGCCTGCCCCATCGGGGGCATGGCAGATATTGGGGGAGACACTTGGTCGACCTCTCCACCGCTGAACCTCATTTTTTGCCCATCGAGAGAAACTAACAATACCTCCTTCTCGCTTTGACTGGAAAGTCTGCCGGAATAAACTTCACCATTCTTAAGAACCACAGTGGACAACCCATAACCCGGGGAAATCTCCGCACTAGGATTGACAATCGACTCAAGTAATTTCCCCCGACCCAAATGTTTGCCCACAAGACTAAGGTCTGGCCCCTGTTCCCCGCCTTCCCCGTTTATTTTGTGGCACTGCATACAGGCACCTTGACCACGGAATACGGACTCACCTGCCCCTGGATCCCCGCCTCGCAAAGCCAGCTTCTGAAGGTTCGAGGGTATAGCTCCGAAACTCTTGACCGATGACCGGACATCGGGATCCTCTGATTGCTCGAGAGCAAGGTAGAGATCAAGCCAAACATCTGCATCGATTCCATTTTCACCCGACCGGGATTTCCAAAATTCAAGCAAACGTCTGGGGTCTCTTTTCCCAATGCTTAAGATGCCCTGTTTGACCACCTCTGGTGCACGCTTAGCCCGTACTGCCTTTTCCGCAAGTGCATCAACGCCTTCCATCCTTCGCTCATAAGCTTCACCCAAAGCAAGAGCCCGCATTTTAGGCTGTGGGTCATCTAAAAGCTTTGCAAGGGTTTCATCGTTCATTCCACTTTTAGATGCGAGTAAGCTCCCGAAAAAAACGATGCGGAGATCAGTGGAAAGCTTCGGGTTAAGCACCTGTAGTTGCAGGTCTGCGGGATCAAGGGAAATACCCAGTTTGGCCGATACTTCCGTAGCGAGGGTCAGAAAATCCGTTCTTTTTTCCTGCGCGAGATAGGAGAGATAATTTGAAACATGCTTGATGGCTAAAATGCTGGATTTTTTACGGGGATGAGAAGATAGACGCAGAGATCCAAGAAAGGGATCTATTTGAGGGTATGCATCCCACCGTTCAAGGGCTCGGAAGGCAAGGGTCTGTACCTTCGGGTCCAAGTCCTTATCCAATGCCATGGCCAAGACCCTTGAAAACCCAGCATCATTGCCAAAGCGGGCGGCGGCGACGAGCAAGCGGGCCTGTATAAAAATGGGCAACCCATGATAGTCTAGCTCCAGCAAACGGGCACCAACCGGAGTATCAATGACCGAGGTATCAAACATTGCCCGGATTGTTTCCAATCGCACTCCAAGATCAGCATCTTGCAGATAAGCAACCATCCCCGGGTGCTCCAACCTGCGAAGGGTGATAACTCCGAGCATGCGAATTTCCAATGAATCGGACTTAGCCCATGACTCAGCCTGCTCGGGAGTGGCCAAGCGGTTAAGGGCAGAAAGGATAGCGTGGCGAGTGCTAACATCAAAGTTTTCTCCCTGATTCTTTCTGGCCACTGCCAAGAGAGCATCAACCACCTTTGAGTCTCCTGCTTTGGCCACACGACCCAAAGCAATGGCACTTAAGGAAACAACTCTCGGAGAATCATTGTTAAGAACAGAAATGAGGTGCGACTGGGCATCTGCAACCTTAAGATCCCCGCACAAACGGGCAGCATTGGCGCGCAACTCGACCCTGGGATGCTGCAAAGTTTCGATAAGTAAACGGTTGGCCTTATCACTCCCCAAACGTGCCAATTGCCCGATACCCCAGATGGCATGGACTTGGCTAAGCGAGCCAGACTCAGACGCTTCAATGATTTTTAAAAATGGAGGAAACGCAACTTCACTGCCCTTGCGGACCAAAGCAAACTGGGCTTCCTGGCGCACTCTTAGATCCATATGGCCGAGCAAATCAATAAGTGCTCCCACTGGACGATGATCAAAGCCATCTTTAATTATCCTTGCCACATCCATACCCGACTTTTTCAAATTTTCGGCTAAGGGCTCAGCCACTTGCACACTGCCCTTATCATCCGGTGCCCAGCCCGATCCGTATTCCACAAAGTAAATGCGTCCATCATAACCCAGTTCAACATCGGATGCATTGAGGGCAGAAAGAAAAGGAGTGACCTCTCCGAGTTCAAAACCAGCCCCTTTAGAAAGGATGGATATACTTAAAACTTCTGACCTCGTGGATGACCCTCGATAATTACACATCAGAAATTTTCCACGCAGATCGGTCGGAACTGCAGGCCCAGTCAAACGGACCACACCCGAAGGGCCATTGCCCACATGGCCGACAGGAGGGTGTATCCATTGAGGGGCAGACTTGCTGTAGAGATCATACGACCCCTCCCCTACCCATGCAGTATGCCAAAGATGGAACTTCCCCCAGTCCAGTTTATTGACATGTTGATGGTGGGACTGGTAATCCGCGGTCCATCCGGAATCCGCATTATCCAGGACATAAACCACACGGGCCTTATCTCCAAAATCCCCGGTGTTATCAAAGGTGAATAGATTGCCAAACTCATCAAACGCAATTTCCTGAGGGTTGCGCAACCCGTGGGCATAGACCTCAAAGTTTGTACCGTCATCATCGCATCGGAAAATAGCCCCACGCTGGGGAGCGGCACGGCGGACACCCTCATCGTCAATCACGCTATACCCGCGATCTCCAACTGAGAAATAAAGCCGGCCATCCGGCCCGCGAATCACCCCATGTAAATCATGGCCTTTAAAACAGGCCCGTATCCCAAAGCCTTCAACCAATCGTTCATGTTTTTCGGCCACTCCATCGTTGTCGGCGTCGGTTAACTTCCGAAGGGCTGGAATACAAGTGTAATAAACCGCATCGCGATCCGCTAAGAGAGAAAATCCAATTCCATCCAAGGTCTCTTTGCAACGATCATCAAAAACGCTACCTTCATCAGGAACCCCGTTGCCATCGGAATCAATAAACCGCAATACTCGATCAGCTGTCCCCTTGTACCAACTCATCTCTTTCTTGTCCTGATTACGCTGATAACTTGCCAAACGGTCCTCCACGGTCTTTAAGCGAAAATCTTCCAATACCCGCCAATCAGAGGATCGGGTATCAGGCACACCCCTCCCCATTCGTCGAGCTTCGTTAATAAAAGCACGACCCAAAGGATCAAAATCAATCGAGGCAGGCCCGCTTATTTGAGGATGAGACAACCAGGTATTCCCTTTGTAAGCGGGATGCAACGCACCTCCCTTGAAGGGCCCAAGTTGATTAGACAAACCCGAAAAATCCGGCTGCGATGTAGCACACAAGAGTCCGGTAATAACAAACAAAAAAACAAAAGAAATCTTTGCTGGACAATCATTCATTCAAAACAACCTATTTTAAGAAGCAATACCCGCAAGAAGAATTCAAAATATGCTTCCCATAATATAAATAATAAAGAAATCACATCCAATCAATTTCCCATTGTACCAAGGTTTACATTCTTCTGGAATTCCATGCATTTTTATAGGCAAAGCCTGAAATAATCGTTACATAGAAGTTATGTTTAACAATCCTTACCACGATTATATCTCCACTCTACAATCTGGATACAGGAAAGCTGCAAGTATTCAGATATCCAAGGCATGTCTTCCGGACCACTGCCCAATTGTAGACACCGCACCCAAGGTGGTCATTCTCGCCCCTCACCCCGATGACGAATGCGTGATGGGCGGACTGCCCCTTCGCTTGCGCAGAGAAGCCGGTTGTGAAGTCACAACCCTACCCGTTACTCTTGGCAGCAAACGGGAACGAAAAGAAGAACGAAAGAATGAGCTGAAGGATGCATGTGAAGCCCTCGGGTTTTCTTTGGGAGAAGTAACCCCACTTGGTCTTGATCAGATTAACCCGGACTCCCGAAAAAGTAATCTAGAAAACTGGGAAAAGGCAGTAATCTCTTTATCTACAGCACTTGAAAAATATGCTCCGTCCATACTTTTATTCCCCAATCATAAAGACTGGAATCAAACACATCTGGGAGTAAACCTTCTCACCCATGAAGCACTTAAGGTCGCAAAACTCGACAAAATAACCCTGATTGAAACCGAATTCTGGGGACAAATGCCGAGCCCAAACCTACTGGTCGAAAGCACAGCCGCAGAAGTTGCTGATTTAGTCCATGCCCTATCTTTTCACCGGGGTGAGGTAGCCCGCAACCCCTTTCACTTACGCTTACCTGCATGGATGCAGGACAATGTCCGGCGAGGAGCTGAAGTTATCGGAGGACAGGGAGTGCAGGCACCCACTTTTGATTTCGCCACACCCTACCGGGTCAGTCTTTGGCAGGATAAGACCCTTTTTAAAATGTGGAATGGTGGAAAAATGTTGTCAGCTGGATCTTCTTCAAGTGTTCCTCTCGTAGATCAGATCTCGCCCGCTACTTAAATTGCAGGTCACGGTCCAACACTTTTTCTTTCATCAGCAGGGCTCCGTAAAAGTCATAAGCTTCCAAGATTATAACAGGTTCTTTCTTTTTGGTATCGACCTGAAGTAAACAGAAACCGCAGGTTTGGTTGTAGCCCCAAAGCAATCCATCAGTTTTGATAACGGGATGTACATGCTTGCTGGTCAGGCGACCACTAACCAACTCATAAAAATCGTAGCCCTTAGGCCGCTTTATTTTACGTAGATCTATACGGTGCCGGTCTGCAGCGAGAAGAAGAACGCCTTTTTTTTCTTTTTCTATAAAACTAAATATCTCCTCCTGTTCCTCTGGATATCCATCCCAGGGATCCAGACTTCCGGGTTTTATCCCTGGGGCAAAGGGAACAGAGGAAGCAATAATTTTAAGAGTGGCCGGGGATGCTTTAAGTTTATTCTTGAGCCATTTTTTTTGGACCGGCCCAGGCATGAATTGAGTGGAAAGATCCCTGTAATAGGGACAACAAGTATGAGTACCTCGACCTTACCCAACGCGAAAAATTGCCAGCAACCCGGGTTTTGCTCGCCTGCTCCCATCTCAGGATTATTCCAATTGCGTGTAAAATTTTGCAGGGCTTTTTTCTTCCAAGCCGGGTGGTCAACCAAAGAGCCAGGTATGCAGTCATCGAGCCCAAAATCATGATCATCATAAATGGCATGCATCGATGTTTTGGATATGAGTTTTTTCCACTCCGCTCGTGAGTGCCTGCGGGAATAACAGTAGTCACCGGTTACCTCCACATCCTCAGGGTCATCAATATAAACATTATACCCAAGCATAAGCATCGTTCTTGGATCGCACCCGGCAATAACTTCCCATATCGCTTCGTACTCGGGGACAAATCCCGAACAACCACCGAAGGCAATGGTAAATTTAGCCGCTTCTGATGGGGGTGGAAATGTCCTAAAACCAAACTCCCGAGATGGATCGGTATAGGGCTCACCATTGACAAATACCTGATAAGAAAAATAGGTGTTAGGCAGTAACCCATCGATTTCCAGAACTGCAACAAAGCGGGTTTACCCATCTACCTATTTCCCCTATGATTCAGAATTTCATAGTTTCTCCATGCTTGAGGGTAAGAAAGCTACCCTCTTTTATATTCCGTTTCCTGACAGCTTCCCGTAACCTTTTTTGGGGCTCTTCCAACGGTTCATCGGTAAGGTTAAAAAAAGTGGCCCAATGCATCCCGACAGAGAGGCGGCTGTTGACATCCAAATGAATTTGAACGGCTTCTTCAGGATTGCAGTGCATATCTTTCATAAACCACCTCGGAGCGTAAGCTCCGATGGGGATAAGGGAAAGATCCATACTTCCGAACCGTTGCCCGATATCCTGAAAATCTTTGGAATATCCTGTGTCGCCGGCAAAAAATAATCTCTTGCCGGGTGCCTCCATGACCCAGCCAGCCCATAATACTTCATTGGTGTCTCCCAACCCCCGTCTACTCCAATGCTGTACAGGCACGGCATGATATTTCCATTCACCCACTTGGTGGCTTTGCCACCAATCCAATTCGACCACTTTTCTTTTTACGCCAATGTCTTTAAACCATGATTTCATACCCAGTGGCACCAGAAAAAGCGGCGGGGTTGCTTTTTGTTTTTTTACCAGGCCCAGAATGGTTTTCTTATCTAAGTGGTCATAATGGTTGTGCGAGATCACAACTACATCAATTGGCGGAAGATCATCGATAGAGATAGCGGGAGGAACCATTCGTTTGGGACCTGCAAAAGATACCGGAGAGGCCCGACTTGTTAAATGAGGGTCGGTGAGAACATTGACTCCCTGATATTGCCAAAGAAATGTGGAATGGCCTATCCAGGTCAAAGTTTCCTCCGTTCGGTTGTCTTTGAGAAATATAAGATCTGGAGATACAGTATCAAACTTTATGGCTTTCTGAGAGTCCCGGGTAAATCTCCATTTGAAGACCGTCCCCAGACTTTTACTCATTCGTTCCTTGGGTAAGTAGTTATTTTTAAACCCACCCTTGGTATGATGACTGGGTTTGTCTTTTTGTCCAAGCAACTGTGGTAAAGGGACTTGGCTGGCGAAGATAGAAAAGACAATAAAAGAAAGTAACCGTTGGCACATCCTTCAACCAATAGTGACGCCCCGAAAACCCATCAAATCAAAAGCTAAAAAGTCCACTCCACTCCGAGGCCAAGATGAAAAAAGTCTTTTAAGAGCTGGTCTCCCGCCAGGCTTAGGTCACGGTTCACCGCCCAACTGTACGCACCGTGTCCGACCAGAGAAATATTTTCCGCAAGCACCTTTTCAGCTCCGGTGCGGAGGCAAAAGAAATTTAGCCCGTCATGACCGTCACCCACATAATTTTCATTCCACCCTAACACACCAGATAATGACAGGGTAAGTTCATCAACTGGATTAAACTCTTTTCCTGTAGCCCATTCCATAAAAGTTCCCTTCGCATCCATCGAGTAGTAAGTATCAAAGGAAGTCTCCAACCCCATGGGCAGGTCTGTATAACTGATTCCTGCAGACCACTCGTCGTCTGACTCATTGTCCTTGGCAAAAACCAGATGAGTGTAACCGACATAAAAGCTTAAAGATTCGAGTTCCTGCGATAGAGCGAGATTATATTGCCATTCATCATATTGATGATTTGAGGACCTCCCATACCAGACACCTCCGGAGAAATGATCATAGCCCAACTCTACTGAACCAGACCACAAGGATTTCCCATCAAGCGCATCCCGTCCTTCTGAGAAATACCGACTCTCCCAACCGGCATGTACATGGGCATCTGCGTCTTTGTGTGCATGCAACTTCTCAAATGGCTTACTGGACTCCACTTCATGCCCCAATAACATCAAATGTAAAAAATTAAATTCAAGTATCAAATATTTAAACAATTTAGAATTCATACCTTACAATCACTACAAAAACTATTTATTTTGGAAACAAGAAACTATGACCGGTGAAGCGATTAAACTTTGAATTATAAAATTAATTACTTTGATTAATCAAAACCATGGAGGTGAATGCTGTGGCTAGCAACGAGAAGTCATCCATTTTAATTACCAAACCAATCCTTTTCCTGTCCTCCTTGCATGAAAAGGTAACTATCCGCACTCGCTAAAACCATACCCACCATCGCATTTCCAATCGATGAATAACCTAAATATTGATCCCCCCCGATATTTCTCTTTCCACCAAAGAAAGCGGCTCCTCCATAAGGTAATCGTGCTAACTCCAGGTATGGCATCCAACTTTCTATTACCCCTTGATAATCAGCAGGAGCACCCTGCTTTATCCCTGAAAAACCAAATATCAAACCGATGGAAGACATCGCATGTGCATGTCGCATTCGTCCGTTTAAGCGAACAAGGGAACTTGCAAGCGACTTAGCAAAACCCACATTTCTTCCCGCTACGATAAGTGCGGTGACCATGGCACCGGTTCTTGCTGCAATATCGGGACTCCAAGGTGCTCGTGACGAATAACCCAATGCACCGGTCTTAGGATCCACAGACTTTTTCACTTCGGAAAAAGAATCACGCCATGATTTTTCATTGATTGGATATCCACACTTTTCAGCCAGAGCCCAGGCCAAATGCGCCTGAACATTAATAACAATCAGACCACCTCCGCGGTAAGGAATCGAATGGTGGTGCCCCATGGTTCCTTGCTCGGTCACTCTCTTGGTGAGCAAATTACAGCATTTTTTTAATTCCTCGAAATAGGTTTTATCTCCCGTTGCTAACTGATATTCAGCCAGAAAGATTCCACTGGAGGCAGTCTGCCAATTTTTAGGTCCTTTTGGGGGATCATTTAAGTCGATCAAATCAACACTGGCCTTCTTCACAAACTCGATTCCTCTCCTGACGGAGGGAAGATGGGCCGGATCCTTATTTGCCAAAAGTACTAACCCGCAAAATGCAGTGGTGTAAACATCCGCATCTCCGCTCACCCCCGGTTGCCAACGACCGGATTTTTGCTGGACCTTAACCAAATAATTTGAAATATCCGCCAGAAACTTTTTTCTTTTGGCACAAGCACTAGGGGATGAAAGCTCGAAAGACTGACTGGGTGGCAATGTGAAAGACAATCTCATTAACTGGGATTCTCTTCGAATCTGAAGAGATAGAAGCGGGTTGGACAAGGAAGAATTACGATTTAAACTAGTACCCAAAAGTACTTGGGGTCCTTCGAGTCCGGTATCTGTTTTTTTTGAAAACGGCTTGGGTAACTTTCCGTCGATTCGTACCACCCGGTCCCCGACTAAAAGGCCGGCTTTCTGCGCAGCTCCCCCTTTTCCCACATCCATAATAAGGATTTCTTTATCCCCATCTTTCAGCCGACCGGTGGCCTCAAGTACTCCCAAGGGAAAATCATGGTGATCTCCATTTTTACTATTGATCAACTTTGGTCGGTACACTGACTGACCGCAAAGAGTAACCAGTGTGAAAAAGTATATAATTAAGCAGGAAGCAAAGGCGGGCATATTTTACTTTTTGTATGCCATCACTCTCTGGCAAGAGGAAACAAGGATAATTAGAAATTCTGCTCAGGCAAGTTTAGAGAAAACCGCGGATAATGTATCCTTGGCATCGCCGAACAACATATGGGTATTATCCTTGAAATAAAGCGGGTTCTCGACCCCGGAATACCCCGCGGCCATACTTCTTTTCAAGGCGACCACGGACTTGGCATTCCAGGCCTCGATCACCGGCATCCCGGCAATTGGACTACTCGAATCCTCGAGGGCGGAGGGATTTACTATATCATTGGCTCCAACCACCAATAAAACATCGACCTTGGGCAGTCCATCATTGATCTCATCCATTTCAAATACGATATCGTAGGGAACATTCGCCTCAGCAAGCAAAACATTCATGTGCCCGGGTAGTCGTCCAGCTACCGGGTGAATCGCAAAACGGACATTCACATCCTTCCCTCTCAGTGTCTCGGTAATATCCTTCACTACATGCTGGGCCTGAGCCACCGCCATTCCGTAACCAGGAACGATCATGACTTCTTTGGCGTTTTTCAATTCCTCCGCCACCTCATCCGCACTGATCTCAGTGATCGTCCCCTCCATTTCTGATGCGGTCGCAGCACTGCCCCCAGCAGTGCCAAACCCTCCAAATATCACATTGGTCAGGCTTCGATTCATCGCCTTGCACATAATGTAACTGAGGATTGCTCCACTGCTTCCGACCAGGGCACCGGTAATGATCAGTAAATCATTTTTCAGCATGAATCCGGCTGCGGCTGCGGCCCAGCCGGAATAACTATTTAACATGGAAACAACCACGGGCATATCCGCCCCACCAATTGCCACGATTAAGTGGACACCGAGGAAGAATGAAATCCCCATTACCATCAGCAGACTGATCAACGCCTGGTCGTGACCCTGTTCAACAAACTGGGCTCCCAGCCAGATGGACGCTCCGAGCATGACCAGATTGATCATATGACGACCGGGTAAAAGTAGCGGCTTTCCACTTAGCGATCCCCGTAATTTTCCAAAAGCAATGACCGATCCGGTAAAAGTCACTCCGCCGATGAAGACACCTAGTAAAATCTCTACATCATGAATTAGTTGATCCGTACCGGAAAGCTCGCCATGACTGGGATCCAAAAAACTGGCGAGGCCAACGAGAACCGCGGCCAAACCGACAAAACTATGAAGTATGGCAACGAGTTCTGGCATGGAGGTCATCTCCACTCTTTTTGCCAGAAGAGCACCAATCACCGCTCCGGCGAGCATCAACGGAATCAATAGTTTGAAGTTTTCCACCTCACCACTTACAAAAGTTGCTACGATGGCAAGAGTCATACCAAGAATGCCATAGATGTTACCTTTGCGGGCGGTTTCCTGCTTCGATAAACCACCCAGGCTAAGGATGAACAATAATCCCGATACTAGGTAAGCCATAGTAATCAGTCCCTCTGTCATTCCTTACGAAACATTTTTAGCATTCGGTGAGTCACTAAAAACCCGCCTGCTACATTAATCGTTGCCAAAAAGATCGCCACCCCGGCGATCCAGGGATTGGAACCGGAAACGAAGAGCATTCCTCCAATCACAATGATTCCGCTTATTGCGTTTGTCACACTCATTAGAGGAGTGTGCAGGGAAGGCGTCACGTTCCACACAACCATGTACCCGACAAAACAGGACAAAACAAAAACGGTTAATTGATCCAAAAATTCATTCCCTCCCTTCCAACCCATGGCAAGTAGAAGGATACAAAGGCCTCCCAACATGAGGCCGGGTGAAAAAAAAGACTTCTTTTCTTTGACCGGTTTATGGACTGGGGTTTCGAGGGGTTTCGCTGACTGCACACTGACCTCAACTTTGGGCGGTGGCCATGAGACTTTCCCCTTATCCAAGACCAAAGCCCCACGAATAACTTCGTCTTTCTGATTGATCGAAAACTTTTTTACTTCACCAAGCAGGTTCACCAGTTTGACGAGATTATTTCCATACAACCGGCTGGACTGAGCGGGTAAGCGGGAGGGTAAATCAGTGTAGCCCAAAATGGTGACCCCAAACTCAACTTTTTTCTGCCCAGCTTCGGTTAATTCACAATTTCCACCACCCTCGGCGGCTAAGTCTACAATGACCGATCCCGGCTTCATCTTCCTCACCATTTCTCCGGTTAGTAAAACAGGAGATTTCTTTCCTGGTATCATGGCGGTGGTTATGATGATATCGACTTCTTCCGCCTGTTCTGCAAAGAGCTTCATTTCTGCTTCGATAAATTCCTTACTCATTACTTTGGCATATCCGCCTGACCCAGCCCCGTCCTCATCAAAATTAAGCATCAGAAATTCGCCACCCAAACTCTGGACTTCCTCTTTCACTGCCGGACGGGTATCAAAGGCCCGAACCATGGCTCCCATGTTTCTAGCCGCACCAATTGCAGCCAACCCAGCGACCCCTGCCCCGATAACCAAAACCTTGGCTGGGGGAACCTTGCCCGCTGCCGTAATCTGACCGGTAAAGAATCGACCAAACGCATGGGATGCTTCCACAACCGCACGATATCCTGCCACATTGGCCATGGAGCTTAGTGCATCCATCGACTGAGCCCTGGAAATTCGGGGCACACAATCCATGGCCAGCCAATTGATTTTTCTTTGCCCCAAAGATTTAAGGAGATCTGCGTTGCGGGCTGGGTAAGCAAAGCTGATCAAGGTTGCCCCTTCCCGAATCCACCCTGCCTCATGCATAGTCGGAGGGTTAACTTTTAAAACAACATCCGCCTGAGACCAAATTTTCTTGGCTTCATTTATAATCACCGCACCTTCGTCCATGTAAGCTTGGTCGGGCATCGCAGACTGTTTACCAGCGTCAGCCTCGATGTAAACTTCGTATCCAAGACATTTTAAAGTGGATATATTTCCCGGAGTAATCGCAACTCTTTGCTCGCGATCAAGAATTTCTTTGGGAACTACAAGGATCATAAGGTAATACACTTGTAGGATGTGAAACATCCTGCCCCATCTGTAAACCAAAAACTTAATAAAGAAATCTAAAATTTGGGAAAAAATCATGTATACTTTTCACTTTATGAATAAATCTTAAAGATTTTACTGCTCGTATTTATTCACATCTTCGTGTAAAGCTTGCTTCTTTAGCCATACAAATAGAACATGTGCTCCGAAGTGGTGTTATTGGAAACTTAGTGTAAGTGAGCAAACGTTCGACCTATTTGGCCCCCTTTAATCAACGAACGACCCCTACCCTATGAATGACGAAAATAACATTCAAGAAGCTACCGATTCTGGAATCAGCTTTGATGAAATGTCCCTAGCTGAACCTATTTTACAAGCAGTTCGAAAAGCCGGATATGAAACCCCTTCCCCGATCCAGGAACACGCGATCCCTCCCCTTTTGAAAGGAAAAGATCTTTTGGGTGTGGCCCAGACCGGAACAGGAAAAACTGCCGCCTTTTCTCTCCCTTTGCTTTCCCGGATTGATGATTCGATAAAAGGGGCTCAAATCCTCGTCCTTGCTCCCACCCGTGAGCTTGCACTTCAAGTCGCTGAAGCCATGGAAGGCTTTGCAGAAAATCTCCCCAACTTACGGGTGGTTGCTGTTTATGGTGGCACCGGGTACGGAGAACAAATAAGGGAATTCAAACGCGGTGCGCAAGTTGTGGTCGGCACGCCCGGCCGAGTTATGGATCATATTGATAAGGGCTATTTAAAGCTGAACAACCTTCAGGCTTTAGTCCTGGACGAAGCAGATGAAATGCTAAGCATGGGCTTCATCGACGACATTGAGTGGATCCTCGAACATACCCCCCAAGAAAGGCAAACAGCCCTTTTCTCTGCTACCATGCCCAAGCCCATTCGAAAGCTTGCGGAAAAGCATTTACAGGACCCAGAACAGGTAACGATCAAAGTTAAAGCAGAGAACTCACCTAACATCCGCCAGCGATTTATTAAAGTTCGTCAGCATGAGAAACGGGATATGTTAACCCGCCTGTTGGAGATTGAGAAGTTTGAGGCCATGCTCATTTTTGCCCGCACCAAAAACGCCACCATGGAAATCGCTGAAAAACTTCAGGGTAAAGGCTATCCAGCGGAACCTCTTAATGGAGACATGCCACAAAACCTTCGGGAAAAAACAGTGGACCGGTTGAAGCGTGGAAAAATAAATGTCCTGGTCGCCACCGATGTTGCCGCCCGTGGTCTCGATGTGAATCGTATATCCCATGTTCTAAACTATGACGCTCCCTTTGACTTGGAATCCTACACTCACCGGATTGGCAGAACGGGAAGAGCAGGAAGAGAAGGAGATGCAATTATCTTCATCACCAATAAAGAAATGAGAATGCTCAATGCTATTGAGCGGACACTGAAAGTTCCCTGTGACCAGTATGTTTTTCCTACCTTGGAAGAAATGAACGAACGACGAGAGGAAGAATTCTTCAGTAAAATCGAACAGGGACTTAAAGGGAACTTGGACGACTACCGCAAAGCCTTGCAGCGATATATTGAGGAATCCGGCAAAGACACTCTTGATGTTGCTGCTTCTCTTGCATTTTTGGAGGCTGGGAAAAAAGCCCTTCGCTATGACAGCATGCCCAAGTCCGAGACAAAAAAACCACGAAGGGAAGATCGTAGAGAACGCGACCGGGGTGACAGACGAGATTTTTCTTCCCGGGATAACGATCGTTCGGACCGCAGATCATTTCGTGATGACAATCTTCAAAGCTACAGGCTTGAGGTTGGAGAATTTCATGGTGCCCAAAAAGGCGATATAGTCGGGGCCATTGCCAATGAAGTGGGTATGGATCCAAGAGAAGTAGGGAAAATCCGTATGTTTAAAGACCATACATTTATCGATCTCCCCAAGGATATGCCAAATGATGTGTTTGAGGCCTTAAAGAAAGTTTGGGTTCAAGGGCACCAGATGAATATCTCTATTGATAAAGGAAGACCCCGCCCGGGCGGAAAAAGTTTTGGTAAAGGTAAAAAGTTCGGTAAAGGAGGCGACTTCCGTAAAAAATCAAAACCTCGCTTCAGGGACTAGTATATTAAGCAAACTACTTTTTAGCAGTTATCCAGCGAACCGCATTACCCATCATATCTAAATACTCCTGCGTGGACATAGTTGAATTGTGATGACCAATGGTTGTCGCGAAGATCCTTCCCTTGCCATGAGTGTTTACCCATACACACGCTTGGGGCTCCTTAGGGGCTTTATTTTTTCCATTATCTCCATAAGCTAAAACCTTCGTGTCTTTGTAAACTTGTTGGACATTGTACAGTTCTCCCTCAGGCGTCACCCAGCCATCGGGCATGTCTTTCATGATCGGATGATCCGCATTCTTTTTTACTTTGTTAATCTTAATTGGAGCCTTAGGTCCATGTCCTGTTGAGCTTGCACCCAGCATATCATTCCAGGCTTTCTTTTCACCTTCCTTAGCGGGGATATTCCAATGGTAGGAGTGCATCGCACAATGAAGAGCAATTGCCGGTTTGCCTGCCTTATGGGTATCGGTGATTGACTTAATAAATGCTGCATCTTTTTCATGAGCAAAACAGTGATTATACACGATGTAATCATATGCATCTGCCCATCCTGTTTTGCTTAGCCTAGCTTTACTTTTCTTCTCATCCATTTCAAAAAAGATATCCCATTCAGTCTTTACTCTCTCACTAATACCTTCACTGAGGATATCTTTCTGTCTGTCATAATCGTGGCAACACCCTCCTGTAATCAAGAGTGCTCGCTTAGAATCGTTTGATTTTTTGGCATGTATCATCGGGACAGAAATTCCAGCGATGGCACCACCTGTTGCAATTTTTCCAGATTGAGAAATAAAATCTCTACGGGAAATAGAAATTTCAGAAATAGACTGTTTTTGTTTCATTTTGGCATTCGGTGATTGAGACTCAGAAAATAAAATTTTTAAGAACTCGTACGAAAGCGAATTGTAAAATTTTTGACAAGCATTGAATTAAATAAATTCATGTATTTTCACCATTATTATCGTATATAATGACTAAAAGATCATTTATTTGTAAAAAAAAGATAAATTCGGATCACTTTCTGAATTGAGAAGGAGATTTCCCAGTCAACCTTTTAAAAACAACCGCCATCCTCTCGGGGTCATTAAACCCGGACAATTCTGCAACACGGGAAATAGGATGAACGGTGGCAGAAAGCAGTTGCTTCGCATGATTTACCCGAATTTGGCAAAGCATTTCCCAGGGGGTACAACATAAAATCTCTTTAAATTTTCTCTCCAATGTTCTTCTTGATATGTTCAGGTGACTGCAAAGAGTGCCAATACTTATCGGTTCTTTCATTCTCTCCGTCATGTAAGACATTGAACGGCGAAGCATATTATCCTGAATGGCCAAATGGTTTGCCGAGTGCCTGAGGACAACCCCACTTGGAGAAATGAGCTGGCATGTATGGGTGATCTGTTTTTGTCCTAAAATCATTTCCTGCATGGATCTTCCCACCACCTTCCCCACTTCATTCCACGGTATAGAGACGCTGGAAAGCATCGGAAAGGTAAGTCCGCAAACAAGAGGGTCATTGTTGGCTCCAATAATAGCCACTTCATCAGGGACTCCGATACCTAATTGGGTACAGGCACCAGATAAAAACCTGCCCAATGGATCATGAACAGCAAAAATCCCACACGGTTTCGGTAAAGCCTCCAGCCAATCTTTCATAGCCTGAGTAGGTTTGGTGAAAGACTCACTGTACCGCAGTTCTTCAAACCCACTCTCCGTATGGCGAGAGAAAGGAATTTCTTTTAAAGAAATCGTATCCATAAAACCCTGAATCCTAAGGTTTGAATAAGGGGTGCCATTCCCAAGACACGCTAAGCTCTTAAAGCCAACCATGGACAAGGCTTCCGCAGCTTCCCGACCGACTGCAAGATCATCCACATCAATGCTAAGCACATTTGGATAACATTTGTGAGTGGCCACGATAATATGGGGGATGCTCAACTTTAGTCCCAATAATTGGTCTGTTTTTTGAGGCAACCACTCGGTAATTAATCCGCTGGGATTAATTTCTGCCAATATTGGTTCCAATTCCTCAATTTCCCGATGAATACTCAGGATTCTGTAGTCTTGTGTTCTTCCTGTAAAACTGGAGAGAGCGGGAGTCAGACGACGAAGGAAAACCTCAGACATGACGATGGCAATTGGACTACTCACATTTGCAACCTATAGATTACATGACTCAAATCAAAAGAAATCACCTAAATAAAAGACTTTCCCTCAAAGGAGCTCCAGTTTTTATGTTCCCTCGATCCATCCAATTGATATGGGAAATGAAGTAGAAAATACACCCTCACACCCTGCAATATTGCAAGCAAAGTCCTGCATTCAGACACTCAATTATTTGTTCAGCAAATTCGATTTAGTCAACTTGGGCATGCTCTATCTCTCGATGACGATAACAGGAAACGAGGTGATCATTCACCATCCCGACCGCCTGCATGTAAGCATAGCAAATGGTGGAGCCCACAAACTTAAAGCCCCAGTTTTTCAATTCCCGGCTCATAGCATCTGACGCCTTTGTCATGGTAGGGCATTGAGAAAACTCAACCCACTTATTTATAATTGGCTTCTGATCAACAAAGGACCAAATAAACTCACTGAATCCTCCCTTGGCCTCGATAATTCTTAAAAATGACTGTGCATTTTGTCTGGCGGAAAACACCTTTAAGCGATTTCGAATGATCCTGGAATCATTGAGTACTTCCTCTATTTCCCTGTCAGTCCAGCGAGCCAATTTAACCGCATTAAATTGATGATAAACTTTTCGGTAATCCCTTCGCCTTTTCAAGATTGTTATCCAACTGAGACCTGCTTGCGTTCCTTCCAGAATCAACATCTCAAAAAGTCTTTGATCATCAAACACGGGCACTCCCCACTCTTGATCATGGTAATCTATGTAGACTGGATCTCCCAACGGCCAGCTGCACCTTTCCCTACTATCATGAACCATTATAAGAACATCCTATTCTCTCCCAAAAATTGATTAACTACCGATAAAAATCCGGAAGGATTTTCCCACGGAACCCGGTGTTCGGCATCCGGAATTTTTTGATGAATTACGGGAGTACAAGAGCGGGAAAGACCCTCCCCAATCATGGAGTATTTATGATCCTCTTCCCCCGAGAGATAAAGCA
>ERZ1046876.1062-NODE-1062-length-18919-cov-6.787797_pt1 | contig 18919 bp, 19 predicted proteins | sample MGYA00383094_ERZ1046876 | MGnify/ENA primary metagenome ERZ1046876 (study PRJEB29581, sample SAMEA5548364) | metagenome | biome: marine; feature: coastal; material: water | depth 50 m | study: Short-term variability in the microbial, nano- and picoplankton...
AAGGCATTGATTATTTTCATTTTTTTTACGATGTAGTTAAATATCGATTCATAAAATTTCGATCTATGTTGCCCCATTTTCAAAATATCTTTTTTTAGATAGGTTTGAACTAATTAATAAATTCTTCGTGTATCCCATTGTCATCTTTTTTCTACTCCTTGCAAACTGGATAGTATTTTCCGGGAAGTTTGATGCGTTTCATTTGGGACTCGGAGTTATTAGCAGTTTATTCATTACTTGGATTTCTCAGGACTTTCTTTTTCATGACCGTTCAAAAACCTGGGAAGAACGGGTGCGAGAAACAGGTGGATTTTTACAATACATCCCTTGGTTAATTGTAGAAATAATCAAAGCCAACCTGCATGTTTTTAAATTGGCTATGAGCCGTAACGGCTATGAGGAAGTGGCTCCGCGTATTGTTACTATAAAGACTTATTTAAAAACAGATTTTGCGAAATTTGTTTTTGCCAATTCTATTACTTTAACTCCAGGAACGATTACTATGTTGATCCGAGGCGATGTGTTTCATGTTCATACAATGAGCCAATTCCTCGAGGATGATCTTTTAGAAGGTGCGATTGAACGCAAAGTAGCAGAGGTTTTCGAACCCGATGTGCTAAAAAGAATGAAAAGAAAACGATGAAGGAATGGTTTGCTATTATAATGGGGGCATCCCTGCTCGTCCTGATGATTCCTATTCTTTACCGAATTATTGTGGGGCCAACTGGATTTGACCGTATTCTGTGTGCTAATGTAATTGGAACAAAAACCGCAATTATTCTGGTGATCATTGGTACTTTATTTGACCGGGTTGATATGTTTGTCGATTTTGCAATCGCTTATGCCTTACTCAATTTTGTGGGGGCAATTGTGGTATCTCGCTATTTTAATCGAACCGTTCCTTTGCAGGAGATGGAAAAAACTAAAGCCAAACCAAGAAGGAGGGCAAAGGCATGATCGATGCACTCGCATCTGCAGTGCTTACAGAACCGGTAAACAGTCCGGGTTGGTTTCTTGTGCATGCGATTGGTGTGAGTATGGGAATTGTCGGACTTATCTTTTTTCTTGGTACCGCAGTCGGGGTAGTACGCTTTCCTGATTTTTACACCCGTATGCATGCAGCTGGAAAAGGGGATACTTTATCCACCATGCTGATGTTGACTGGTTTTGGCTTGGTAATGATGGAAGATTTTTCCGCGAACAGTTGGTTGTTACTTTTAAAGATACTGGGTATTGTTCTTTTTATATTCATTACCACACCAACTAGCTCGCATGCATTGATGCGTGCAGCTTTTGAGGATGATGAAATGCCCCTCGGCGAAGAGGATTTAAAAAAAATGAGAAAGCGCAGGGCTAAATCCAAGAATAAATAAGAAATGGGCCTCGAATTATTCAATACATTGATTCTTTGCCTACTCGTAGTGGTTGCTGTTCTTAGTTTATGGGTTCGCGACTTGGTTGTAGCTGCCGTCGTTTTTGCTATTTACAGTTTTTTAATGTGTTTGCTATGGGCAGAAATGGGAGCGGTTGATGTCGCCTTTACCGAGGCAACCGTTGGTGCAGGTGTAAGTACAGTGGTCTTGATTGCGACGGTGTTTAATCTTAAACGCAAAGCGAAGGATTAATATGAAGAAGACTGCTTTCATTCTTGTCCTTTGTATCGGATTGCTACTCGCCTGGGCTGTTCAAGATTTTCCTGCCTGGGGTGATCCAAAATCTCCCGCATCTTCCTCTCCGGTAGCTTCCCATTTTATTGCTAATACTGGCGTGGATACAGAAGTTCCTAACATGGTCACTGCGGTATTGGCTGATTACCGGGGCTTTGACACCATGTTTGAAACTGTGGTTGTTTTCATTGCGGGCTTGGCCGTTTTTTCAATTCTGCGTGGTGGTCCCAAAAGTAGAACACGGGATCGTGAATTTGTAGTTGATTTTGAGCCCGATTTGATTGTTACCAATACCGTTCGTTTGATCGTACCAGTTATCCAAATTTTCGCCTTCTATGTCTTAGCCCACGGGCATGTCAGTCCGGGTGGCGGCTTTCAAGGTGGAGTTGCAATGGGAGCGAGTTTTATTCTTATTGCCCTGTCATGGGATTTAAAAACCGCACTTGCCCGATTCCCAATCGAACGTTGTTTTACAGTAGCTGCTCTTGGAATTGTAATTTATGCAGGCATTGGTCTGTTATCCCTGTTTCTTGGGGGAGAATTTTTGGACTACGCCCATTTAGCCAAGATCTTTCCAGTTAGTCCGGAAATGGCTCGCTATCATGCCATGCTTGGTGTCGAAATCGGGGTAGGGTTTACGGTAACTGCTATTATGTTTGCCCTCTATGCAAGTCTGTCGACCGATGGACGGATGCGGGATGGTCTTTGAACTTAATAAATAGATTTTGATGTTCGAAGACGTTTCCATATTCAATCAATTGCTGGTCGAGCGGTTAAATTATTTCATCTATGTTGTTCTATTATTGATTGGATTATGGGCGATGATCGCCAAGAATAATTTGATCAAAAAATTGATTGGGATGTCGATTTTCCAAACTGCAATTATTTTGTTTTATGTTTCAATTGGGGTAAAGGAAGGAGCAACCATACCGATCTATTTACCGGAGCATGATCCACACGGTTCGCATATTCAGCTCGATTCAAACCATACGGAGTTGCTTTCTCACGGTCCTAAGGTGTTGGAAGCTTCCGCAGTGCCGAACTATACCAATCCGTTACCCCATGTATTAATGCTCACCGCAATTGTGGTGGGGGTGGCCACACTCGGTCTTGCACTTTCCGTATGTTTACGAATTTATCGCGGATACGGTACCGTCGAGGAGGATGAATTATTGGAAAAACTTGAGCGGGAAGATTCTCGCAGAGTAGGAGGTTCGAACAAACGTAGACCCAGAAGACGTGCCTCGGCCAACAAAGGAGTAACTGCAGGGCAGTCCAAACGAGGCTCAATGTCAGAGAAAAAAAATTCTGATAAGCCTACGACCCGCCGTCGACAGGCATCGAAAAGCAGGGCAAAAACGAATGGTCCTGCTAAAGAACAGGCAAAATCCTCGAATGAGGAAAACGGTATGTCCAAACCTGTTAAGAGAAGACGGCCAGCAAGAAAGCCAAAGGAGGATAAATCCTGATGAGTGATTCTATTGTTTGGATTGTTTTATTCCCGCTTTTTGGAGCAGTTGCCTGTGCCTTGGGGGGGGCAATATCCAAGAAGATTTGTTACCCGGTATCCGTACTTTCGATGGTGGCAACGGTTTGGGTATCAGTAGATACCTTATTTCAAGCCATTGAATCTCCGATTCACGAAGTTTCATACATTCTTGGCGGTTGGTCACTCGATTTGTTCCCCAGAGGGGTCGGGATTGAATTTCGGGCCGATTTACTTGGTGCTTTGATCGCCTTAGTGGTAACCGGTGTTGGCTTGATTGTGGCTCTCTATTCAAAAGTCCCTGTACAACGTGAGACACCTGGCAAAGAACCGATGTACTACGGACTTTTTCTTTTGCAGATTTCTGGACTTGCTGGAATTGCTCTTACCGGAGATGCCTTTAATCTTTATGTCCTAATTGAGGTTGCAGCCTTAACAGGTTACGGACTTATTGCCCTAGGTACAAACCGGGCAGCGGCAGTCACTTTTAATTATATCATTCTGGGAACGATCGGTGCATCATTTTATCTTCTAGGAGTCGGATACCTTTACCTGAAAACTGGTACCCTTAATATGGTGGGTATACGCGAAGTCATTGAGGCTCATGGCTTGTTCGATTCTCCGGCAATGCAGGTCGCCTTTGTTTTGGTTCTGCTGGGCATTCTTATTAAGATGGCGTTTTTTCCATTTCATGCGTGGTTACCCAATGCCTATTGCCATGCACCCACGACTACATCCTGCCTGCTTGCCCCCCTAGTTACCAAGGTAATGATCTACGTGATGATCCGCATGGTGCTTACCGTTTTCGGGGTGGAATTTTCTTTTGAATCAACCTGGTGGACGGAGTTTCTTCCCTGGTTAGTCGTGGTGGCCATCGTCTGTGCGGCAGTCATGGCACTTGCCCAGCGCGAGATCAAGCGCATGCTTGCCTACTTGATTGTAGCTGAGGTCGGATACATGGTCGGCGGTGTATGGATCTATAATTATTACGGACTGATTGGTTCGGTCTTTCATATCATTAGTGATGCCTGCATGACTCTTTGTCTCTTCTTGGGGGCGGGAATCATATTGGAAAAGTGCAAGACAACACACTTTAATGGGCTTCGTGGATTATTTTCTAAGATGCCTTTGACAATGATCGGTTTCTTTATCGGTGGATTTTCCATTATCGGACTACCTCCAACCTGTGGCTTTTTCAGTAAGTGGTATTTAATTACTGGGGGAATGGTTTCTGAACGCTGGGAATATATGATTACCCTTATGTTTTCCACCATGGTCATGGTTGTCCTCTTTTTTCGATTGATTGAACGTATACACCTCGCGGTAGACGAGAGCGGGAAAAACCTAGGCAAGGGACATGGCGACCTTGGATTAACCAAGCAGCAAACCCGTTTTGATGAGGCCCCCCTGAGTATGTTGATTCCCCTTTTACTTGCGGCATCCGTTGTTTTGCTTGTGGGCGTGTACAATCAGGAAGTGGTCGATCAAATCGAAGTTTTCCTTCAACCCTTTAATCTTCCAACCGGAGTGAAGTACGAATGAACGACCCCGTAATAGTCGAAGATATTCGTCCGCTCATTGCATTGCTTGCCCCATGGGCTGGTATGATCGGTATTATTTGGGCGGGAGAAAAACGAGCTAATTTACGGGAAATGTTTACCTTCATTGCGGCATCTGTCCAGGCAGCAGTCGTCCTTTCCCTCGTGCCAATTATTTTGAGCGGAGCGGTCGTGGAGTTTCACATCTGGCAGATCTTTTCCCATGTTCCCATGCTTTTACGGGTCGATGGTCCTGGTCTACTCTTTGCCTGTGTTGCTTCTGTACTTTGGATTGCTACGACCCTTTATGCTGTGGGCTATATGCGAGGTCTGCATGAACATGCCCAAACCCGCTTTTATTCGTTCTTTGCCCTCTCTTTATCTGCCACCATGGGGGTTGCTTTTTCGGCCAACCTTTTGACCATTTATTTCTTTTACGAAATGCTCTCGGTATCGACCTTTCCCTTGGTTACCCATATGCAGGATAAGCAGGCACGAACAGGCGGACGAACTTACCTAGGATATCTTCTTTTTACTTCCCTTTGCCTTCTTCTTCCTGCCCTAAGTTGGTGCTATGTCTGGTTGGATGGGGGGAACATGACCATGGATTTTATGGCTGATGTTGGCAAGGTTGGCCACTTTGGGGAAACCACCCAGATCGTTCTTCTCTTTCTTTTCACATTTGGTTTCGCCAAAGCCGGGTTAATGCCAGCACATTCCTGGTTACCTGGTGCAATGGTTGCACCAACTCCGGTCTCTGCTTTGCTCCATGCCGTCGCCGTGGTCAAGGTCGGTGTCTTTTGTGTGTACCGTGTATATGCAGATGTTTTTGGTCCCGAAGTTCTTGCCAGGATGGGCGGGGAAGAATGGGCCATGGTTATTGCTTCTGCCACCATCATTATTTCCTCCCTGATTGCTTTATCTCAAGACAATTTAAAGCGCCGATTGGCATTTTCCACTATAGGACAACTCGGATACATTGTACTTGGGGCAGCCATAGCCACAGACCGTGGACAGGGTGGGGCAGTCTTGCACATTGCCATGCATGCTTGTGGGAAAATTACCTTGTTCTTTTGCGCGGGTGCAATCTTTGTGGCCTCCGGCAAAAAATATGTCAGTGAATTACGTGGTATCGGCCGCAAAATGCCCCTGACTATGGGTGCGTTTATGATTGGTTCACTCAGTGTGATCGGTCTACCTCCCCTTGGTGGCTTTATCAGTAAATGGTATCTTGCTCTTGGTGCACTCGACCGTGATGCCATGTGGGTGGTTATTGTTTTGTTAATCAGTTCACTCCTCAATGTTTTTTATCTGCTTCCAGTTGCGGTAACTGCTTTTTTTCGAACACCAGAAACGGAAAAAGATTCAGCTCTAAAGGAAGCTCCATGGCCTTGTGTGGTTCCTTTGCTTCTAACTGCTCTTGGTTGTTTCCTGCTCTTTTTCTGGTCCGATACCCTTTTGCAAATGGTCGGTCTGCAACCTTGAAGCAATTAATGATTTCAATTGATGAGTGCTAATTCTAAAACCAGTAAGCCCAAGGAAGATCCCCGTTGGTTGGACCAACCGGAAAATGTACGCAAAATCATTCGCTGGTTTTATGGATTATGCGGATCGGTCATTCTTATCGATGTGGTTTTTAGCTTGGGTTGGCATAAGCATGCCGCTTTCTCGGAAGAGGTCGGAATCCACTCAATCGAGACGCTTCCTGCCTTCTATGGTTTATACGGTTTCCTGGCCTGTGTAGGATTGGTTTATGTCTCCAAACTTATGCGGGATTGGAAGGGTAAGAAATTATTAATGCGGGAGGAAGACTACTGGGATAAGTAAGATGATGACACTCGCATCCACCCTTGAAATCGGCACACATCCTGCCACCGCCTTGTTGATTGGAGGATTGGCAGCGGCTGTTCTTCGCGGACGTTATGCCTCCTTTGCCTTAGTCCTCGCACCGTTGTTTGGACTTGCGTATGTTGCAACTTTGGAGGTCGGAGCTGCGTCCACCCTTCATTTGTTTGGTTATGAAATTCTCGGGGTGGTGGTCGATCAACAGGCTAAACTCTTTGGGTATCTCTTTCATATTGCCGCCTTGATTGCTGGGATTTACTCCTTTCATTTGCGGGATCCGTGGCAGGTTTCGATGTCTTTACTCTATGCCGCAACTGCGGTGGGCGTAGCTTTTGCAGGAGATATGCTCTCCCTGTTTTTATGGTGGGAGGGATTAGCTATAACCTCGGTCTTTCAGATCTGGGGAAAGCGAACCAAGCAGGCAGAAGAAGCTGGTTTCCGCTATTTATTCTTTCATGTATCTTCCGGACTCTTACTCTTAGCGGGAATCCTTGTACGGTACCACGGTGAGGGCCCGGAGGCTCTTAGCCTTGCTCCCTTAACGAATGCTTTGGAGGCAGGAGATACTGGTGCCTTACTTATTCTTTTAGCCATTGGCATTAAGGCGGCATTTCCCGGTTTGCACGTTTGGTTGAAAGATGGATATGCGGAGGCCACCCATACTGGTCCGGTCTGGCTCTGTGCTTTTACTACTAAATGCGCGGTTTGTATGCTTGTCCGGCTATTTCCCGGAGCCGAAGTATTGATCACCATTGGCGGAGTCATGGCCATGTTTCCTATCTTTTATGCCGTGATTGAGAACGATCTTCGACGGGTGTTGTGCTACAGTAAAATCAATCAGATTGGGTTCATGGTTGTTGGGATCGGTATTGGTACCGATCTGGCCATTGATGGAGCAATTGCCCATGCTTTCACCCATGTAATTTATAAAGGCTTATTATTCATGAGTATGGGTGCAGTCCTATTTCGAACCGGCGAAATTCGTGGGTCGCACCTTGGAGGCCTTTACAAGACGATGCCCTGGACAACTGGGTTCTGTATAGTTGGTGCAGCATCAATTTCCGCCTTTCCGTTGTTTAGCGGCTTTGTCAGTAAATCGATCATTATTACCGAAGCTGCTCGTGATGGGCACCTTTTGATCTGGATGTGTCTCCTCTTTGCATCTGCAGGAGTTTTTCATCATGCGGGTATCAAAATTCCCTTTTTTGCCTTCTTTGCTCATGATTCTGGACTCCGCCCTAAAGAAGCCCCAACGAATATGCTAATTGCGATGGGAATCTCCTCCTTTCTTTGCATCTTTTTGGGATGCAATCCCCAATGGCTTTATGATTTGTTACCCAATGGAGCGGCTGGCTATCATCCTTATGATGCCACCCATGTAATTACCCAGATAGAAATTCTTCTCTTTTCTGCCCTTGCATTTACCTTGTTGAATTTGTGGGGTAAATACCCGCCGGAATTACCCTCCGTCAATTTGGATGCCGATTGGATCTATCGAAAAGCAGGTCGGGGGTTTCTTTCCTTTGGCGAGGGTTTTTGGAATGGATTGAACAAACGGGCTCATACTTTTTTTGTCGAGGGGATTACGGGCAGTGTATGTTCATTTCTTAAACGCGGACATGTACACGCGATGCAAACCCTCTACCAACCTTTTGTAAAAATCGGTCTGATCGAAGAAAATGGATCAAAAGGCAGGGATCTTTTGGGGAAGCGATCCGCTCTGGGTGTACACCCAGTTGGATGGACCGCTTTATTCTGCATGCTTTTCTTCCTTGGTTTTTTATTGCTCATGTTCAAGTAAGCATGGGAATCTTCCTTGCCCACTTGGTTCTCAGGTGCTTGTTTAGAGTCTATGAAATGGGTGGTCGGTAAGCGGAGTATTAGTTTTCTTTTGGCATTTTCATTGTGCTTGCTTGGCGGTTGCAAATATTTCGACCCTGATGCCAATTTTATCGATGAAAAAGTAGTCTGGGAGAAGATTCAAAAGGAAGCCCCCGAACTTGGATTGGACCCAAGTTTTGTCTATGCAATTTGCCATGCTGAAAGTAGCCTCAATGCGAATGCTGAAAGCTCTATCGCTAAGGGATTGATGCAATTGACCGAGCCGGCATGGTCAGATGTTACCAAATTGCATTACCGAACTGCATTTCAATGGGAGACCAATATTGAGGTGGGTATGCTTTATCTCAAACGCCTCAAGGGCATGCTGGAAAGCGTTGACCTTTTTACCTACCCCCGACTGGCCGCAAGTTATCGATATGGTTACGGTGCACTTAGGCAGGAGCAATTTATGGTCAGTCGAATGAAGACTCCGATCAATCGGATCTATCGCAAACTCTTTGCCGGTCAGTTGTCTCCGGTTACCCCTCCCGAAGAATAATTTTTTTAAGTGGGGGCAAAATCTGAGGTACAGGGCAGAAAGCGGGGAGATTCCCCCCTGGAACCACCCTCTGGATATGAGTCGGAAATTAGTAACTTTCTCGCCTGGGTACAGTTGGAGCGCGGTCTTTCAAAAAATACGATTGAGTCTTATGAATCCGACCTCATTCAGTGTGCAATCTTTTTAAAAGAAAAAGGGGCAGGGAATTGGCAGGCGGTTTCTTTGGATCAGGTATCTACCTGGATATCCTCCCTAACCCTAGGTGGATATGCAGTCGCCAGCCTTGCTCGAAAGTTATCCGCTATGCGTATGCTCGCCCGCTACTTGGTCAGCGAAGGAAATTTGGAAAGTGATTTCACTGAACTGTTGAGCAATCCCAAGAAGGGACGTTTCCTTCCCCATGCCTTGAGCATCGAAGAAATGGAAAAATTTCTTAACGCCCCTGACCTAAATACCGTACAGGGAAAGAGAGACCGTGCGATTTTCGAATTGATGTACGGGAGCGGTTTGCGAGTTTCCGAGGTTTCTTCTGTTCTTGTAAATGCGATCGATTTGGACGATGGCTTCGCCCGAATCTTTGGCAAGGGGGCAAAAGAACGAATCGTGCCTGTTGGTGGACAGGCGGTCTCGGCTATACGAAATTATTTACACGGAGGACGACCACATTTGGCAAAGGAAAAATCCGGAGGTGAATTATTTCTCAGCAAGCGTGGAACCCCAATTTCACGAAAAATGATTTGGGTACTCGTCAAGGATTATGCCCGTCGTGCAGGAATTGAAAAAAACCTTACTCCTCATGGATTACGTCATTCCTTTGCCACACATTTACTCATGGGGGGCGCAGATGTCCGGGCAGTCCAGGAAATGCTCGGGCATGCAGATATTGGGACAACTCAAATCTATACACATGTTGAATCTCAGCGCTTGCAGGATGAGCATGCCAATTTTCATCCGCTTGCTAAAAAGTCAGAAAATGTGAATTAATTTTCTCACGTGCGCAAATAAGGATTGTAAGAAGGTCCTATTCTCTGTGTTTAAGATAGGGCGTGAAGGTTACAGTATTTGTTTCCCCCAAGACTACAGTTTTGGATCCTCAGGGCGCGGCAGTTGAGCAAGCGATTAAAAGCTTGGGCCATCATTCCATAGAGGGAGTGCGTGTTGGTAAGACCGTGACCTTTCAGATGGAGGGTTCCGATACTCCGGAAATACGCGATGAGATCGATCGTTTATGCGATGGATTGCTCAGCAATCCGGTAATCGAGGATTATCGTTACGAAATTACCACCGAGTGAAAATTTTCCGCCATCTCGATAAAGCTGGCAATATGGGCTTTGGTCGATTCGATGAGGAGGGAAGAACCTTTTTAATCGTTCAAAAACCAGATGGAGGGTTTGAGAGTACCAACCAGGGGATTACTCCTTTTCAACTGTTAACCCCGATCGACTTTCGTTGCATTTACGGAGTGGGGCATAACTACCGAGCACATGCAGAAGAGACAGGGGCGGAACTACCCAAGCATCCGATGATTTTCATGAAGGCCCCCACCACGGTGCAAAACCCGGGAGACCCCATTGTCATTCCCCGCTTTCTGCGAAGTGATAAAGTCGACTATGAGGGAGAGCTTGGTGTGGTTATTGGACGCCCTTGCAAGAATGTATCGCCGGAGGAAGCAATGTCCTACGTGCTTGGATTTGTCTGTGCTAATGATGTGAGTGCCCGGGATTGGCAAAAGGAAAAAGGGGGTGGCCAGTTTTGCCGTGGTAAGAGTTTTGATACCTTCTGTCCGGTCGGTCCATGCTTGGTCACGATTGATGAATTGCCCGATCCGTCCAACCTTGCTTTGCGTACTTATGTAAACGAGGAAAAGATGCAGGAAGCTTCCACCTCAGATATGATCTTTAATGTGCCCACCTTAATTTCCTTTCTTAGCGGAAGTACTACATTGCTCCCAGGTACTCTTATTCTAACAGGTACTCCCAGTGGAGTGGGGGAAGCTCGTGACCCTCGGAGATTTCTTGTTCCTGGGGACGAGGTTACGGTGGAGATCGAGGGAATTGGACTGCTTACCAATCCCGTGGTCGAAGAAATTTTTGAGGAAGAATCATCCAAGGAGGAAAAAATATCGTGAAGGTTGCTATTATTCAATTTCCGGGGTCCAATTGCGATTGGGATGCCGAACACTCGGTTCAAAATGTTATCGGACTGCCCGCTGGTCGCGTCTGGCACAAGGATCCCTTACCCGAGGGGGTGGAGGCAGTCATTGTCCCAGGTGGTTTTTCCTTCGGGGATTATTTGCGCTGCGGAGCGATTGCTCGGTTTTCTCCGATCATGTCCGACCTTCAGAGGTTTGCGGATCAGGGAGGACAAGTGTTGGGCATCTGTAATGGTTTTCAAATTCTTTGCGAATCTGGATTGTTGCCAGGTGCCTTGGTTCGAAATGATTGCATCGAGTTTCGTTGCCTGAATCAATCGCTCAAGGTCGAAGATTCTAATGAACGCTTTAATACCAAAGACTTAGCTGCTCAATTAACTTTACCTATTGCCCATGGTGAAGGGAATTATCGGGCGGATACAGAGGTGCTTGCTGATTTGGAAGCCAATAATCAGGTTCTCTTACGCTATTCACCCAATCCCAATGGTTCCATTAATGACATTGCTGGTATACGAAACCCAACGGGCAATGTTTATGGCATGATGCCTCACCCAGAACGGGCAGTGGAAAGTCACCATCCTTGCCTTGATGGCCTGCCTGTCCTACGTGCTTTTCTGCAACCACTCCTTCAATCATCCCCCGTCAAACTTTCCGCCTGAATCATGGAAACCACAGCCGCGCCTCTTCCTCCAAATCCAGATCCTTGCTTAAATGTTGAGATCACCCCCGAGTTGGTCGCTCAACACGGTCTCCTTCCCGAAGAGTACGAGCGTATACTTGGGATACTTGGTCGCACGCCCAACCTTACAGAACTGGGAATTTTTTCGGTTATGTGGTCCGAGCATTGTGCCTACAAAAATACGCGCAAGTTACTCAAATTATTTCCCACTGAAAAAAAGGATAAAAACGCGATTGGGCAGGTGCTCGTCAAAGCGGGAGATGAAAATGCCGGGGTCATTGATGTCGGTGAAGGGTGGGGCGTTGCCTTTAAGATTGAATCGCATAATCATCCTAGTGCTATCGAACCTTTTGAGGGTGCTGCCACTGGTGTGGGTGGAATCGTGCGTGACATTTTTACCATGGGTGCACGCCCAGTCCTATTGACGAATTCCTTACGATTCGGTTCATTAGAATCCAGCCAGGTAAAGCGTTTGTTCAGGGGAGTGGTAAGTGGAATTTCCCACTATGGAAATTGCCTGGGTATTCCCAATATGGGCGGAGATGTTTATTTTGATGATTGTTACGAGGGAAACCCCTTGGTCAATGCCTTGTGTGCCGGGATTCTACGGCATGAAGAAATTCAAAAGGGGGCGGCCACCGGTGTGGGTAATCCTGTTTATTATGTGGGTCCAGGAACCGGGCGTGATGGTTTGGGCGGGGCAAGTTTTGCCTCCCGGGAATTGACCGAAGAAAGTGCTGAGGATCGTCCAGCCGTGCAAAAGGGGGATCCCTTTATGGAAAAACTTCTTCTCGAAGCTTGCTTGGAAATGATGTCCATTCCAGGACTTGTAGTGGGCATCCAGGATATGGGTGCCGCAGGCTTAACTTGTTCAACTTGTGAGACTGCATCACGTGGAGATTCTGGAATCGAAATTGATTTGGATCTGGTTCCACAAAGGGAAACGGGAATGAATTCCTACGAAATCATGCTATCTGAGAGCCAGGAGCGCATGTTGGTCATCGTGGCTAAAGGACGTGAGCGCGAACTCGAAGAAGTTTTTGAGAAGTGGGACTTGTATGCAGCCCACATTGGAGAGGTTAAGGAAGGAAACCGGATGGTTGTTCGCCAAAAGGGTGTGGTGGTGGCGGACCTCCCGGCTAAATCCTTAACCGATGAGGCTCCAATCTATGATCAACCAGCGAGTGAGCCGGCTCATTTGGTCAAGGCTCGGGAATGGAAAGTGGATTCTATTCCCGAGCTCGGCCAGGACGCGGTAGAAGGTGCCCTGCTTGGGTTGCTTACGCATCCAACCATTGCTTCCAAGCGATGGATATGGAAACAATACGATCATATGGTTATGTCCGGATGTACGGTGGAACCAGGCAGCGATGCCGGAGTGGTAAAACTTAGCATTGCAGGAATTAATAAATACTTAGCCATAGCCAATGATTGTAATAACCGATTCTGCTACCTGGACCCCTACACAGGTGCTCAGATTGCCTTTGTTGAGTGCATGCGTAACCTAGCTTGCTCTGGTGCTAGGGCTTTGGCAGTGACCGATAATTTAAACTTTGGAAATCCCAACAAGCCAGAAGCCTATCATATGCTTAAGGAATGTGTGAAAGGATTGGCTGATGCTTGTGCCCACTTTGATGTTCCCGTCGTGGGTGGAAATGTTAGCTTGTACAACGAACACGGTGAGGGCGCTATCGACCCAACCCCGGTTGTTTCGATGGTCGGATTGATTGATCATCCGGACCGGGTAACTCGCAGTGGTGTAAAAGATAGCGGACTTGAACTTATTCTCTTAGGAGGATTGCCCGATGAACTGGGCGGGAGTTATTACTTACAATCTGCCTTCAATAAAAAAGAGGGAACCTGCCCGAAAGTCGATTTAGATGCGGAAATGAATTTGCAGAATTTATTGATCGGGCAAATTGAGGAAGGAAGAATCTGTGCGGCACATGATTTATCCGAGGGCGGATTGTTAGTTTGCTTGGCGGAAATGCTTTTTGATGCCCATGGACTTGGAGCTTCTGTTTCGTTACCCAACCTTGGAACGTCTGGTCGGTTGGATGCTCTTTTATTTGGTGAAAGCCAGGCCAGGGCGATTATCGCAGTAAAGCCGGACAATTGTGATGCCGTCATTCAGGCAGCCAATAACCTCGGAGTACCCGCTCATACAATGGGCAAAACGGATGATTCCTCCCAGTTGAAAGTTGAGGTTGCTGGAACTTCCGTAATCAATACGGATGTTTCCGGCTTGAAGAATGCATGGGAACGCGCGATTCCTAAGCATATGGAAATTGCTTAGCCCCAACCATTTTATTTTCAAAAAATGAGTGACGAAATTGGACACCATTGTGGGATCGCCATGATCCGCCTGAAAAAGTCACTTTCTTATTTTAATGAGAAATACGGAAGTCCCCTCTGGGCGTTTAATCAATTATTTCTATTGATGGAGAAACAGCACAATCGCGGACAGGATGGAGCCGGGATTGGATCGATGAAATTAAACATGCCGGTGGGCGAGTCCTTCATGTTCCGTGAACGCAGTACCAGTTCCAAAGCCCTCGCAAAAATCTTTGGTGCTCAGCACAAAGCCCTTGGTAAAATGGTAAAGAAGGGTCGGGCGTTCTATGAATTCCCCGAAACGATCAAGCAGCACTTTGATTATGGAGGTGAGGTGCTTCTTGGACATTTGCGCTATGGTACTTCAGGTGAATACGGATCGAACACTTGTCATCCTTATTTTCGTAAGAGTAATTGGCCGAGCAAGAACCTGATGATCGCGGGAAATTTTAACCTTACCAATGTCGAGGAATTGAACCATCGATTGGTCGAGCGCGGACAACACCCAGTATTTGATACCGATACCCAGGCAATTCTTGAGGAGTCTGGATACTACCTGGACTCAGCAGTCGATAAATTGGCCAGGCAAGCTTCGGAAGAAGGTGTCGTCGGTGAGGATCATACTCGCTGGATTTCAGAAAGAATCAACCCCGTAGAGGTCTTTCAGAAAGCATCCCAAAAATGGGACGGTGGATATGCTTTGGCCGGAATTCTTGGCACTGGTGATTGCTTTGCTATGCGAGACCCCGATGGCATCCGTCCGGGTTTTTATTTTGAAGACGACGAGGTATTTGCAGTGGCTTCAGAAAGAGCCCCCCTCATGACGGTCTTTAACAAAGGAATGGATGAAATTTCGGAAATCGAGCCGGGTGGAATTCTGGTTGTTCGACCGGATGGTTCATTACTAAGTGAAAAATTTTGTGATCCTCCCGCCAAGAGTTCAGGATGCTCATTTGAACGGATCTATTTTTCCAGAGGAAATGATCCAGATATATACGCAGAAAGAAAAACCCTTGGGGCCTTACTTGTTCCCCAAGTCGTTGAGTCTGTAGGTAATGATTTTTCAAAAAGTGTATTTAGCTATGTTCCCAATACCGCAGAGAGTGCGTATTATGGATTTATGGAACAATTACGCTTGGTTCGGCGGGCTGAGGTCAAACAACGCTTGATTGATGCGAGGCAATCGGGAGAGCTTACTGATTCTTTGATCGATGATTTGGTCATGGATAATTGGCCAAAGGGAGAAAAAATTGCCAATAAGGATATAAAACTTCGCACTTTTATAAGCCAGGAATCTGGACGGGCACAATTGGTCTCTCATGTTTATGATATTACTTACGGCGTGGTTCGTGAAGGGCACGATGCATTGGTCTGCATAGACGATTCTATTGTGCGTGGAACCACCCTGAAGAAGAGCATTCTTAAGATTTTGGGGCGTTCGAAACCCCGCAAATTAGTAATTGCTTCGACCGCCCCGCAGATCCGTTTTCCAGACTGTTACGGAATAGATATGTCAGAACTTGGAAAGTTTATCGCTTTTCAGGCAGCAATTTCCTTAATTCAGGATCATGGATACCGAGGGTTGTTAAAAGAGGTTGCTGAGCAATGCCGAGAAGCTCTTAAGACTCCGCAGTCCAAACCGGTCAATTATGTGAAACGGGTATACGAGAATTTTACCGTCGATCAAATTTCGCAAAAAGTTGCTGAATTGGTTGCCCCTGAAGCATTGAACGAGGTAACAAAGGTTGAAATTCTTTACCAAAGTGTTGAGAATTTACACGAAGCTTTACCTGACCATCCCGGAGACTGGTATTTCACCGGAAATTATCCGACACCTGGTGGCTACAGAGTGGCTCATAAAGCATTTCTGAACTTTTATGAAAATAAAGAAGGTCGAAGTTATTGATGGTTTGCTCGATTGTTGAGCAACTCAGACAGAAAAAGAGCAATAAAATCTTTGACGTACCCAGTCCCTCGCCCGTTATATTTGAGGCCGGATGGACACAGGTTATCAAACCCTTGTACTAAACCGCCTTTGGCAACCGGTTAATGTCGTTGGTATAGAACGGGCATTCAGCTTGCTATCTTTAGATCATGCCCAGGTTATTTTTGCTGAGGACGAAAGCTTTCGGGTATTCAGTTCTTCTTTATGGTTCGAATTTTGTCGGGATGTAAATTCAGTCAAAGGTGCCCGTATTATTCATACGGTGAATCAATCCGTTATCGTTCCCAGTGTTCTCCTACTTCGAGGATACGACCGAATCCTGCTTCAGGAAATGAAGTTTAATCGGCAAAACCTTTTAGAACGGGATGATTTTCGCTGCCAATATTGTGGCAAAACTTTTTCTCCCAAGGAGTTAAATATGGATCACGTATTGCCCAGAGACCGTGGGGGAGGAACAAGTTGGGAAAATGTGGTTACCTCTTGTATCCGTTGTAACAGTCGAAAAAGCAATCGATTGCCGAGAGAAGCAGGTATGCGCTTATTAAAAGAACCGAAGCGGCCAGCCCGTCGGCCTTTTGTGAGTTCTCTTTATGGAAAACCGGTTGAAAAAACCTGGGAGCATTTCCTTCAGGCTAAGCGTTAGTGTTTGTTGTCCGATCTCCCGGTTGGAGCTTTTCGTGCAGTCCAGCCTCTTTAAGGTGTTGAATATAGGAGAACTTCTTTAACTTTCCTACCTCGCATAAATTGAACAAATATTCTAATTAAAATTCGTGCAGGAAAACACCATTAGTAAACGGCAAGAGGGTGGAGCAATTGATGCTCTTTACCGAATTAGTACCCTGTCAGGAAAACAACTGAATTCCGTCCGTGCGCTCGAGGAAATTTTGGATGAAGTCATGCAGGTATTTTCTGCAAACTCTGTTTCCATTTCCCTACTCAATGCAAGTTCTGACACTTTATTCATTGAGGTACAACGTGGATTGCCCGAGAAGACCCGTGGTTTCGAGCTCCCTGTAGGTGTGGGGATAACAGGGTGGGTGGCCGCACATGGCGAACCTCTTTTGTGTCAGGATGTCGAACAGGAAGAGAAATACTTTCAATTAGATGAACGGGTGAGAGCGGAAATGGCGGCTCCGTTGACCGAGGGTGGACGAACCGTGGGTGCTCTCAATGTAGATTCCTGCGAGGTTGGAGCTTTTGATGAGGAAGACCTGCGCCTACTCGTCCTTATCGCAAATGAAGCCAGCCGGGTGTTGGAGAATATGTGGATGATTCAACAGTTACGCAAAAAGGCAGATCAGTTACAAAGCCTGGTATTACTTAGCCAGGATATTTCTGGGACTCGTAAATTTGATGAGGTTTTGCACACCATATCTCGTGAAGGATTACTCCTCTTAAGTTGTCGGTTGTCTGCTTTCTTTCTCTACGATGAAAAGCAGGACCTTTTACATTTGCAATGTTTACAGGACGAAAATGGCCTAAGGGATTATGAGGAATCCTTAAAGCCTGGAGACAGTTTACTTGGTACTGCTCTACGGGGGCATCGGCAGGTACAAACGCGCGATCTTTTACGCACCGAAGAACATCACTTCATGGATTTAATCCGTACCGAAAACCTTACCTCGATGTTAGTAACCCCGGTAATCTTTGAAGATGCTCCTATTGGCTTGTTAGTGCATTACATCGATTCTCCGCACCGGTTTCATGATGACGAACAGATGATTGCCAGAGCCTTAGCCGATTTGGGGGCGATTGCGATCGAGAATGCCCGCCTATACAGTCGAGTCTTTGATTCCGAGGAAAGTATGCGCAAGAGCGAACGCCTAACCACATTGGGCACTTTAGCCGCAGAGATTGCTCATGAAATTCGCAATCCCTTGATGGTGGTTCGTTTACTTTTTGATTCCCTGAAACTTGAGGAACAGGAAGATGAACATAAGGGAAAAGACCTTTGGGTTATTCGTGAAAAATTGAACCATCTGGAACAAATTGCCGGGCGTATTCTCGAATTTGGAAAAAGCCGGGAATCCTTTCGAAAAAATGTCAGGGTTCGGGAAATTTTGGAAGATGCAGCAGTTTTAGTCCGTTTAAAGTTGGAACAGTCCCAAGTCTCTCTGCAGTGGGGAAATCTCCTTAATACTGAGGAGGTCTTTGTGGATAAGGGACAAATCCAACAGGTTTTATTAAACCTAATGCTCAATGCAATTGAGGTGATGCCAAACGGGGGAGAACTTTTTATCGATACTGAACTAAGGGATGGCCGGGCAAATATTCATCTTCGGGATCAGGGAACGGGTATACCCGAGGATTTAAGAGAACGAATATTTGAATCTTTTCTTACTGGTAAAACGGGTGGTACTGGGCTCGGTCTTACCATTTCCAAACGAATTATGCGGGCTCACGATGGCGATTTGGAATTAATTGAGTCTGGGCCCCAAGGCACGACTTTTAGAATTAGTCTGCCTTTAAATACCGGATAATCTGGGAGTCTGGCTTCAAGTAACTCTGTTAAACTTCGTGGTAGTACTTGCCTTCGTGCAGTGCCTGGCCGAGGTTTTCTCGAAGATCTAAGAATGTGCTTGGTGATGGCACGGTTCCTTTTTCGATCGGTTCAATATTAAATACATCTGTGGCAATACCTTGTTCAGTAGCGATACGGGCAAAAAGTATGCTGAAACCGGAATCTGCAATATGTTTGGATACCAGATGAAGCAGGCCGATACGGTCAGCTGCCCGAACTTCAACGATGGTACGTCCGAGAGAGATATCCCGGTATACATCAACTTCTGGAGGTATGGTCGCCCCAAATTTATCGGTTGTGGAAAAGGTCTTGGATTTTTCCTTCTTTTTGCGGTGAGCGGAGATTTTTTCGTCCGGACAATCTTTTCCAGAT
>ERZ1046876.1084-NODE-1084-length-18632-cov-6.122948_pt1 | contig 18632 bp, 14 predicted proteins | sample MGYA00383094_ERZ1046876 | MGnify/ENA primary metagenome ERZ1046876 (study PRJEB29581, sample SAMEA5548364) | metagenome | biome: marine; feature: coastal; material: water | depth 50 m | study: Short-term variability in the microbial, nano- and picoplankton...
ACATGTTCGACGCGGACTACCTGCGCGACCCCTTCACGGCCTGGGCCGAGATGCGCGACCGCTGCCCGATCGCCCACACCGACCGGTACGGCGGCTCGTGGCTGCCCACCAGGTACGACGACCTGCAGGCCATGGCCAAGATGGTCCCGGAACTGTCGTCAAAGTCTCCCATCGTGATCGACATGCCCGAGGCCCTCGTCAAGGACGACGCCACCGGGTACAACGCGGCCGCGCCCATCAGCGCCGACCCGCCCGAGCAGCACTGGACCCGTCGGGCTCTGCTCCCCCACTTCACCCCCAAGGGCATCGCCGCGGAGACCGAGTACACCGAGCGTCTCTGCCACGAACTCATCGACGGGTTCATCGACAACGGCGGCTGCGACGCGGCGGTCGACTACGCCCAGCAGATCCCACCCCGGGTCATCGCCAAGAAGCTCGGCGTGGACGACTCCATGGTCGACGACTTCATCGAGTGGGTCCGCGGCGTCCTCGAGTTGGGCCTCCAACAGCCCGAGTTGCGGGCCAAGTACCGCGACATCATCCGGTCGTTCTTCGCCGCCGAGGTGGCCGACCGTCGGGCCAACCCGAAGGACGACCTCATCACCGCCCTGTGCCAGACCGAACACGAGGGCGCCTTCCTGCCCGACGAGGTGGTCATCGGCATGTGCAACCTGCAGCTGGTGGCCGGCATCGACACCACCTGGTCGTCGATCGGCTCGGGGCTGTGGCACCTCGCCGGCCACGACGAGGACCGTCGACGCCTGGCCGCCGAACCGGACCTCTGGTACACCGCGGTCGAAGAGCTTCTGCGCTTCTACGCCCCGGTCACCATGGCCCGCAACGCGGCCGAAGACGTCGAGTACGGCGGGGTGGAGTTCAAGAAAGGCGACAAGATCCTCATGAACTTCCCCGGCGCCAACCACGACCCCGACCACTTCGAGAACGCCCACGAGGTGCAGCTGGACCGCCAGCGGAACCGCCACGTGGCCTTCGGCATCGGCATCCACCGGTGTGCGGGTTCCAACCTGGCCCGCATGGAGATGGAGGTGGCGCTCAAGACCTGGATGGAGCGAATCCCCGAGTTCACGTTGTCCGACCCGGACGCCGTGACGTGGGCCGGTGGTCAGGTCCGGGGGCCCCGGATCCTGCCCGTCACCTTCGGCTAGCCGCTACTGGAGCGCTCGCCGCTCCGGAACCAGGTTCATTGCGCGACCGACTCGGCGTGGAGCATCCCGGCGGCCACGGCCTTCCGGGTGGCCTCGTCGACCTCCCCCAGCACCTCGACGGTGACGCCGTGGATGGTGGCCGTACACGCGAACCCGTGGGGGTAGGGCCCCACCGGTGATCCGGTGTCGATACCCACGTCGAACGACTCGCCACCCATGGCGAACACCACGGGCACCGTCTGCTCGAGACGAGCCTGACCGACGACCCGACCGTCCACGGCCAGGGTCGCGACGCCACCGGCACCGAATCCACCGTCGGAGTCAAAGAGCAACGCCACCTCCCGGCGACCGGGGGCCAACGGCTCGTCGGCGGCCACCGTGGTGCGGACATGTCCGTAGAGGTTGTAGTGCCAGGTCGGCCGGCCTCCGTCGAGGTAGATCGACCAGCCGTTGAAGCTCCCGCCCTGGCAGACGAGTACCCCCTCCGGTGCCCCGTTCTGTAGGCCCTGCGGGGCACCCTCGGGAACGGTCACGTCGCAGGTGATCCGGTAGGAGCGGTTCTTGATGTTCATCACGACCCGCTCGGGCATCCGGACGTGGGCCGTGGTGTAGGTCATCGAGGTCACGCCGGACGGGACCGACGGTGCCCGGGCCGCCGGGTCCAGATTCAGCGCGGCGTCCCGGAGCGGGTACACACCGTTTCGCACGCACTCGGCGTCGAACAGGTCGCGCATCTCGGCCAGCAGCTCGGGTCGCTCATCGGCCAGATCGTTGCTCTGCGAAAAGTCATCACGAACGTCGTAGAGCTCCCACGACTCCTGGGGGCCGTCGAAGGGCGCCGAACCGAACCGGACCCACGGGACCTTGCCGTGGAAACACGACGCCATGAACCCCTCGTGGTAGATGCCGCGGTTTCCCATCATCTCGAAGTACTGGGTGCGACGACCCTCCACGCCGGGGTCGGTGAACGAAGCCAGCATCGACTGGCCCTCGATAGGCATCTGTTCGATCCCGTTCACCGTGTCCGGCGCCTCGATGCCCGCCGCGGCGAGGATGGTGGGTGCCAGGTCGATGACGTGGTGGAACTGGTCCCGGAGCCCACCGGCGTCGGTGATGCGGCGAGGCCACGAGACAGCCAACCCGTTGCGGGTGCCGCCGAAGTGGGATGCCACCTGCTTCATCCACTGGAACGGCGCGTCCTGGGCCCATGCCCAGCCCACGTTGTAGTGGCACTCGCTGCGTTCGGTCCCGAAGTCGTCGATGTGTTCCAGCAGGAACTCCGGGTCCTCCTCATAGCCGTTCTGGAGGGCGGGCAGTGACCAGGTGCCGTGGATCCGGCCCTCGGCCGACGCCCCGTTGTCGCCGGTGACGTAGATGAAGAGGGTGTTCTCCCATTCCTCCATGGCCTCGAGCGCGTCAATGAGGCGGGCCACCTGGGCATCGGTGTGGGCCAGGAAGGCGGCGAACACCTCCATGAGGCGTCGGGCCACCGGCTTGTAGCGGTCGGGGTACTCGTCCCACGACGGGATCTCTTCGGGGCGGGGCGTGTTCACCGTGCCCGACGGGATGATGCCCATGGCCAACTGTCGCTCGAAGATGGACTGACGCAGGTCGTCCCAGCCCTCGTCGAAGAAGCCCCGGAACTGATCCAGCCAGGCGTCGGGCACATGCAGCGGCGTGTGGACGGCACCCGGCGAGAAATAGCAGAGGAACGGCTTGTCGGGCCGGTGGGCCTTGACCCGCTGCATCCATTCGATGGCCTTGTCGGCCATGTCCTCGGTCAGGTGGTAGTCGTCACGACCCTCGTAGGGGGCGACCGGCGTGGTCTGGTCGTACAAGTCGGGTTCGAACTGGGAGGTCTCGGCACCGGGAAACCCGTAGAAGCGGTCGAAGCCCAGCCCGGTGGGCCAGCGGTCGAACGGACCGGCCGGGCCGGTCTCCCACGACGGCGTGAGGTGGCCCTTGCCGAACATGCCGGTCGTATACCCGTTCTGGCGCAACACCTCGGCCACGGTGGCCGCCTCGCGGGGAATGATCGAGTCGTAGGCCGGAAAACCGTTGGCCGCCTCGGTGATCTTTCCCATATGGACGGTGTGGTGATTGCGACCGGTCAGCATCGAAGCCCGCGTGGGGGCGCAGATGGCCGTGGTGTGGAACCGGTTGAAGCGCAGGCCCTCGGCAGCCACCCGTTCCAGGCCGGGGGCCGGCACCGGCCCACCGAAGGCACCGAACGACCCGAAACCCACGTCGTCGAGCAGCACGATCACCACGTTGGGGGCCCCATCGGGAGCCTTATCGAGACGGATCGGATCGGGAACACAGTCCTCGGTGAGCCGCCCGATAGTGCCCTGATACGGCGGGGTGGGGCGTGGGATGGCGGTCATCGGTACGGATCTCCATCTCGCTGGGAAGTTTCCGGGCTCACGAGGCCCGGCCAGTGGGTTCATTCTTGGCCATGTGGCTAATATCAGACCACATGAATGGCTCCTCTGACAATATGACCATCGACTCTGGCCTCGCCGAGTTCAGGGCTGAGGTCCGTTCCTTCCTGCGGGAGTACGACAGCCGGACGCCCGATGCCGGACTCTCCCGTCTTGACCGCAGCCGGGCCTTCCTGGCGGCGCGCTTCGACGCCGGGCTCGGCGCACTGGACTACCCGGTTGTCGACGGTGGTCGGGGCCTGGACCGTCACTTCGTCGACGTCTACCGGCAGGAGGCCGCGGGCCGGACCTCCGACGACGGTGGCTCCGGGTTCGGCATCGGCCTGGACATGTGCCTGCCGACCATCCGCGACCACGGCAGCGTCGAGTTGCGCCAGCGGTTCCTGGCCCCGGGGCTCCGCGGCGACGAACACTGGTGCCAGCTCTATTCCGAGCCGGGCGCCGGTTCGGACCTGGCCGGTCTGACCACCCGGGCGATCCGCGACGGCGACGAGTGGGTGGTCACCGGCCAGAAGGTCTGGACCTCGGGTGCCGACCGGTCCGACTTCGGCATCCTGCTGGCCCGGACCGACTGGGACGTCCCCAAGCACGCTGGGGTCTCCATGCTGGTGCTCCCCATGCGCCAACCCGGCGTCGAGGTCCGCGCCCTCCACCAGATGACCGACGTGGCCCACTTCAACGAGGTCTTCATGGACGAGGCCCGGGTTCCCGCAGGCTGGGTGGTGGGCGAACCCGGAGACGGCTGGAAGATGGCCGTGGCCCTCCTGTCGCACGAACGCTCGTCGATCGGCAAGGGAGGCGGACGCCAGCCGATTCCCACCGACCGGCTCATCGATCTGGCCCGGGCAGGCGGACGATCCGACGACCCGGTGGTGCGCCAGGACCTGGCCCGCCTGGCCACCGGGACGAGGATCATCGAGTGGCTGAACCTCCGCACGGGGATCCATCCGTCGATCACCAAGCTCTGGCGGACCAGCCAGGGACGGGCGGCGGCCGACGTGGCCTCCGGTCTGGCCTACCCCGGGGGCATCGCCTGGGACGGCGCCCGGATGGGAGCCACCGAACCGGGCCCCTTCACCGACCCGGACGGCTCCCACTGGGCCTACGGGATCTGCGACTCGCGTGCCCTCTCACTGGGCGGCGGCACCGACGAGGTCCAGAAGAACACCCTCGGCGAGCGGGTACTCGGCCTACCCCGCGAGCCGGCCACCGACCGTGGGGTCCCGTTCAGTCAGGTACCGAAGAACGCCTGAACGGCTCGCGTTCACCCCGGGCCGCCGTGCCGGGGTCCAGGCCCAGGGACAGGGCCCGCAGGATCAGGACGAACCGCTCCTCCACCTGTTCGGCCATATCGGGAACCCCATCAGAAATCCCGTCGTCGCGTTCGACCCACGGATCCACCGTCGAGGCGAAGAGGCATCGGGAGAGGTGAAACACCGTGGCGACCCCCACATCGACCCGGACTTCGGTCTCGTCGTCGTCGGGCCGCGCCTCCAACGTCCAGTCCATCGCGGTATCCAGCGTCGGATGGACGACGTGGGCATGGTCGACCTCACCCGACAACGAGGCGTAGGCCAGGGCCCGCACGAAGTCGGGACGGCTGAGGAGGGAGAACGGTGCAACCCTCGCGGCGGTCTCCAACCCCTGCTCGGTGGCGTACGACTCCGACATCCGGCTGAACCCCTCTCGAAGAACAGCCTCCTTGCCCCCGAAGTAGTGGTGGACCAGTCCGTAGTTGACACCGGCCTCCTCGGCAAGGCGTCGACCGGAGATCCGTTCGGGAGCAGACGTTCCGAGAAGCCGGGCCGCGGCCGCCACCAGCGCCTCGCGCACCTCGACGGCGCCCCGAGGACGATCCGACCCGGTCACCGGTCGACCTCCACCCCGATGGACCGGTAGAGCGATTCGAGCACGGTGAAGAACCGCTCCCGGATCAGCTCGCCGTCGGCCTCAGGGTCGAGTCCCAACGCGCGGGCGTTGTGCTCCACGAACACCGGCCATCCCAACTGGAGCAGGACGATGGCCGCCACGGTGGCCCGGTGGTGGACCGGGTCTCCTCCTGGATCGGCCTCGGCGGCCAGCCGGAGCATGGCGTCGAAGACCGGGCGGGACACGTCGTCGTCGTAGCCCCCCTCGAGGGCCACGTGGGCGGCGAATCCGAAGATCTCCCGGTCGGACACGGCCCTGTCCAGGGGGATGGGCCTGATGCTCCCCGCCATCGAATCGGCCACCAGCCGGGAGCCGTGACGGCGCCGAGCGGCCCCGAGGAGATCGGCTGGCGACTCGAAGTAGTAGTGCACCAACCCGTAGTTAACCCCGGCCTCCTCGGCCAGTTCCCGACCGGTGATCGTCGACGGGGCCCGCTCCGACATCAACCGGATGGCCGCGTCGAGCATCGCGGTACGGGACGACCATTCCTCGTCGGGATCGACGTCCATCAGGCCCGCCCCGGTCGGAGCCGGCCAGCCTCGGCCAGGAGGGCGGCTCCCCGATCGATACGGTTCGCGCTGGTGACCGCATCGACCCCGGAGCCGGTCACCATGCCGACGGCGTGCTCCTTCATCGTCCGGCCTGCCGCTGACGGGAATCCGGCGATCTCGAGCGCCAGGCTCTGGGCCGCCTCGAGGACCTCGTCATCGGGGACCACGTCGAGGGCTATCCCCAGCCGGTGCAGATCGGGGCCATGGAACCGGCGGCCGGTGAAGGTGATCTGGTGGATCACCGACACGGGGTGGCGGCCTGAGAGCCAGGCCAGGTTCATGGCGGCCGGCATGCCCTGACGGACCTCGCCGACCTGGAGGAACGCCCCGTCGCCGGCCACCAGCAGGTCGCAGGCCAGGGCGAGCCCCGCCCCGCCGTTGATGGCGAACCGTTCCAGTGCGCCGACCACGGGAACCGGACACTCGGCGATGGCCCGGTGGGCAGCGGCGAACGATGCGCTGGCCGTCGTGATCCAGTCCGGCGGCGGATCGGCGTTGTACTCCTTCAGGTCGAGGCCCGAACAGAACCCGCCACCGGCGCCGTGCAGGAGGACGGCCTCGACGTCGTCGCGATCAGAGGCCTCGTTGAAGGCGGCGGCCAGGGCGTCCGACAGTGGGCCGATGATGGCGTTCTTACGCTCCGGGCGGTTCAGGACAATGGTGGCCAGCCCAGCCTCAACCTGAAGGAGCACCAGTGGGGCTCCCGTCTGGCCATCGACTTCCGGCTGGGTCATGATGTCCTCGATCGGTCGGGCGGTGCGGGCAGGGCCAGCAGGGCGAGTCAGACATTAGCCAAGTGGCTAACCTCTGGCAACCGACCTCCCGGAGGCATGCACCATGACCGCAGCACCATGACCGCACCCGACATCCTCGATCTGGACTTCGACGACCACCTGGAAGCGGTTCGACGCCTCACCGACGAGGAACTGATCCCCGGCGAGGCCGAGATGGTGGAGATCGGCGAGGTACCGCCACCGCTGGTCACCCGCCTGGTCGAGACCGGCCTGTTCGGCATCACCCTGCCGCGGGAGTGGGGTGGCCTCGGATGGACCATGGAACAACAGGTCCGGCTGACCCTCGAGTTCACCCGGGCGTCACCCGTCTACCGATCGCGCTTCTCGACCACCATCGGACTCTGCTCCCAGATCCTCCTCGACCACGGCACGGACGAACAGCGGGACCGATATCTCCGGGACATGGCCACCGGCCGGTGCGTGACGTCGTTCGCCCTGACCGAACCGGGCGCCGGATCGGACGCCACCGCGGTGGCCACCACGGCGGTCCGCGACGGCGACCAGTACGTGATCGACGGCGAGAAACGTTTCATCACCAACGGGGCGTGGGCCGACCTGCTGATCGTGTTCGCCCGTACCGGCGACTCCGGCTTCTCGGCCATCCTCGTCCCGGCCGACACCGAAGGGGTCACGGCCACCCTGCCCACCCGCATGAACGGTCACGAGGCGGCACCGGTGGCCGAACTCTCGTTCAGCGACGTGCGGGTACCGACCACCCACCTCATCGGCCATGAGGGCGCCGGCCTGACCCTGGCCCTCCGGGGGATCAACCACGCCCGGACGCACGTGGCCGCCACCGCGGTGGGCTGCGCCACCCGGCTGCTCGGCGAAGCCACCGCCCACGCCCTGACCCGTCACCAGTTCGGGCAACCAATCGCCGAGTTCGGCGTCATCGAGGCCATGCTCGGCCGGAGCCGCGCCGAGTTGGAAGCCGCCCGGGCGCTCGTCCTGGACTGCGCCCGATCGTGGGACACCGGCAGCATCCCGTGGCCGAAGATCGCCGCGGCGAAACTGGTGGCCACCGAGACGGCAAACCAGATCGCCGACCGGGCCGTCCAGATCCTCGGAGGCGACGGCATCGTCGGGGACCACCCGGTGGGGCGCCTGTGGCGTGACGTCCGGGCACTGTCGATCTACGAGGGCACCACCCAGATTCACGAACGCAACCTGGCCCGCCACCTGCTCAAGACGGTGGGCGACGGCCATCCCGTCTTCGACGACTGATCAGCCGGAGATCCGACCCAGCACCTGCTCGGCCTCACCGACCAGGTCGTCCATGATCTCGGCCACCGTCTGCTGGCCGGTCAGGTGGACCACGCCCTGGCCCGCCCCCTCGTGGACCAGCGGTGCCACCTCGTGGCGCAGCACCTGGCCCAGGAGGTCGCCGATCAGGATGTCCTGATGGGGCATCTTCAACGGCTCCGGGGCATCGTCGGCCGCCCACTCGTCGCTCCACGCGGAACGAAGCATCCGGAACGTCTTTCCGCTCACCGACCGGCTGATGACCGTGTCGGTCACCCCGGCGGCCAGCAGCTTGTCGAGTAGCACCGGTGACGGCGCAGCCTCGACCGACGCCAGGAAGGCCGTTCCGATCCACACCCCATCGGCACCCAGCGCCATGGCTGCCGCGATGTGCCGGCCGGTGGCCACGCCACCGGCGGCCAGGACCGGTCGACCGCCGGCCGCCTCGACGACCAGTGGCACGAGGGTGAACGTGCCTACGGGTCCGGTGTGGCCTCCCGAGTCGGTGCCCTGGGCCACCAGGATGTCGGCCCCGGCCCGGATGGCCGTCTCGGCGTGAGCCGGCCTACCGACCAGGCTCACGATCAACGAACCCCGCTCGTGGGCCTGCTCCACGGCCCAGATCGGCGACCCGACCCCGAGGGCCAGCACGGGAATCTGGTGGTCCATGACCACGGCCAACTGGTCACGGGCCGTCTGCTCGCTCCGCACGAACCGGGACCGCATGCCCGGGAGTCCGTCGTCGGGTACCTGATAGCGCTCTCGCATCGATGACACGAACTCCACGTGTCCCGGAGGCAGGGCCTCCTCGATGAACGCCCGGTCGTCGTGCTCAGGCATCCCGGCCGGGATGACCAGATCCACCCCCCACGGGAGACCGCCCAGTTCGGCCTTCATCCGACTGACCCCGGCCTCGATTTCGTCAGGTGTGTGGCGGGTGCATCCCCAGATGCCGACCCCACCGGCCCGTGACACGCCAATGGCCGTCTCCAGTTTCATCCCGAAGCCGAAGATCGGGTGGGTCGACCCCAACCGATCGATGATCCGTCGTCCCATGGTCATCGCGGCATCTCCTCTTCCCGATTCATCACGCCAGCGCACTCACGATCGTGGCCAGACCACCCAGTCCACAGATCCCCAGCAGGACCGGCCGAAACCAGTCGCGGTCGACCCAACGCCGCACCGGAGGGGCCAGCACCAGACCGATGACAGCCGAACCCATGACCAGTGCGATCCGACCCATTTCGTCGCCGTCGATCGCCCCGTCGACCAGTAGACGCACGGTGACCACGACGGTCATCACCATGACGAACGCCGAGATGTTGGGCCGCAGGACGTGGGGCGGATCATCGTGGTGGAGGATGGCGTAGGGCGGCCCCGGCAGTGCGGCCACCCGGAGTGTGAACGCCGAGAGTGCACCGGCAAGCGTCGACGTCCACCGTCGGGCCGGTGGCTTCCACCCCGAGACCACCGCCACCACCGACAACACCACCAGTACCCCCACGGCCAGGGTGAGCCCGCGTTCGGAAAGACCGTTCAGGGCCACCTCACCGAGGATCAGCCCGGCTGGGGCACCCAGGAGACACTTCCACCACCGCCTGGCGTCGAACCCGGAGAACTCCATCGTCACGTTGCGGATCCCCACGACGCCGCCACCCAGGATGAGCGGGAGGGGGACGAACGCCGGATCCACGGCGATGAGCACCGGACCGGCCACCAGCGCGATACCGATGCCCGCCGAGGCCTGGACGAGAGAGCCGGCGGCCACCGCGGCCACCACGAGGACGATCTCGATCGGCGTCATCCGTCGACCCTAACCCGGCTCGGCGGGGTGTTGGCCAAGCGGCTAATCTTCGGTCTTCACCAAACCCGCCCCGAGATTGCACAGGAGTCCCATGCGCGCCGCCGTCCTCCACGAAGCCCCCGGTGACCTCGTCATCGAGGACCTGACCATCGCCGAGCCCATCGGCCGGGAGGTCCTGATTCGCACCAAGGCCTCGGGCCTCTGCCACAGCGACCTCCACGTCATCGAAGGGCTCCTGCCGCTGCCGTCGCTCCCCGCGGCGCTCGGCCACGAGGCGTCGGGAATCGTCGAAGCGGTCGGACCCGACGTCACGGCCTTCGCCCCGGGCGACCACGTCATCACCTGCCTGACCCAGTTCTGTGGCGTCTGCCCCGAATGCCATGCCGGCCGGGTGTACATCTGTCCCAACCGCCACGGCCTGGCCCGTGGACCCGAACTGGAACCGACACTGTCGCTGAACGGAACCCCGGTGCTGCCCATGGCCGGACTGGCGGCGTTCGCCGAACAGATGCTGGTGCACGAGAACGGCGTGGTGGCCGTGAACCGGGCCGTTCCGTTCGACGTGGCCGCCCTCATCGGCTGTGCCGTCATGACCGGCGTCGGGTCGGCCATCAACGGTGCCCGGATCCGACCCGGCGAGACGGTGGCCGTCATCGGTTGCGGTGGCATCGGCCTCAACATCGTGCAGGGCTGCCGGCTGGCCGGCGCCGGCCGGATCATCGCCGTGGACCTCAACCCCGAGAAGCTCGAGGCGGCCCGGGGCTTCGGTGCCACCGACGTGGTGGACGCCTCGGTGGACGACCCCGTCGCCGCCGTCCACGCCCTCACCGGCGGCGGCGTAGACGCCGCCTTCGAAGCCATCGGACTCACGGTCACCGCCGACCAGGCGTTGGCCATGATCCGCCCGGGACGCACCGCGTACCTGGTCGGCGTACCCCCGGTCGACAGCGCCATGTCGGTCCCCGGGGCGTTCATGGTGCTCCAGGCCAAGGGCCTCCAGGGCCTGTTCATGGGCAACTCCAACTTCAAGGTGGAGATGCCCAACCTGGCCCGCCACTACCTGGAGGGCCGCCTCGAACTGGACCGTCTGGTCTCGGCCCACATCACCCTCGACGAGGTGAACGACGGCTACGCCGAGCTCAAGGCCGGAGCCACCCTGCGTTCGGTCATCATGTTCGACTGACCCATTCCCCCCGCCCGTACCGGCGGGGGCCCTCAGATCCCGAGGACCGTCGCCAGATCGGCCAGACGGTCGATGACGTGATCGGCCTCGTCTCCCGGCTCGTCATCGTCCAGGGCGCCGCGGAAGCGAACCGTCGTCATACCCATGGCCCGGGCGCCGGCCACGTCGGTCCGCTTCAGGTCACCTACGTGCACCACGGTCGCCGGGTCGTCGATGCCCAGGCCGTCCAGGGCGGCCCGGAAGATGGCTGGGTCGGGCTTGTAGACGCCCACCTCGTCGGAGAAGGCGGCGAAGTCGACGTGGGCGAGGATGCCGTGGCGGTCGAGATGGTGTCTCAGGTGACAGCCCGCGGCCAGCGTGGTGTCGGACACGATCCCCACGGCGATACCGGCCCCCGCCACTGCGGACAGGACGTCCGCAGCGTCTGGCACCGGCATCACCTGCAATTCATACGACGCCGCGTCAAAGGCCGCTTTCAGCGCATCCTTATCAGCGGATGTCACACGTTCGCCGAAGGCGGTGAAGCAGTCGGCCAGGGCTTCAGTGGGCCCGTACTGCCTACCGGCCCGCCACTCCTCGTCGAACCGAGTGGGCAGCATCGAGAGCGTCCCGTGCAACAGGTCGTCGCCGATGTCGAGTCCCCGCTCATCGATCACCTCACGCCAGAAGCGACTGCGGAGCTCGACGGCACCGGGGGTGCTGGTGAGGAGGGTGTTCCAGAGGTCGAAGGTGACGGCCCGGATCGGCACGGTCAGATGATCGGATCGGTCCAGAGGGCCGGTCGGATCAGGTCCGGCAGACGCCGTCGGACACCGCGGCAGCCGCCACCGCCTCGGCCACCCGGTACGGCACCGACTTGTCGAACACCGACGGCACCACGAACGATGGCTGCAGGTCCGCTTCGGTCACCGAGTCGGCAATGGCCCGGGCGGCGGCCAACTTCATGTTCTCGGTGATGTCGGTGGCCCCCACGTCCAACGCCCCCCGGAAGATTCCCGGGAAGGCCAGCACGTTGTTGATCTGGTTGGGGTAGTCGCTGCGCCCGGTGGCCATCACCGCGGCGAGGCCATCGGCCTCCTCGGGGTGGATCTCCGGTTCCGGGTTGGCCATGGCGAACACGATCGGATCGGGGTTCATGGTCCGGAGGTCGGCGGCGTCGATCAGGCCGGGGCCACTCACCCCGACGAACACGTCGGTGCCGGCCAGCACCTCCTGCAGGGTGCCCATCTTCCGATCGGGGTTGGTGTGGTCGGCGAACCACTCCTTGGCGAAGTTCAGGTTGTCGCGGCCCGAGTAGACGGCACCGGCCCGGTCCACGCCGACGATCTCCCCCACCCCGGCATCCAGCAGGATCTTCCCCACGGCCACTCCGGCGGCTCCCATGCCGGCGATGACCACCGACAGGTCGCCCATTTCGCGACCGGTCAGGCGACAGGCGTTCCACAGCGCGGCCAGCGTGACCACGGCCGTGCCGTGCTGGTCATCGTGGAAGACCGGAATGTCCAGGGCGGCACGCAGAGCCTCCTCCACGTGGAAGGCGGCGGGTGCTGCGATGTCCTCCAGATTGATGCCACCGAACGTGGGGGCCAACCGGATGACGGTGTCGATGATCTCCTGGGGGTCGGTGACGTCCAGGCAGATCGGGAAGGCGTCGACGCCCGCGAACTCCTTGAACAGGAGGGCCTTGCCCTCCATCACCGGCATGGCGGCCTCCGGCCCGATGTCGCCCAGGCCCAGCACCGCGGTGCCGTCGGTGACCACGGCGACCGTGTTCTTCTTGATGGTCAGCTCGTGGGCTCGGCCCGGCTCCTCGTGGATGGCCATGCAGACCCGGGCCACGCCCGGGGTGTAGGCCATCGACAGGTCATGCCGATCGTTCACCTCGGCCAGGGAGACGACCTCGATCTTGCCGCCCTCGTGCATGTCGAAGGTGCGGTCGTGCCAGTGGAGGATCTCCACGCCGGGCTGGTCCTCCACCGCCGCGATGACCGCCGCCGCGTGCTCCTCGTCGCGGCAGTTGGCCACCACGTCGTTGACCAGGAGGTCACCACGGACGTCGAAACCGCCCATGGACATGATGTTGGCCCCCGCCTCGCCAATGGCGGTGGCCAGGTGACCCAGCGTGTTGGGCACGTTGTCCAGCGCCACCTGGAGGTGGATGGAATAGGCCGCGGTGGGGAGGAAGGGCATCGGACGAGCCTAGGAGTGGCTCGCCGGAACGCCCCGATCAGCCAATCACGGGCAGCCCGTCAGGGGCAGGAGATCAGGGCCCCTCGTAGGGAAATCCCAGATCGAGGGCGGTCACCAGCGGACGGAAGGCGATGCCCGCCTCGGCGGCCGCCGCGCCACACGTGCCGCCCCGATCCACGATGGGGAGCACGGCCACCGGGTCGGCGCCCAGTGCCCGGACGGCCGATGCGGCCTCCAGCGGGGACGTGCCCCGGGTGACGGTGTCCTCGGTGATGACCACCCGGTCGCCGGGCAACAGGGCCCCGGCCAGTCGACCCTCGACCCCATGGCCCTTGGACTCCTTGCGGATGCTGAACGAGCGAAGGTGTCGACCCCGGGTGGCGGCCACCGCGGCGATTCCGAAGGCCACCGGATCGGCCCCGGCGGTCAGACCACCAATGGCCGTGATCGGGCCCACCCCCTCGGCCGCCGCAGCATCCAGGGCATCGATTTCGGCCAGCGCGGCATCGGCCACCAGCAGGATCCCCTCGGCCCGGCAGGCCGTCTGCTTGGCGTCGCAGAACCACGTGCTCTTCCGACCCGACTTGAGGGTGAAGTCCCCGGTGCGGATCGAGTGTTCCAACAGGTGGGCGATCAACGCCTCGCGACTAATCATCTCTCTGGCCATCTCTCTGGTCATGCCCCCGGGCTCCCGTCCATCCGGACCAGACCGGAGCCGGCCACCAGCTCGCCGACCACCCGGGCCGGTCGATCGTGGGAGCCCAGCGTGGCCACCACGGCGTCGACGTCGTGGGGCGGCACGGCCAGCACCATTCCGAGGCCCATGTTGAACACCCGGTCCATCTCGTCGTCGGACACGTCACCCATGGCCTGCAGCTCCCGGAAGAACCGCGGCACCTCCCACGTGGAGCGGTCGACCACCGCATCGAGCGTGTCGTCCATGACCCGGGGCAGGTTGCCGGGCAGGCCGCCGCCGGTCACGTGGGCCACGGCGTGGATCTCATGGGCGGCCAGGGCGGCCACCACGGCCGGGGCGTAGATCACGCTGGGGGCCAGCAGCTCGTCGGCCAGGGTGGTCGACGCCCCCTCCCATGCCGGATCGTCGAGTGACCGGCCGGCCACGTCGAAGGCCAGCCGGCGGGCCAGCGAGAAACCGTTCGACCGCAGGTTGGGCGACTCGATGCCGACCAGCACGTCGCCGGCCGCCGCCGCGGTGCCGTCCAACAGGGCATCGCGCTCGACGGCTCCCACGGCGAAGCCCACCAGGTCGAACTGGTCGGTGGCCATCACACCCGGATGCTCCGCCATCTCGCCGCCGATGAGCGCACAACCCGCCTCGGCGCACCCGGCGGCGATCCCCGCCACCAGGGCCTCGACGGCGTCGGGGTCGAGACGGCCCACGGCCAGGTAGTCCAGGAAGAAGAGCGGCGCAGCGCCCGCACAGACCAGGTCGTCCACGCACATGGCCACCAGATCGCGACCAATGGTGTCGAGTCGACCCGTCTCGCGGGCGATCTCGGACTTGGTACCCACCCCGTCGGTGGCCGATACGAGCAGCGGATCCCGGTAGCCCGACCCGCCGATGTCGAACAGGCCACCGAAGCCGCCGATGTCACCCATCACCTCGGGTCGGTAGGTACTCCGCACCAGCGGGCCGATGCGTTTCACGGCCTCCTCGCCGGCGTCGATATCGACCCCGGCCGCCCGGTAGCTCTCGCCCGAGTTCATCGACCCGATCCCATCAGACAGACCCCATCAACTGCGGCCGAACAGGCGGTTGGCGGCATCGGTCGGAAGCTCGGCCGCGGCATCGTCGTCACGGACCGGCATGGCCCGCTCGGGAGCCGGCGTACCGGCCGCTCCCTCGAGCACCGCCTTGGAGAGGTTCACCGGAATCTCGATGGGGTAGGTCCCGGTCAGGCAGGCGTCGCAGAACCCGGCGCCCACCGCCCCGGTGGCCTCCAGGAGGTGGTCCAACTTCAGATAGGTGAGGCTGTCCACCTCGAGGTACTCGCGGATCTCGTCCACGGTGAGATTGGCGGCCAGCAACTCGCCCCGGGTGCCGGTGTCCATCCCGTAGAAGCAGGGCCAGCGGTAGGGAGGCGAGGAGACCCGCATGTGGACTTCCGCCGCGCCGGCGTCACGCAGCATCCGGACCATGGCCCGTGTGGTGGTACCCCGCACGATCGAGTCGTCGACCACCACCAGCCGTTGGCCCTCGATGCTGTCGCGAAGCGGGTTGAGCTTCATGCGGACCGCCGCGGACCGCAGGGCCTGGGTGGGGGCGATGAACGTGCGGCCGATGTAACGGTTCTTGACCAGGCCCTGGCCGTAGGAGATGCCGCTGGCCCGCGCATAACCCTCGGCGGCCGGCATGCCCGACTCGGGTACCCCCATCACCAGGTCGGCCTCGACCGGTGCCTGATCGGCCAGCATCTCGCCCATGCGGACCCGGGCGTGGTGGACGCTCTGTCCATACAGCACGGCGTCGGGACGGGCGAAGTAGACGAACTCGAACAGGCACAGCTTCGGGTCGATGGCGTCGTCGTCGAACGGCCGGAGCGAACGCCAGCCGGTGCGGTCGATGACCACCACCTCGCCGGGGTCCAACTCCCGGACCATGTGGGCGCCGATCACGTCGAGGGCCGGCGATTCGGATGCCAGTACCCAGCCGCCGTCGAGGCGCCCCAGGCAGAGGGGACGAAACCCGTTGGGATCACGGACGCCGATGACCCGCTCATGGTCGGCAATGACCAACGAGAAGGCCCCATGGAGTCGGGGCAGTACCGCGGTCAGCGCGGCGTCCATGGCATCGGCCTGCGACAGGTTGCCGTGGCGGGCCAGTTCAGCGACCAGGAGTTCGGCCATGAGATCGGTGTCCGACGTGACCGCGCCGGGCAGCATCCCGGCCTCGGCAGCCAGCTCCTCGGTGTTGACCAGGTTGCCGTTGTGGCCCAGGGCGAACTCCACGTCGTCGACACCCCGGTAGACCGGTTGGGCGTTGCGCCACGTGCTGGACCCGGTGGTCGAATACCGGGTCTGACCAATGGCCAGGTCACCGGTCAGGGCGGCCAGCGTCCGGTCGTCGAAGGCATTGGAGACCAGGCCCATGTCCTTGACCACCGTCAGGGCCTCGCCATCGCTGACCGCCATACCCGCCGACTCCTGGCCACGGTGCTGCAGGGCGTAGAGACCGAGGTAGGTCAGATGGGCAACGGGATGGCCCGGCGCGTAGACACCGAAGACCCCGCAGGCCTCGCGGGGGGTGTCGTCGTCAGCACCGGCCGCCGGGAGGTTCTCCTGGTCGACGGCCGGGGTGGTCATCGGTTCGTGGTTCCGGCGCCCAGGGCCTCGGGCAACCGGTTCTGATGGGTGTGGCGAACGTCGTCGACGGCCACGTCCAGGAGACCCTTCACGATGAGGCGATCACCGGTGGCCAGGCCGATGCGGGTCGTCGGTACGCCGACGGCTTCGGCGGCGGCCAGCACCTCGGTGAGGCGTTCCGGATCGACGCAGCACACGACCCGACTGGGCCCCTCGCCGAACAGCGCCCGATGGTCGGGCACGCGGGCCAGATGGGCGCCCACGCCGGAACGAGCCACCATCTCGGCCACGGCCACGGCCAGTCCACCGGCCGACACGTCGTGCACGCCGTCGACCATGCCGTCGATGACCAGGGTGCGCACGAGGTCGGCCACCCGCTGGTGCAGGTCGAAGTCCAGCGGGGCCAACGTGCCGCCGGGGGCATCGTGGGCCGACCCCCAGAGCGAGCCGCCGAGCGACACGTCGTCGGGGCCCAACAGGAGGAGACGGTGCCCGTCGACGAGGGTGGCGCCGGGCGGACGACGATCCAGGTCGTCGACCATGCCCAGCAGGCCGATGACCGGAGTGGGGTCGATGTCCGTTCCGGCCGACTCGTTGTAGAGGCTGACGTTGCCGCCGATGACCGGGGCGCCGAAGGCCTCACAGGCCTCGCCCATACCGTCGATGGCCTCCGACAGCTGCCACATGACCTCGGGATGTTCGGGGTTACCGAAGTTGAGACAGTTCACGACGGCCAACGGGCGGGCGCCCACACAGGCCAGGTTCATGAGCGATTCGGCGACCAGCCGGGCCGTGCCGCCCCGGGGATCCACAGCGCACCAGCGGTGGTTGCCGTCGGTGGTCATGGCCAGGCCCCGTCCGGTCTCGGCGCCGGTGGTGGGATGGCGGAGCTTGAGCACCGAGGCGTCGTCGCCCGGACCGACGACCGTGTTCAGGAAGAGCTGGTGGTCGTACTGGCGGTACACCCAGGCCGGGCCGACCAGCAGGTCGAGCAGATCGGCACCCGGGTCTTCCGGCGGTACAAGATCGTCGGCCATCGGGCCGCGGGGCTCGGCCGGGGCGGAGCGGGGCCGGTCGTAACAGGGGGCGGCATCGTGGAGCGAGGCGGCCGGCACGTCGGCCAGCACCTCGCCGTCGAAGCCATCCAGGATCCGCAACGCGCCGCCGTTTGTGACCCGCCCGATCACCGTGGACGCCACCTCCCACCGCTCGCAGATGGCCAGTACCCGGTCGAGACCGTCGGGTTCGACAATGGCCAGCATCCGCTCCTGGGACTCGCTGGTCATGACCTCGTGGGCCTCCATGCCGGGCTCACGCCGGTGCACGGCCGACACGTCGACGTCCATGCCCACGCCGCCTCGCGACGCGGTCTCACTCGTGGCACAGGTCAGGCCGGCGCCTCCCAGGTCCTGGATGCCGACCACCAGGCCCTCGTCGAGCAGTTGGAGGCAGGCCTCGATGAGGCGCTTCTCCTCGTAGGGATCGCCGACCTGCACGCTGGGTCGCTTGTCCCCGTCGTCGTCGGCCGAGAACCCCGCCGAGGCCAGCACGCTGACCCCGCCGATGCCGTCGCGACCGGTGCTGGAACCCAGCAGCACGGCGAGGTTCCCCACACCGGAGGCCTGTCCGAGCACCAGTCGTTCGGTGGGCAGGATGCCCAGGCACAGCACGTTGACCAGCGGGTTGCCCTGGTAGGTCTTGTCGAAGACCACCTCTCCACCCACCGTCGGCACACCGACCGCGTTGCCGTAGCCCGACACCCCGGACACCACGCCCTCGGCGATCCACCGGCTGCGGGCATCGTCCAACGGGCCGAACCGCAGGGGATCCATGAGGGCGATGGGGCGGGCACCCATGGTGAAGATGTCACGGAGGATGCCACCCACACCGGTGGCCGCTCCCTGATAGGGCTCGATGGCCGACGGGTGATTGTGTGACTCGATCCGGATGGCCGCCGCGATGCCGTCGCCCACGTCGACCACGCCGGCGTTCTCGCCCGGGCCGACCA
>ERZ1046876.1087-NODE-1087-length-18610-cov-29.059175_pt1 | contig 18610 bp, 10 predicted proteins | sample MGYA00383094_ERZ1046876 | MGnify/ENA primary metagenome ERZ1046876 (study PRJEB29581, sample SAMEA5548364) | metagenome | biome: marine; feature: coastal; material: water | depth 50 m | study: Short-term variability in the microbial, nano- and picoplankton...
CAGTTACATACTTAAAATCTGTAAGTTCAGTAGATACACACATAATAACTTTATGCAAGCCTCCATTGCGCTCGTTTAGAAATGTTTGAAAATCTTTAATAATCATAGATTATATATCCTTGATTTAGGAAGGGAATACTTCTATTGTTCTTTCTTCTCTAACTAAATCTGCCCACTTGCCTTCGTATCTTGTACCTTTGACAATATGGTTATCAACCCAATGATAATTACCACCTCTTGGTTTTCCCATTAATAAGCCGTGATATTTAAAGCCGTACTTATTTAGCCAAGCCTCTGTAATATCTCTTACGTCTTCGGTTCTTGAAGTAAAGAATGTAATCACATGTCCTTCGTCAAACCATTTATTAAGAGTCTCTACAGCACCAGTATATGGTAAAACTACTGACATTCTTTCAGGCTCTTCGTTTGGTACATCATCTGTAATTGTACCGTCAATATCAATTAAATAATTCTTAGCACCATTCTTTAAAACGGGTGATACTAAATGCCCATCATCTCCAACGATCTCGTTAAATGTAATCTCTTTCTTCATTTTTTGTTATTTAGGTTTTTGTAAAATTCTATATCTTTAGAATGTATAATTGAAAATACTTCTTTTGCTTCTTTTGAAAATACAACGTCTTGGTTTTTCTTTCTAATAGGACCTTCGTTATGTTTTTCTAGATCTATTGTAATGCCTGTCTTTTTCTTGACTAGATCCCACCCCTTATTAATTTCTTTGAAATCGATTACTAAATCCATAGGACCTGCGTTTAACCAATCCACTTGTAATGAGCAATCTACCGGCCTATACCATTTCGTATTTAATGTATTTAACATTAACATCGCATCTAAATCTAACTCTTTAGTAGATTCACTAAATGGTAACCGTCCTTCTTTATTTTTAAAGAACCATTCCATTCTTTCACCAAACTTCCTTAATGGATGTCTAACATGATCTAAATACATTGACATATACCAATCTAAAGGTTCTCTAACTGTACAGAATTTAAAATAGCTATTCCATCTATAGTCTCCTATATGGTAAAGTTCTTTTACAGCCTGAGCTGAAAAATGACCATACGGTGATTTATCATTATCACTTTTTAAACAATCCGGATCAGCTTTAATTAAAGCTTTTTCTACAGACGTAGAACCAGTCTTTGGTATTCTAATGAATATTACCTTGTACTTATCTGAAACTATCACGTGTTACTGCTTTCTCATGAATGAAACGCAAATGTATCTTTTACCTGCATGGATTGGTCTAGCACCATGTAGGTGAGTAACCATTCCAGGGTGAAGCGTAGCCGTTCCAACTCTTTCTGGATTTGATAATAAATTATATTTTGGGAACCATGTTCCACCGCCGTCAAATTCATCATTTAATTTAACAACCATAGTTATGTGACTAAAGTCGTGGTGTAAGCTTAAATGTGATTGGCGGTCTGTAGTATATCTTGCAAGGAAGTTTTCACTAAACATATCCTTCCAACCTTTACCTTCTAATGTCCATAAGTGAATACAAAGAGGATAAACAACTTCTTTAAGAACTTGATGATATGCTGATTGTAATCCAATGTCTTGTAGTAATACATCATTCGTAGGATAGAATTCATGTCTATCAATAGTCCATTTATTTAAAGCTTCAGAAAGAGCTACTGCTTCTCTACAAAACTTTTCTGTAAACAATGGAAATTCAAATACATTATCTCCTACATCGTCAACCATAAGATCGAACTCTCCTCTTAACATTCCGTTATCTACGTACTTAGCCTTCCATGCATCCCAATCAGCAGTATCTAATATTTCAAAATACGGTTGAGGTTCATCTATCTTATTTTTATTTTCTTTATTATTTTTCATGAGGTTCGGGTTCTGATTAGGATTTAATTCTATAGTAGAATCTTCTTGTTTTCTTTTTTGTGGAATATAATTTTGCTTTGCAGTTGCAATAACATTTAATTTAGGAGGAAATAGCTTTGCAATATCTGGACGTCTATGTTCAGTAAAAGTAGCTGTCATAAATTCATCAGCAGGAATTAAGTTTTCTTTAATATTATATTCTAATAGTTTTTTAGCACCTTCGAGTGTGACTACATAAGCATGTGTACAATAACTTGCAACAGGCTTAACCCAAGAACCGCCAATAGACTCTTCTTTAGCCTCCTTGTTAATCTTCCATCTACCAAGGTATGCAATATCAAATGAAGTTGAAGGTTCGTCTAATAGACCTATATTAGCCTGTGATGGATCGAAGTCGTCTTCAAAAATAAGAGTTCTTTCTAAACCCTCTGCTACAATTCTTTCCCATACATGAATATGAGATGACATACATCCTATTTCACCTGGCAGTATATCTCTTTTCCACCAAGCATTCCATGAGTCTTTTAAATTCCAGCCTTTATACGCAGAATATCCTTCTGGAGTTCCGTTTTCATTTCCATTCCAAGCAGGGTGTAATTCATAACCGGTCTTGCCTGCAAAGTTTAGCCTTTGTAGATTAGCAGATGTTTTCTTCTGCATAGCTACATCCTGGCTATCTAAAGTAATTACATAAATTTTATCTATTTTCATGCTGCATCTATTTTTTTAAATTCTTTTTTGTCATTTGTTAATCCGTCTATAAGATCTTTCCATAGGTATGCTCTTTCATCCCATGTCTGTTTCTTAGCCCACTGATAGCCTTTATTTTTAGCAAATTCTTTTAATGACGGGGACATTTGTTTTAATGTTTCTACTAATTTATCCCATTTTGTTTCATCATTATCTAATACTATACCCGAGTGTACTGTTTCCACAAGCGCGGCAACTCTAGTAGCAATTGGTAATACCTTTGCGTATTGCATTTCTAAAGCAGTAATACAATACGTTTCATAATAATCTGTTAAATAACACCACATATCAGATTCTAGCATCGCTCTGTGTAAAGTGATTTGATCTACTGGTCCATGGAACGTTACATCCATGTTTTCAAATTTTAGTTGATGTTCTTTAATCCATTTCATTTCTTCATATTCATTAGAATACGATGGCCAATAAACATTTAAGGTAGCATCTGATAGAGCTCCTTTAATTTTATGCCAGTTTTCTAATAATTCTACTAGACCTCGATCAATAGCAGAAGACCATATAAATGAATTAATTTTTTTAGGGGGATGTCCAACGAATGTTTTTACATCTATTCCATTTGCAATTCTACATTGGTTAGTTTTCTTCCAGCTATAATTCTGTTCCCAAATAGTAGAATGCCACCATGTTAAAGTAACTACGGCATCAATCAAACCAGTACTAGGGTTCATGATATCATCAATCGTATCAGTTGACATAACATTTCCTCTCCAATACGGGTGACCGTCAGTATTATGTGCCCAAAATACTTTCTTAGCTTTAATATAGCCTTCAAATTCTAAAGGCATGTGTAGATAATTAGTACCTACTATAACATCGAAAGTGTCAAAATGTCTTTTATGGATATGTTCAATACCACAATAGACTACTCCATTAATTTTACCAGAATCTTTAACAGCTCCTGACACAACTATATCCCAACCAAAATTAACTAATCTTTCAGCTATTTTTAAAACAGCTAATTCTGAACCAGCAATTCCTGATGTAGTATTTCCATCCCATTCGGTTTTTTGATAACCTACCCAAAATAGTATTTTCATATTATCTATAATGTCCTCCACCTACCCAGAGCACTAATGATCTTCTAAGACCTTTAGTTACAGGAGATACTCTATGCATCATATAGCTTGGAAATAAAACTCCAACTCCTTTTCCTCTTTCGCAGGTTATGTTATTATCTAATTCTCCGGTGCCGTTTGATCCTGTGCATATTTGAAGATCACCACCTTCATATTCTTCACTAGTAGAAAGTTGTATAGTAATTGATACTTTTCTTTTGCTAGCCGTTGCACCTTCACCTATATCTTGGTGCCAATCATAATGCCCTTTTTCAGAAGCATAATATTCTGTATATTGAATATATTCCAAAGCAGTTCTTAAATCAAAATCCCATAAAGTTTTATTTGCTTCAACTGCTAGCGACATCATTCTTTCATATAGCCATTCGAAATCTCCATTTGGAGTATTTGGTAGCCACTTAACTTTAGACGTTCTAGTAGAACCTCCATCACCTTCACCTAATGTACTTGCTATTTCTCCTTCTGGGAGTTCTGATGCTAATCTAATTATTTGATCTACCTCATCTTCAGAAAGCGCATTCCTGAACCAGTAGTATTGTTGTGGATCATTTTGACTAGACTCAAATATATTTGACATGTAAAAAATTGTTTAATAGTTATACGAATATAAACTGATTTGTTTATTTATCTAGCTTATTTATAGTACAACTTAACTAAAACATTTACATATAATAGATATTGATTTAAAGGAATAGTTTAGAACAACTTTAAACAGTCTCCACTATGCGATCTTCTTTACTATATTAGATATTATACCCATAAGGGTCATATCATTAGAAGCCACTAAAATGGTTATAGACCTGCTTGATTTTTAGCTGCTTCAGCCCTAACATCTAGTTCTTTCATAGCTTCAATAAGTATTGAATTTAAGTGAGCGTAATTAATAGTATAATATCCCGGAAGATTTTTTAGCTCATCAACTAACAGAGGTTCAATTTCTTGTAACTCTTGTGCTATTAAACCAATTCTTCTAGGTTTTTGTTCACCTTCTTCAACTCTATCAAAACCAAATTCATCAGCTAATTCGTTAGCATAGAAATAATAACCGTTCATTAGTTTAACTTTCTCAAGCGCTTGTAAGTAAGTACCCGCAATATCTTTTAATCTAGAATCTGATTTTGGTTTCCCATCAATATGTTCTCCAGGAGGGCCTGCAGGTCCAATAGCACCTGTTTGACCTTTAGGACCTTTTGGCCCAGTTGGTCCAAGTGATCCGATTCCTCCCCAATTTCCTGCGGGACCTTGTGGACCTTGTGGTCCAGCCACACCCTGGGCTCCTGTTTTAGAATTTTGAGCTCCTTGAGGTCCTTGAGGTCCTGGCGCTCCTGCTGCTCCAGGTTTACCAGCATCACCTTGTGGTCCAGTAGGTCCTGTTTTACCTTGCGGTCCTTTAGCACCTGTTCCACCTTGGCCACCTGTTAAACCAGTTCCACCGCCTGGTCCTCTTGTACCTTTAGGTCCAGTAGGTCCAGCGCCCCCTCGAGCACCTTGAGCACCTGTGAAACCTTTAGCACCACCGGCACCAGTTCCACCAGTTCCACCAGTTATACCTTTAGGTCCTTGAGGTCCTCTATTACCTCCACCACCAGTTCCACCGCCTGGTCCTTGTGAACCAACTGGTCCTTTTGGTCCGCCTGGTCCTTGTGCGCCACCGCCACCAGTTATACCTTTAGCTCCTATTCCACCAACCGGGCCTTTTGGTCCGCCTGGTCCTTGAATACCTTGTGCACCACCGCCACCAGTTATACCTTTAGGTCCTTGTGCGCCACCGGCTCCAGTTCCACCTTTAGGTCCTTGTGCACCACCGCCACCAGTTATACCTTTAGCTCCTGTTCCACCAACCGGGCCTTTTGGTCCGCCTGGTCCTAGAATACCTTTTGCGCCTCCGCCACCAGTTCCACCTTTAGGTCCTTGAGGTCCAGTGCCCCCTCGAGCACCTTGATTACCTGTGAAACCTTTTGGTCCTTGTATTCCAGTTATACCTTTAGGTCCTTGAATACCTTTTGCGCCTCCGGCACCAGTTCCACCCTGGGCACCTTGGCCACCTACAGCACCACCGCCACCCTGGGTACCAACATTAGTAAACGCGCCACTTAAATAACCACTAACTATATTTGGAGTTGAAGAAGTTACTTCTTCCATTCTAGGATGTGCGAATACTAATTCTGTACCAGAACTATTAGCATAGTAATGATATGTTCTATGTCTAAGTGATGTAGTTGTAGATTGCATTACAGCATCACCACCTAGGTTACAACCGTTAGTCTCAAATACTTGACCATTTTGTGCCATTGTATATACACCAGTTTGTGAGTCTCTAGAAGTAGTTCCAGTTCCTGAAGGGAATACATGACCTACTACTAAATACCATACATCTTTTGTGTAACCACTAACACCACGACATTCAAAATAAGGATTACCTTGTTCAGCTCCGTTGTTTCCTCTTAATACATAAGAACCTCCTCCATTTGTTCCCATATAGAATGTACCATTAGCTTGTGTTGAAATTCTTTTCATCCATACACTAAATCTATACTTTTTAGTATGATCTACACTATGGAATGAACTGTTCCATCCACCATCAGCACCACTATTAGTACCATCTGGTTGAGTTCTCCATAATACAGTGTTTTCTCCATAAGGTCCTTCACCGTATTCTAATATGTTTTCATTTGAGCCACCATTACGCGAAAATCCAGTAGCTGAAGTATTACCTGCGTACCATGTTGAATAATCTAACATATTCATATCGCCGTCCGCATCAGTATTATTAACACCATCGAATCCTCTCTTTCCTTGCGCTCCGACTGTTCCTTGATTACCTAGCTTACCCTGTGGTCCTTTTGCTCCTGTTGTACCCTTTGGTCCTTGTGCTCCACCAGGTCCGGTTGCACCAGTTGCACCTTTTGCACCAGTTGCACCTTTTGCACCAGTTGCACCTTTTGCACCAGTTGCACCTTTTGGGCCACCAGCGCCTCTTACACCTTTTGAACCTTGACCTCCGGTTAGACCGAGTGGTCCTTGTGCTCCTGTAACTCCACCTCCACCGGTTGGTCCCTGTGCTCCACCAGCACCTTGGCCGCCTTGAGCACCAATCTTTCCTTTAGCACCACCGCCACCGGTTGGTCCTTGTAAACCTTCAAATCCTTGTGGTCCACTAAATCCTATTGCACCTTTTACACCCTGAGCACCTTGATTACCTTTTGCACCGCCGGCACCTTGAGCACCAGTTGCACCTTTAGCACCTTGACCTCCTTGAATACCCTTTAAACCTTGAGCACCTTTAGGTCCCTGTGCACCAAGTGCACCAACGCCTCCAGTTGCTCCTTGTATTCCAGTTCCACCTTTAGCACCTGGTGATCCAGTAAAACCAGCTTCACTTGTTGCAGGTTGAGTACCTTTAGCACCTTGTGGTCCTGTTACACCTTTTGCACCACCGGCACCAATTATACCTTGCGATCCTGTATTGCCTTTAGCACCTTGTGGTCCTTTTGGTCCTTGTCCACCCTGTCCACCAGTTAAACCAGTTTCTCCTTGTGGTCCTTGTTTACCTTGAACACCTTGGTTACCCTGAAGTCCTAGAAAACCCTTTAGTCCTGTTCCACCTTTATTACCTTGTTTACCTTTATTTCCTTTTGTTCCAAGAATACCTTTAGCACCTTGAACACCTTTAGCACCTGTAACTCCCTTAGCTCCAGTTCCACCTTTAGGTCCTGTTGTTTGTACTCCTTTATTTCCTTGTCCACCTTTAGGTCCTGTTGCACCTTTAGGTCCTATAACATCTACACCTACGCCTCCGGTTTTACCTTGACCACCTTTTGCACCTTTAAGACCTTGTGCACCTTGGAATCCTCCAATACCAATTGCTCCGGGAGAACCTTGCGATCCTTTATTACCTTGTGCACCAAGTGCACCAACGCCTCCAGTTGCTCCAATCTCACCAGTTGCACCTTGTCCACCTGTATTTCCTTTAGCACCGTCTTTACCATTTAATCCAGCTAACCCATTAACACCAACGGCACCTGGAGATCCTAATGCTCCTTTTAAACCAGTACCACCCTTTTGGCCTTTCGAGCCGATTATACCTTTTGCGCCGACAATACCAGTATCACCAATTCCACCCTGTTGTCCAAGTCCTCCTTGTCCACCTTGTGGGCCTAGAATACCCTTTGAACCAGTATCACCAATTCCACCTTGGTCACCTGTTATACCTTTAGCTCCTGTTCCACCTTGAATACCTTGAAATCCTTGTGGACCCTGTTTTCCTTGTGCACCAATTCCACCTTGTGGTCCAACTTGTCCCTTTTCACCAACTCTACCTTTAGCACCTTGACCACCAATAATACCAACAGTACCAGTAGAACCAATTCCACCTTGTGGTCCCTTTGCTCCTTGTCCACCTTGTGAACCTTTAGCACCACCATCTCCAGTTTTACCTAGAAGGCCTTGTTCACCAATTACACCAGGAGATCCTAATGCTCCTTTTGCACCAGCAGTACCTAAAATACCCTTAGGTCCAATAATACCTTTAACTCCTTTAGCTCCAGAGCCACCTTGAAGTCCTAATGCTCCTTTACCAGGTCTTACACCTTTAATACCTTTAGGTCCAATCGCACCCTTTTCACCTTGAATACCTTTTGTACCTTGGATTCCTTTAGATCCATCGATACCAATAATACCAATGCTTCCTTTAGATCCTTGTACACCTTTAGGTCCTTGTGCTCCACCGCCACCATCTGGGCCTTGAACACCTTTTATACCTTGAGCTCCTTTCGGTCCAACTATAGGTTTTGCACCTTTATTACCTTTTGGTCCTGGTTGACCTTTATCACCTGCTAAGCCAAGCCCTCCAGGAAATCCAGTTTTACCCTGAGCTCCTTGTGGACCTTGAATACCTTGAATACCTTTTGTTCCAATTGAACCAGTAGCACCTTGAGCACCAACACCGCCTTGAGCACCAACACCACCCTGAGCACCTTGGCCTCCTCCAATACCAACTGCTCCAGTAGAACCAATTCCACCTTTCGCGCCAGCTATACCAGGACCACCTTGTGCACCGGTTGCTCCAGGAGAACCTGTACTACCCTTTGATCCTTTATTTCCAGTAGATCCTTTTGGACCTGCTACACCTTTACTACCATCAGGACCTACACTACCAGGAGAACCTGCAACACCAGGTGCTCCAGCATTTGGGGCACTAATTGCTTCATAATTTCCTGTTACTGTATTATATCCTAAGTAATCGCCGGTCGTAGCGCCACTACTTGGGAGGTTTAATCCGAGTACTTGCTTTGCACTTATCTTTGACATATTATTCTGGGCTATTTAATTCAGTTTCTATCGCTATTAATTTTGTATCTAATTCTTTAATTGCTTCTACCAATACTGCGGTTAGTTTAGAGTAATCAACACCTAAATATCCAGGGTGTCGCGGAAGTTCAAAAACAAGCTCTGGAATTTGTGCTTGTACTTCTTGTGCAATTACACCAACTTGTGGAGTTGGATCATTATATCCAAACGAGTTTGCAAGTGCATTATTATTCCATGTAATACCTCTTAGTGCATTGACTTTACTTAATGCTCCAGATACAGGTCCTACAACAGTTTTTAATCTACTATCCGAGAAGCTGGTTGGTCCTTCTGGTCCCATCGGTCCAGTTGCACCTTTTTGTCCTTTTGCTCCTGATGCACCAGTCGGTCCAACACTACCCTGCTTACCTTGCGGTCCTTGTGCACCAGTCGGTCCAGTTGGTCCTTGCGGTCCCATTGCTCCAGCAGGTCCAATATTTCCTTTTGGTCCAGTAGGTCCAGTAGGTCCTTGTGCTCCATTATTTCCTTTTGCTCCACCAGGTCCAGTTGCTCCGGCAGCACCTATACCACCTTGTGGTCCAGTCGGTCCGGTTGGTCCAGCAGGTCCGGTTGGTCCAGTTGCACCGCCACCACCTTGTGGTCCAACTGGGCCTGTTGATCCAACGGATCCAGTTGCACCTTGACCACCCTGAGCTCCAGTAGGTCCTTTTGCTCCTTGAGCTCCACCACCACCTTGGTAACCTTGAGGTCCAGTAGCACCTTTAGCACCACCTGGTCCAGTTGATCCAGTATTTCCTTTAGCACCACCTGGTCCAGTTGATCCAGTTGCACCTTTTGCACCGCCACCACCTTGGGCACCGGTATTTCCTTTAGCACCTCCACCACCTTGTGGTCCAGTTGCTCCAGTATTTCCTTTTGCACCGCCACCACCTTGAGCACCAGTTGCACCTTTAGCACCACCGCCACCTTGAGCACCAGTTGCACCTTTAGCACCACCGCCACCTTGAGCACCAGTAGGTCCTGTAAGTCCTGTCGGTCCAGTTCCACCTTGAGCACCAGTTGCACCTTTAGCACCTCCGCCACCTTGTGGTCCGGCTGGGCCTGTTGATCCAACGGATCCAGTTCCACCTTGAGCACCTTGAGGTCCAGTTGCACCAGCTCCTCCTTGAGCACCACCGCCACCTTGAGGACCTTTAGCTCCAGTTGGGCCTTGGAATCCTTGAGCACCTTGTGGTCCTTTTGCACCAGTATATCCTTTAGGTCCTACAATACCTTGTGGTCCAGTATTTCCTTTTGGGCCTGTTGCACCTTGTGCGCCAATACTTCCTTGAGCACCACCGCCACCTTGAGGTCCCATCGGTCCTTTAGCACCAGTTGCACCACCGCCACCTTGAGCACCACCGCCACCTTGAGCACCACCGCCACCTTGAGCACCGACACTACCTTGTGGTCCTTGTAAACCTTGAGCACCTTGTGGTCCAGTAGGTCCATTTACACCTTGAGCACCAGTTGCACCTTTTGCACCTTGAGCACCAGTTCCACCAGTTATACCTTTAGGTCCGGTTGGGCCTTGAGCACCACCGCCACCTTGAGAGCCTTTAGCTCCAGTTGCTCCTTGTGGACCTGTTGAACCTTGTGGTCCTTGTGGTCCAGTTGCACCAGGTGATCCAGTAGATCCACCGCCACCTTGAGCACCTTTAGCTCCAGTAGCACCGCCACCACCTTGTGGTCCTTGAGCACCAACGCCACCTTGAGCGCCGCCGCCACCTTGTGGACCTTGTTTACCTTGCGGTCCAGTTGCACCAGTTATACCTTTTGCACCAGTTGCACCTTGTGGTCCCTGTGCTCCAGTTGGTCCTCTTAAAGCTTGAGCTCCAACTGCACCTTGTGGTCCTTGTAAACCTGTAGCTCCAGGAGAACCTGTTGTACCTTTTGCTCCGGTTGCACCACCGCCACCTTGATTTCCTTTTAAACCAGTTCCTCCTTGAGGTCCTGTAATTCCTTTAACTCCAGTTGGTCCTTGGTTACCAAGCGGTCCAATACCACCTTGAGGTCCTTGTGCACCGACAGCTCCTTGAGCACCAGTTGCACCAGTTTCACCTAAGTCTCCTTGACCACCTTGAGCACCTTGAGCTCCAACTGCACCGCCACCACCTTGGGCACCTTGAGCACCTTGAGCACCTTGCGGTCCAGTAACTGATAATCCAGCAGCACCTTGAGCACCTTGAGCACCTTGAGCACCTTGCGGTCCTGTAATAGAAGCTCCTTGAGCACCTTTAGTACCTTGGGCTCCAGTTGCACCTTGTCCACCAGTTAAACCAGTTTCTCCTTGTGGTCCTTGCAAACCTTGAATACCTTTTGCTCCTTGAGATCCACCAGGTCCAGTTGCACCTTGATTTCCTTTTAAACCAGTTCCTCCTTGTATACCTTGAGCACCTTTAGCTCCAGCTCCACCTTGTAAACCGTTAGATCCACTATTACCTTTTGTACCAGTTGCACCTTTTACACCTTGGACACCTTGAGCTCCTTGAGCTCCTTGGGCGCCTCCGCCACCTTGAGCACCTTGAGCACCTTGATTACCTTGTAAACCGATTATACCCTGAGGTCCTTGTTTACCCTGAATACCTTTTGCACCTTGAGCACCAGTCCCTCCTTGAGGTCCTGTAATTCCTTTAGCACCACCTGGTCCCTGAAATCCTTGAGCTCCTTTAGCTCCACCTAATCCTTGAAGACCTTGAGCACCTTGTGGACCGGTTACACCTTGTTCACCTTGAATACCCAATGTTCCTTTATCTCCAGTATCTCCAGTAGATCCTTGAGCTCCTTTTGATCCTTGTGGACCGGTTACACCTTGAGGTCCTTGAATACCTGTTGCACCTTTTTGGCCGCCACCACCTTGAGCACCTTTATTACCAACATCACCTTGTGGTCCAAGTCCTCCTTGTAAACCTTGAGCACCTTGAGCACCTTGAGCACCTTTTTGGCCACCTAGACCACCTGTTCCCTGGGCACCGGTACCACCTTGAGCACCTTTATTACCTTGTAAACCTTGAGCACCTTTATCTCCTCCAGCACCCTGAGGTCCAACATCACCTAAGTCTCCTTGAGCACCGGTACCACCTTGAGCACCGACACCACCTTGTGGTCCTTGTAAACCTTGAGCACCTTGTAAACCTGCAGCTCCTGTTAATCCTATTGATCCCTGAGCACCTTTATTACCAGTAGCTCCTTGTATTCCAACAGAACCAGGAGATCCTTGAGATCCCTTTGCTCCACCAGCACCACCAGCACCTTGAGCACCTAGGCCACCTTTTTGACCGATAGCACCTTTAGCACCTTGAGCACCGATATCACCCTGAGGTCCATCATTACCTTGAGCGCCTTGGATTCCATCACTACCTTGTGAACCTTTAGAACCTTGTGTTCCTTTATCACCTACTATTCCTTTTGTACCAGTTGCACCTTTTGTACCATCAGCACCTTTAGCACCGATTACACCTTGTGCACCAGTATCTCCTTTTAATCCATCGGATCCATCAAGTCCATCAATACCTGCAGAACCAAGAGCTCCTTTATCACCCTCATCGCCTTCAAATCCTTTATCACCAGCTGCTCCGTTAGAACCAGCTGCACCAGTTGCACCTTTTGCACCGGCAGCTCCTTTTGCACCATCTGCAGGTGCTGGATTATTTACCCATTTTGTTCCGTTCCAATATAGGTAATCTCCCGCTGCTGAATTGGATAATTGAAACTCGTGTATTTGTTTTAATCTTAGTCTAGACATTTAATACGTTTGTATTTTTATTCAAGTTATATTATATATCAGTTATTCTTAATGTATCGGTAAAGATTCACTAAAAATGATTGTGTAATTTCATGATATTTTAATTAAAATATATTATAGTATAAATTTGTTTTCCAATTATATCTTAAAGATAGCTTATGTTCATTCTTTCCAGAGTAAAGATTGTCTATTAATTTAGAATACGTTAAAACTAATTCTTCATTATAGACAGTATATCTGGTTATAGCTTTTTCTGTTCTTTCTGTATAATCTTCTATATTTTTATCGTGATTATTAACAACCCATTTTAAAAGTTCGGATCCTTTTCCTATTTCAAAATCTGGATAGTAATAACCAGCATCCTTTAGCATATCTGCATTATGTATTAACGGAAATTGTAAATATAAACAATCTAAGTATGCATAATTTAAAGGATTTTCCCATTGATGTGATATAACAATATCTGCCCATTTAGATAATAAGTAATGTACTGGCCATCTATGTTGAACTTGCATTAAAGCACCTCCTTTTGAATTTTTTGTTTGACCTAACGTTAGGCCACCAACAAATTCTTTCCAAAATGGATTTTTATATAACCTAGCAGCACTTGCAATATGAAAGTTTTTAAATACCTCTCCGCCCTTTTGAAGATAATCTTCTGCTATTAATGTAGGAATCATACTAAATTTAACCACATTCATATTTGGTTCAAATACTATTAATTGTAAATCTTCAATCTTTTTATTTGGGACGTAAACTGGAACTCCTTCTACTGTAGGCATTTTTTTACCATCGGCATCTACTGACTCTCCATAAAACTTTTCGCTGTTATCAATAAACATTGGGTCCCACACAAAAGGCACTGGCATAACCTTATCCGCTTGCAACTTATTAGTTACACGATAATACTCGTGGTTCTGATATCCTTGTTGTGGCACATACCAAATTTCGTCAAATAATGAGTTATATGTAGGTCTTACTCCTGGATCTTCTTTAAAGATCATATTTTCCATATCGATAACATAATTATTACCGCATGCATATTTAATAACTTTTCTATTAGGATCTACATCTTTCCAAAGCTTTGCTTGCGCTGGGCCAAGTGTAGTACCTAAGCATATTAATATATCACATGATTCTTTTTTAATGATATAATCATAACATGGGAACTTTTCGTCGTCCCACATTAAATCTTCAGATTTTAATAAGCCTGTTATTGAGTTTCTATCAACATCTTTACGTGTATCTAATAAGTAAACATGATGTCCGGTGCGTTTTAATACGTTTGCTAAAAAAATAGCATTCATCTTAATACCATTAATCCAAATACTCTCTTTAGGACCTTGTAGTCCTATTGTTATGCCTATTGTTTTAGGTTCTGTTCCTGTTAAAGTCTCTGCCATATTCTTAAATATTTAATCGGTTGTTTTATATATCTGCAAAATAAAAAAGGGTCCCCGAAGGGACCCTTTAATTTTCTAATCAAATTAGACTTTGTTACTCAAACTAATTACGCTTGAATTCCGATTACATGAATGTGATCGTCTGCTTCTAAGTCGTATCCAAGTCCTACTAGGTTGAAAGTCATACCGTCTCCAGTATTATACCCTTCAGTAGTAGATACTACAGGTCCTTCAAATTCATTACCTGAAGCGTTAACTATTACGATACCTGTTTGGTGAACTTCTAATCCGTTAATGAAAACAGATAAGTCATCGTTTGAACCAAACTTAACTGCAACTTGAGTTCTAAACGACGTCTGAGAAACTGGTAAACCACCAAGCTTTAAATACGTTGTTTGTCCTTCTAAAGCAGCATCAACAGCTTCTAAAGATGTTACATCAGCGTTAGTAGCAGCTATTTCAGCAGCTAAGTCAGAAGATACACCATCAATGTAAGTATCTAAAGATGTTACATCAGCGTTAGTAGCAGCGATTTCAGAAGCTAAGTCAGAAGAAACTCCATCAATATACGTGTCTAACGACGCGATATTTGCAGAAGTACCTGCACCAGCTAATACTAGATCAATACTAGAAACGTCTCCGTTTGTAGCAGTGATTTCAGCAGCTAATTCAGCAGAAAGAGCTGTGGTATCTGCTTCCGCAGCCGTCATTCTTTCATCTTGTGAAGTTTGCTTAAGATCAATACTAGAAACGTCAGCGTTAGTAGCAGCGATTTCAACAGATAAATCATCCTCATCGTTAGAGATTCTTAAGTTAATTGAAGAAACTTGCCCAGCTAGGAAGTTATCATCAGCTAAATCTAATGAATCAACATAAGCGATTACCTCAGCGAACTGATCTAGATCTACGTCTGCACCAGCTACAATTGCTGAAACAGCAGTTGAGTTAGCAGCAATATCACCTTCGTTTACTCCGTGTCTTGTATCAGAAGAACCGAATCTTGTATCAACAGAACCGAATCTAGTATCACCAGAAGTGTCCTTAGCTTGTAATGCTGAGATTTCAGCATTAGTTGTTAGGATTTCAGCACCTAATGCATTAGATACTGCAGTTAAATCTGCATTATCAGCAGCACTAGCTACATCTGATTCAATACCAGTCATTCTAGTATCTTGTGAAGTTTGCTTAAGATCAATGCTGTCAACGTCTCCGTTTGTAGCAGCGATTTCAGCAACTAATGCGTTAGACACTGCGTCTAAATCACTAGCTGTTCCAAGAGTAGCTAAAACTACATCAATACTGTCAACGTCTCCGTCCGTAGCTGCGATTTCAGATACTAATGCAGATGAAACTGCATCAGCCTCAGTAGAGATAGCTGAAATAATAGCTGCGTTTTGATCCGCATCGTTGTCGATTAGTCCTTGTACTGCAGTAGTAAAGTCACTAATTTGTTTTACTTTTAATCTTGCCATATTATTTAATTGTTTATTTAGGCCTAAAGAGACGTTAGTGTCTCCTCATTCTTATCTATCAAGATATTACCGGTGAATAGCAAGATATCAGGGTTAATATGATACATATTGAAAAATATTAGTATATTACAATCCATATAAACAAAAAAGAGAGCCGAAGCTCTCTTTTTAAAAATTTGTTAAACCAATAGTGGTTTATACATCGTTAGATGACGCAGCATAATCAATGTCAATATCATCATCCGTTTCTAATTCATAAGTAGCGATAGATCCCATCCAATATAAAGTATCTCCTGCTACAATATCAGCAATTAATTTTGCAGTTGTTCCTCCGTCTGCGGAGAAATAAGCTCCTTCATCTTTAGCACCATCGCCTAAATTAATTTGTAAGCCATTTACTTTTACTACAACTGCACTATCACTAAATGGAGTATAAGTTATTGAAAGTCCTGTGGTGTCTCCGTCATTTAAAGTGACACTTGGATTTTTATTGTAATCTACTCTAGTGTTTACGCCTGTTTCAGCAACACCGCCGCCGCCTTCAGATTCCATTAATAATAAGAATGGTACTCTACCTGAGTTTGAAGATACAGCTCCGCCTGCATTAATATATCCACTAGTAATAGGTGAACCTGTAATTTTAATTGGACCACCAGCTGCTCTACTAAGAGTTAATACCGGAGAACCAACCGTAGCTGACTCACCAATTCCTGTCCATGATGCAGTTCCTACAACGTTAGTACTAAATGCTGCTGGTGCAACATTAGTAAGAGTAACTCCTGTTGCCGAGCCTGTAGTTGAAATTTTTATAGTTTGTCCATCGTATGAAGTCATATCTACTAATTCTGCTACAAGATCTAAACTACCTGCAGTAATTGCAGCTTGAAATTTAGTTAACATTGCAGTTGGAGAAATTACATCATAGATATCTCCTAAGCTTAATGTATCATCTGGGTTATCGAATAAAATAGTTTGCGCTGCATTTACACCGTCACTTATTGTAATCTCACCAATTGCAGGAGGTTGTCCTTGTATACCTGTTACAACATAAGAATCACTTACACTATAATAATCACTAGATGCATAGGCAGGTTCGGAATCACCACCTTGAATACTTACTGGAGTTGCTGACGCAGTTGCAGTTACATTATGAGAACTTGTACCGCTATTAATTAAAGTTTTAAATGCATCAATGTCTGCTGGAACTGAATCTCCACCAGGACCATCGAAAATAGTAATATCATTTAGGATTACTATATCAATAGCAGTGGGTACCGCAGTACCTGCAATCTGAGATGAAGCGATAGCAGTATTTAAGTGCATATAAGATGCTTTACCACCTTCAACTGTTGTAATTTCACCAGCATTATTTGGGTCTGTATAATAAACCCCTCCTGGATTAGCTGTTAAAGCTTCCGGATCTTTGTAATTTCTAATAATATCATTAAATGGTTTTACAAAAATATCTTTGCCGTTTCTAATTATATCAATTACTGTACCTACTTTAATGGCAGAACCACCAGCTGTACCGAATTTTACAATATTACCTGAACCATTAATAGTTACAATATCTCCTTTTTCTACAGTAGGAGCTGAATCGTGTGAGAATTTAACTCTATCATCTGCTTCGTTTACTACGAAACGTGATTGAATTTTATCTAAGCCGCCGGGAACAAAACTAGATGTGTCTGTAATAACTGCTTCACCCTCTGAATTTTGTGAGAATACTACAATAGCATTACCATCTGTTATAGAGTTAAATGAATTTAATCTATAAGAAAGCATATCAACATCTTCGAGTACACAACCGATATTAATTTGTGTTTTCTGAGAAATAGACTTAATTCTTAAACAAACATCACCGTTAGTATCAGTTACCCACATACCAGGTTCAACATCAATACCATTATATTCATTAGCCTTTCTAGTTGAAGCGTCTCCTGTTGCTTTAGGAGTAATACTAAGGACCGCGTCAAATAACTGGTTTTGGCTTTCCATACCAGTTCCATCTACCTCTGTGTACAGTTGTTTGCCAGTACTAGAAGACAATGATCCAGTTAACGTGATTGGAGTAAATTGTGACATATATTTCTTTCTTTTTATTGTTTAGTAGGGCGGCCGAAGCCGCCCTTAATTTAGTTTATTATATTAAAATCTGAACATTATGAATGCGTGAGCTTCCGCAACCTCTTGACCAAAACCACCAGGATTTCTAATAGCATCTAGATTCGCCATGGAAATATCTAACGTTAATTTAGCCGCTCCAAACTGAGTCATAATATCTGTTGTAACTTGATTACCAATTCCAAAGTTAGATGCGTGGACACTTTCTACAGCACCTAGTGCGTAGAAGTTAGCATTATTACCACCACCATCAAGTTGTGTAATTACGTATCTTTGCTCATTTGCTTGATAACCATAAGCTATGATTTCTTTTGGAGGTGTTGGCTCGTTACTAAATGTTAAATCAACATTGTTACCAGCGATTGTTCCAACGCTAGCACCTGCAGTTAAGAAGTCTCCATTTCCAGAAGGATCTAAGAATTCAACACCACCAAGAACTTGAGCCGCTGTATATTCAACTCTCGCGAAGTAAAGATTTCCACCGCCTCCACCGGAGCCAATATCACCTTTAGTACCTTTTTGACCAGTTATTGAGTTACCTTGTGCACCTTTATCACCTACACCAACTTCACCTTTATCACCTTGATCTCCAGTAGCACCTTTAATACCAACTTCACCTTTATCACCTTGATCTCCAGTAGCACCTTTTGAACCAGCATCACCTTTATCTCCAGTTACTGAAGCTCCAGTTTCACCTTTATCACCAGCATCACCAGTAGCACCTTTAGCACCAGTTATTGAGTTACCTTGTGCACCTTTATCACCAGCATCACCAGTAGCACCTTTAGCACCAGTTATTGAGTTACC
>ERZ1046876.1092-NODE-1092-length-18540-cov-32.532594_pt1 | contig 18540 bp, 16 predicted proteins | sample MGYA00383094_ERZ1046876 | MGnify/ENA primary metagenome ERZ1046876 (study PRJEB29581, sample SAMEA5548364) | metagenome | biome: marine; feature: coastal; material: water | depth 50 m | study: Short-term variability in the microbial, nano- and picoplankton...
TCTTTAGATTTTTCTTTTATAGTTGAGGATAATATTAGTGATATTTTTCAAATTTTACATGAAAATAAAATGAAGGTAGATTTGATACAAAATTCTGCTATTAGCTTTTCTGTGTGCGTATATGACAAATACTCTAGATTAAAGGAACTACTTTCTATACTGAAAGCTACCTTTAAAGTTGAATGTACAGAAAATGTTAGTTTATTTACAATAAGACATTTTAACGAAAATTCGTCTGATGAAATTTTGAAAAACAATAAACTTTTGTTGGAGCAAAGAACCAATGAAACACTACAATTAGTAGTTTCTTAGTTTATATATTTATTATAAAATTCGATAGAGAAGTTTTTTATTTCATCTCTACATTTGTCAAAATCTTTCTGTGGATTAATTGAATTTTTAATTTTTGAAGGGTCAAAAAAGTTTTTGTGAATTCTTAAAGCATGTTTTGAAGGAATATTAGGACAGCTTTCGTTAGCATGGTCACAAACAGTTATAATGTAATCAAAGTTTATATCAGAATACTCATTTACGTTATTTGAAGTATGTGTGCTAATGTCAATATCGTCTCTTAGCATAGTCTTTACAGCATTAGGATTTAATCCATGTGTTTCTATTCCAGCGCTGTAAATTATACATTTATTTTTAGATAATTTTTTAAAATAACCATGGGCAATTTGACTTCTACATGAATTTCCTGTACACAGTATTAATATGTTTTTCATCTATTAAATAAGGTTTTTAATTTTTTCTAGGGCTACTTTTACAAGCCCTATTTTACTTTCATGAGTCCATCCAGCGATATGAGGAGTTAATATTACATTACTAGAATTATTTAAATAGTTTAAACTAGATTGTTCATTTTCATTAATAGAAAGTTTTTCAAATGATTTTTTCTCAAACTCTATTACATCTAAACCAGCACCCAAAACTTTTCCACTTTTTAATCCCTTTATCAAATCATCAATTATTACACAATTTCCTCTAGAAGTGTTTATTAACCAAAATGGTTTAGTACAAGACTTAATGAAATTCTTGTCAATTATTCCAATAGATTCCTTTGTAATTGAGGTGTGAAGACTAATTATATCGGAATTAGCCTTTAGGTGATTTAATGAAACTGGATTTGCATAATTATCTTTTTTAATTTTTTTAATATCATAGAAGATAGTATTAACATCTAAGCCCTTTAGTTTTTTAGCAAAACTTTTTCCTGTATTTCCGTAGCCAATAAGCCCAACGGTTTTGTCTTTTAACTCAATACCCCTGTTAGATTCCCTATTCCAAATTCCTTTCTGAACTTCATTATTACTGGAATTTATATTATTTAAAAGGGATAATAGCATTCCTAGAGCATGTTCTCCAACAGCATTAGAATTACCCTCAGGTGTTGAAATTATTTGTATTCCTTTTTGTTTAGCATAATCAACATCAATATTTTCTATTCCTGATCCAATTCTTGCAATGAATTTTAAATTCTTACACTTGTCAATAAAATCCTTATCAATTGAAATTCTACTTCTTATAATAATCCCTAAATAATCATTTAAATTCAAGTCTGATTTTGAACTATCAAAATCGAAATGATTTTTAAAACCAATTTTTTCTAATTCTTTTTCAAGAAAAGGATGGGTAGTATCTAAATGAAGTATTTTCATTTTTAGAATCCTAATATAATTTTTGCAATGTAGAAAAACAGAAAAATTCCAAAAATATCATTACTTGTAGTGATAAAAGGTCCAGTTGCAATAGCAGGATCAATACCTTTTTTTTCTAAAAGTATTGGAATTGATGTGCCAATTAATGCTGCAACAACAATAACACAAAGCATAGAAAGTGAAATAGTTATACTAAGTTCAATAGGAAGTTTAGTCGCAAAGCCAAATAAAATTGTTAAAATTCCTAAAATAATACCGTTTATTAAACTCAGTCCAAGTTCTTTTAATAATCTATTTACTAAACTGCCTTTTACAATGTCATTTGCTAAACCTTGAACTATAATAGCTGAAGATTGAACTCCGACATTTCCCGCCATTGCGGCAATAAGTGGAGTAAAGAAAAATAGAGTTTTATAGCTAGGGTGGCTCATTACTTCTTCAAAACCTTCTAATATAAAAACACTGCCAAGTCCACCAACTAAACCTAGAAATAGCCAGGGTAATCTTGCTTTAGTAAGCTCAATGATTGAATCGTCTGCTTCAACATCACCTTGGACACCAGCTGCAAGTAAATAATCTTCTTCCGCTTCTTCTTTTATAAAGTCGACAATATCATCAATTGTTATTCTTCCCACTAATTGTTTTTTATTATCGATAACAGGAATAGCTTCAAGATCGTATTTAGACATTATTTTTGCCACCTCTTCTCCATCATCATAAACATTAACTGAATCAACTTTTGGAATATAAATGTCTTTAATTAAATTTTTAGCTGGAGAGGTTATTAAATCTTTTAAAGATAATCTTCCAATTAATTTTTGTTTGTCATCAACAACGTAAATTGAATGTACTCTAGTAACATTTTCACCTTGCTTTTTTATTTCTCTTAAACATTTTGTTACAGACCAATTTTCATTAGCTTGAACTAATTCTTTAGCCATTAACCCACCGGCAGAATCCTCCTCATATGACAACAGTTCTTTTAAATCATCCGCTAAATTATCGTCACTTATTTCAGAAATAACCTCTTCTTTTCTTTCATCCGAAAGTTCTCCTAAAATATCAGCAGCATCATCACTATCTAACTCTTCTATTTCATCAGCTATTTCTTTAACCGAAAGAGCTTTAAGTATTTTTTCTCTAACATCCTCATCAAGTTCAGTAAGAATTTCTGAAGTCTTTTCGCTATCAAATAATTTTATTAAATAAATTCCTTGCTGTTCATTTAGTTCATTAATGATCTCAGCCATATCGGCAAAATGAATGTCCTTTACAATTTTTTTAAGAGGGGTGTTTTTTTTTGCTGAAATTAGATCAGCAATTTTTTTTAAAAGTTTTTCGCTAAGTTGAAATGTTTCCATTTGCAATAATATTAGTTAGATGCACAAAATCATCAACACCTAAGGTTTCAGGACGCTTTCCAAAGATAACATCTTCTTTTATATTATTACTTAAATTAAAAACTTTTAGACTATTTCTTATTGTTTTTCTTCTTTGTTGAAATGAAGTTTTTACAATTTTAAAAAATAAATTTTCATCACAATTCAACTTTAGTTGATTTTTTCGAGTTAGTTTGATTACTCCAGAATTCACTTTTGGAGGAGGAGTGAATTGAAAGGGATCTAAAGAAAACATAAATTCTGTTTTAAAGTAAGCTTGAACTAAAACAGAAATTATTCCATAAGTTTTAGAACCTGGTCCTTCACAGATTCTTTTAGCCACCTCTAATTGAAACATACCAACCAACGTATGGACAATGCTTCTATTTTCAATTGCTTTAAATATAATTTGCGAAGAAATATTGTAAGGAAAATTCCCAATTATTCCAATTGGGTTTTTGAAATTAGTTAATTCTAATTTTAAAAAATCTTCCTCTATTATAGAGTCTTTAATTAAGGGATAGTTTTCTTTTAAATATTTTACAGATTCACTATCAATTTCTACGAAATACGACTTTTTATTTAAGCCGATAATATGCTGTGTTAGTATCCCCATTCCAGGACCAACTTCAATTATAGAATCTATATTTTCGGAGTCAATGCAGTCGACAATTTGTTTAGCAATATCTGAACTATTTAAAAAATGTTGGCCTAGTTTTTTTTTTGGTTTTACTAAATTATTGTTCGGTTTAAATTTCTTCAAAACCTGTGTAATTTATTAATGCTTTAGGGATTTTAATAGAACTTTCATCTTGAAAATTTTCCAATATACAAGCAACTATTCTTGGAAGAGCTAATGAACTTCCGTTTAATGTGTGTGCTAGATTTTTAGTTCCATTATTATCAATTCTTAATTTTAGTCTATTTGACTGAAAAGTTTCAAAATTTGAAACCGAACTAACTTCAAGCCATTTTTTTTGTGCAGCTGAGTAAACTTCAAAATCGTAAGTTAAGCAAGAGGTAAAGCCAAGATCACCTCCACAAAGTCTTAAAATTCTAAAAGGTAATTCAAGTTCAATTAAAATATTTTTCACATGTTCAACCATCAGGTTTAAAGCTTTGTAAGATGTTTCAGGATTTTCAATTCTAACTATCTCAACTTTATCAAATTGATGTAATCTATTTAAACCTCTAACGTGAGCACCATAACTACCCGCTTCTCTTCTAAAACATGGAGTGTAACTAGTTAAGCATATTGGAAGTTCTGATGACTTAACAATTGTATTTCTAAATATGTTTGTAACAGGAACTTCAGCAGTAGGAATAAGATATAAGTTATCTTCATTGACATGATACATCTGACCTTCTTTATCAGGAAGCTGACCCGTACCCATACCTGAGTCTTCATTTACTAAAATAGGAACCTGAATTTCTTTATATCCTGCTTCAGTATTTTTATCTATAAAATAATTGATTAAGGCTCTTTGTAATTTTGCTCCTTTATCTTTATATACAGGAAAACCTGCTCCAGTTATTTTGTTGCCTAATTCAAAATCTATTATATCTTTTTTTGTTGCTAAGTCCCAGTGTGAAAGTGCTTTTTGGTGTAGTACTGGAATTTCTCCATGTATAAAAACCTCTAGATTGTCTTCTTCGTTAGATCCGCTTGGCACAAGTTCGTTTGGAGTGTTTGGAATTTCTAATAGCAATGAATTTAATTCATTTGAAATAGTTGAAAGTTTAAGAGACAAATCTTTACTCTCCGTTTTTAAATTTCCAGCTTTTTCTTTTAAAAGAGTTGCTTTTTCAACTTCACCAGACTTAAATAAACTACCAATATCTTTTGCTAATTTATTTGATTCTGAAAGAATATTATCAAGATTGGACTGAGTAGATCTTCTAAGTTTATCAGTTTCAATTATTGAAGCAAGTTTAGATTTAATGTCTATATTTCTTTTAGACATCAAAGAACTTATTTTATCTGCATTTTTTATTATTTCAGAAACTAATAACATTTTTTATTTTTTATAAAATTAATCAATAATATCAATAATTGAATTACAATTGACTTTGTCTTTCTGGATTTGAGATTTTAATAGTTCTAACGAGTCAAACTTTATTTCGTCCCTAATGAATTGTTTAATACTAACTGTAATTTTTTTATTGTATAAATCACCTTCAAATTCAAAAAAGTTTACTTCAATAGTTTTAGAACTTTTATTTATGGTCGGTTTTATTCCAATATTCATCATTCCAAAATATTCATTATGATCTATAATAGATTGGATAAGGTAAACTCCATTTTTTGGAAGAAGTTTGTATTCTTCTTTTACTTCAACATTTGCTGTTGGAAACCCTAAAGTTCTTCCAATACTATTACCGTGAACTATTCTACCTGACAAAGAAAAATCATATCCAAGGTATTTTTTAGCTGTAGAAATGTTTCCTTCACTAATTGCTTTTCTAATTTTTGTAGAACTTATCGCTATGTTACTTATTTCTTCTGCTTTTATTTCAATTACTTTAAATCCGTATTTTTCTCCGTATTCTTTTAAATCTGAAATATCTGCAGTTCTATTTTTCCCAAACTTGTGATCGTAGCCTATTAAAATTATTTTGGCTTTTAGTTTCTTTACAAGAATTTCCACTACGTATTTTTCAGGATCGAGCTCTGAAAAACTTTTATCAAAAGGATGAATAATTAAGTTATCAACTTTAGAACTTTTTAAATGATCAGTTCTTTCTTTAACAGAATTTATGAGTTTTAATGGTTTATCTGGGTTTAATATCGTTCTTGGATGTGGAAAAAATGTAAGTACAGTAGATTCTAAATTATTTTCTATTGCTGTGTTAGTGAGTCTTTCTAAAACTTTTTGATGTCCTAAATGAACTCCGTCAAACGTTCCGATTGTTAGAATCGTATTGTCTCTTGAGTTAAATTCATTAATGTTATTGTAAATAGTCATTAACAATTAAATTTATTCATTGTTTCATCAATTCCTTGACTAACATATGATTTAACTATTTCAGTAAAAACTGGTTCAATTTCAATGAATTTAGAAAGCTCTTCTTTGTTCCATTTGGACAAAACATAGTCTGATTGTTTGCCCCTTGGAAAATTTCCTCCAATTCCAAATCTTAGTCTACTGTAATTTGAAGTTCCTAAAGTATTTGTAATGTCTCTTAGTCCGTTATGTCCTCCATCTGAACCTTTGGGTTTTAAACGTATTCTGCCAAATTCTAAATTTAAATCGTCTGAAATGACAAGTAAGTTTTTTAAATCAATTTTTTCTTTGTTAAGCCAGTATCTAACAGCTTTTCCACTTAAGTTTACATACGTGGATGGTTTTAAAAGAACTATGGATTTTCCCTTAAAATTAAATTTACATGTCTGACCATTTTTTACTGTTGTAAAACTCTGTTCAAATCCTTGAGAAATACAATCTAGAAATTGGAAGCCAATATTGTGTCTAGTGTTATCGTATTCATTTCCAATATTTCCAATTCCTACAATAAGAAACTTTTTCATTTCAGAATTCTTTTTTTTGCAGTTAAATAAATTAAATAAATTCAATGAATAATTTTAGATAAAAATAGAAAAAGCATCTCAATTAATAATAAAAGAGATGCTTTAAGATTTTTTAAATTAAAATTTATTCAGATTTAGCTTCTTCTTTCCCAGATTCAGCATTTTCAGTAGAAGCTGCTCCTTCTGCTCCTTCTGCTCCTTCTGCTCCTTCTTCAAGCTCTTCATCTGTTTCCTCAATTGACATTGAAGCTCTAGACATTTTAACTTGACAAACAACTTGATTGTCAGGATGTAAAATACTAAACGTGTCTTCAGAAAGATCTGCTACAGTAATACTGTCGTTTAGTTTTAAAGTTGAAACATCTGCTAATAAAAAGTCAGGTAAATTTTTAGGTAGTGCTCTAACTGTAAGTTTTCTTTTATTTCTAGAAAGTAAACCACCTGCATCTCTAACACCTGGCGCAGTTCCTTCTACTTTAACAGGAATAATCATACTAATTTCTTTTCCAGGGTGTAATTGGAAGAAATCTACATGTAAAATTTTATCAGAAACTGGATGGAATTGAATGTCTTGCATAACTGCATCTATTTTATTTCCATCTTCCAAAGCAATTACAACAGTGTGTGCATCTGCTGTATATACTAGTTTTGAAAATGCTAATTCTTCTGCTGAAAAATGTATAGGGTTTTCTCCTCCGTATATAACGCAAGGCACCTTTCCAGCATTACGTAAGGCTTTGGTTGCTACCTTGCCCACGTGTTCTCTTTTAGATCCGTTGATTGTAATTGATTTCATGATTTTATTTTATAAAAAAAGGGTTTATTGATTTATTATTATGAACGTTTTTCATCACCTCAGCAAATAAGTTAGCTGTAGATAAAACTTTTATTTTCTTAGATTTATTTTTTACTGGAATACTATCTGAAATTATTAATTCTTTCAGTTTTGAATTCTCAATTCTTTCATAAGCTTTTCCTGAAAGTAATGGATGAGTACAGATTGCTCTAACAGATTTAGCTCCTCTTTCCATCATTAGATCAGCAGCAGTTGTAAGTGTGCCAGCAGTGTCGACCATATCATCAACAAGTACAACATTTTTTCCTTCAACATTTCCAATTAATTCCATGTGAGAAATTATATTAGCTTTTTTTCTTTGTTTGTAACAAATTACAACATCACTTTTAAGAAATTTAGAATAAGCATAAGCTCTTTTTGAACCACCCATATCAGGAGATGCAATAGTCAAATCACTTAAATTTAAACTTTCTAAATAGGGAATAAAAATAGTTGATGCATACAAATGATCAACAGGCTTTTCAAAAAAACCTTGAATTTGATCAGCATGAAGATCCATTGTAATAATCCTTGTGGCACCTGCTGTTTCTAGAAGTTTAGCAATAAGCTTAGCGCCAATTGGAACTCTAGGCTTGTCTTTTCTATCTTGTCTTGCCCATCCAAAGTAAGGCATAACGGCTGTAATATGCCTAGCCGAAGCTCTTTTTGCAGCATCGATCATTAAAAGAAGTTCCATTAAGTTTTCAGAACTTGGTTGAGTTGAGCCAATTAAAAATATTCTACTTCCTCTAATTGATTCTTCAAACGAGGGCTGAAATTCTCCATCACTAAAATTGTGAAAAATTACTTTCCCAAGTTTAACGCCATAAGCTTTAGCAATGTTTTCACCGATTTCAGTACTTTGAGTACAGGCAAAAATTTTAGCTTCAGTTTTATTTTCGGACATAATCAATTAATTGGAGGGCAAATTTAACAATTTATTTTATGATAAAGTATTTATGATGAAATAATATATTTTTTTATAAATTTGCCGACCTGCTTCGGTGGCGGAATTGGTAGACGCGCTGGATTCAAAATCCAGTTCTTTCGAGAGTGTGGGTTCGATTCCCACCCGAAGTACTTTTTAAACAAAATCATTCAGACTAGAACTTTTTTAATTTTGTATATTTGCAATTGATATGAAAAAAACAAGATTTAATACATATTTCCCTTTTCTGTACTACACAGGTGAATTTATTATAATCTTTATTTCAACACAAATAATGCTCTATTTAACTTTTATGAAGTGGAGTTATTTAAATAATCTTTTCATAGCATTCTGGTTTTTAATTTCAATAATATTTAAATCTCACGTTCTTGGTAGAGACATTAGTAAATTCAAATTAATACAATCTACTTTAAAAAGTCTTTTTTTCTTTAGTGGATTTGTGTCAATTTTAAATTTACTTTTTTTTCAACTTAAATTTTATTTAACAACTATAATTATAGCAGGAACTATATTTTATTTTTTAATGCTATTGTATAGGTTAACTGTAGATACTATTTTAGAAAAATATAGGGCAACTGGAGGAAATATTCTTAATTGTTTAATTATTGGAAACAATGACCACGGTTCTAGTCTTTACAATGAAATAATTAAACATCCTGAGCTTGGATACAGGTCAAATGGAATTTTTACTTTCAGCTCAAATAAAAAATCAAATTCCGCTCCTTCGTTGGGGAAATTTACAGATTTAGAAGAATCTTACATTAAAACATTTGATAGAATTTATTTTTCTTCAAAACTCAAGATTAAATCTCAAGAAAAAATAATTCAAATTGCAGACAATTTAAATATAAAAGTCAGTTCAATTCCTGACTTACCTTACTACGATTTTAAAAACTTTTTTATTTCAAAAATTTCTACTGTTCCTTATATAAGTGTTAATAAGTTACCACTTGATAATTCTTTTAATGTATTTAGCAAAAGAGCTTTTGATATAGTCTTTTCATCTCTTGTTATAATTTTTATTCTTTCATGGATGATTCCACTTTTTGGATTATTAATAAAGATTAGCTCGAAAGGACCTGTGATTTTTGTTCAAAAAAGAGAGGGTTATAAAGGAAACTTTTTTAACTGTTTTAAATTTAGATCAATGGTATTAAATTCAGTTTCAGACACGAAAATGGCTGATGATAATGATAATAGATTAACAAAATTTGGAAAGTTTTTAAGACTAAGTACATTAGATGAAATGCCTCAATTTATTAATGTTTTTTTAGGGGATATGTCAATAGTTGGACCTAGACCTCACCCTGTAAGCCTTAACAAAAAATACAGGCAAGAGATTATTAATTTTAATAAAAGACATCGCTTTAAGCCTGGACTTACGGGATTAGCTCAAAGTAAGGGTTATTCAGGTTTTATAGCATCAACTCAAGACATGAGTGACAGAGTCAAAATGGACATTTTTTACTACAAAAATTGGAGTTTATTTTTAGATTTTAAAATAGTTTTTAAAACTGTAGGAATTTTAATAAATGGGATTTTAAAAAGAGCTTAACTAAAGTTTATAAGTAAGCATAACTCCTCCTTTGTAAACTAACTCTTCACCACTCTGATTAAAATCTTTTTCAATATCTGGATTTTCGTAGATTCTATTTCCTTCCTTATTGTAGTACTTGTAGTTAGATTGAGAACTCCCACCACCAATAAAAACTTCTAAATTAAAATTTTTGTTTTTCAGTGGAATTTTTTTACCAACTGTGATTCCATAGTAAGCATTTCTTCCCGACTGGTAACTGCCTTCTTCTTTTAACTCAGTATCCACTATAGAAGTGATAAACTTGGGTATTCTTAAAGTAAACATTCCGTAACCAACATGCGGTCCGATAAAAAATGACCTTTCATTTTTCCCTTCTTTGAGTTTTGGATAATATCTCAGCTCATTAAAGATTTGGGTTGTTTGAAATGGAGATCCTTCAACGTTATCAAAAAAAGTAGCACTTGTATCTAATTGATAACCAAATTTTTCAGAAAGCTGAACTTCAATTCCTATGTTTGGTGTTAAAATAAGTGCTGAGGCAAGATTGAATTTTAGTTCAGTTTGTGCAGCTCCAAATGTAAAAATTAAAAGAAAAAGCAGAGTTGTTGTTTTTTTAAACATTTAAGCAAGTTATAGATAATTAGACTTCAATAATAATAAAATAATTTGTTTTTCAGTATCTTCGTGAGTTCAATAATTTTAATATGTCAAAAATATTTAAATCATTTATAGGATTAATCTTTATCCTAAGCTTTAGTTTCACTACTTATTCGCAAAGCTTTGATGATCTATCTAATGTAAACTTTTCAGAACTAAATGATAGTCAAATTGACTTATTATTGAGAAGAGCAGGATCTCAAGGTTATAATCAATTTGATCTTTTAAAAATGGCTAGAGCTCAAGGATTTACTCAAGCGGATATTGAAAATTTAGATAAAAGATTTAAATCTGCTCAAACTATTGCAAGAGTAGCTGAAAGTGCCTCAGCTCCATTGGAAGAAACTAGACTAAGAAAACAATGGCTTGAAAATATAGAGATTTTCAGAGAAAATGATAGTGACGTATTTGGATACAATGTTTTTACAGGGACAAGTTTTTTAAGCTTTCAATCTAATTTAAATTTACCAACTCCTTCGGATTATATCTTAGGAGCTGGAGATAAAATGTTCATTGATGTATATGGTGAATCTGAAAGTTATTTTCAAGCTGAAATTAGCCCAGAAGGATATGCAATACTTGAAAATATAGGGCCAGTAAATTTAAATGGTCTATCTCTTGAAAAAGCAAAACTAAGATTAACAAATAGGTTTAAAAAAGTTTATCCCGGTATACAAGCAAAAAAAACTTTTTTAAATATTTCGGTAGGAATTCCTCGAGCTATTAGAATAAATATCGCAGGGGAGGTTAATTTACCCGGAACTTATAATTTTAGTGCTTTTAATACCCTTTACAATGCTTTGTATGTTGCTGGAGGAATTACAGAAAATGCAACACTAAGAGATATTAAATTATTTAGAAACAATAAACTCATCAGTACTGTTGATGTTTACAAATTTTTGACCGAGGGTGACGGCTCATCAAATGTAAGATTAGAAAATAATGATTTAATTTTAGTTAATACTTATAGTAACAGGATTTCAATAGATGGTGCTGTTAAATCCCCAGGAAAATTTGAGATGAAAGACGAAGAAACTCTTTTAGATCTTTTAAATTATGCAGGTGGACTTTCCGAAAATGCTTTCAAGAAATCAATTAAATTAACTAGAATAATTGATGGGCAGCTCAAGGTTGTTGATATTAATTCTGATCAATTTGATTTTTTTAAGCCGATGGATGGAGATAAATATATGATTGAGAAAATTATTGAAAAATATAATAACAGAGTTATAGTGAACGGAGCTGTTTTTAGACCAGGAACTTTTTCTTTGACAGAAGAAATGACTGTTAAAAATTTAATCGATAAGGCAGAGGGATTAAAAACTGATGTATTTTTTGATAAGGCGTATATTACAAGAACCAATGAAGATTATTCCACATCTACAATAGCTTTAAATCTTAAAGATGAATTGAAAAATCCAAACTTTATTCTTCAAGAAGAAGACGTTTTAAATATTTTATCAATTAATGATTTAAGTGAAGAGAATTATATTGAAATTTCAGGTCAAGTAAACAATCCTGGAATATTTCCTTTTTCTAAAAACATTACTCTTTCAGATTTAATTTTACTAGCTGGAGGTTTTAAAGAAAATGCGACTTCAAATAGAATAGAAATTAATAGAAGATTATCTTCAAATGAATTAAATGAAAATAATATTTCTGAAATTCTGACATTCGATTTAGATAAAAATTTAAATAATAATTCTATTATTATTGAGCCATTTGATCAAATTATAGTTCGAAAAAACCCAAATTTTTACACTCAACAATATGCACGAGTTGAGGGAGAGGTGATGTATCCAGGAAAATATGCTATTTCATCTAAAAACGAAAGAATTTCAGATTTAATAAATAGATCTGGCGGTTTTAAAAACATGGCCTATTTAAAAGGTGCAACTCTTATTAGATTAACTGAATTTGCCGAATTGCAATCTGATTTAAATAAAAAGATTAAAAGTTTAAATGATTTAAAAAACAAGGTTTCAAATAAAGAGGGAGCTTTAACAGAGTCTGAACTTTTATTAATTGAAAGAATAGATGAAGATTTAAAAAATATTGAATCTAATAAAAATGAGAATCAAATTCTTAGTAGTTACGCTAAATCAGAAAGAATCAATGAAATTTTAAAGAAAAACTCTGTTGATGGTGATATACCTATATCAAAATCTGAAGCTATAGGAATTGATTTAACCTCTATTGTTAATTCTCCTAGATCCAAATCAGATTTATTATTAAAAGAAGGCGATGTCATTATTGTTCCAAAAAAACTAGAAACAGTAAGATTAAGAGGAGAACTTTTATATCCCACAACCGTAAGATTTGTTTCTAACAAAAGCTTAAAATATTATATAAATTCATCTGGTGGTTTTGACAATAAAGCAAAACGTTCAGGAACCTATATAGTTTATGCTAATGGTGATGTAGCAAGGACAAAAAAGTTTTTATTTTTTAATATTTATCCAAAAGCTGAACCTGGTTCAGAAGTTATAGTTCCCAAAAAATCAATTAAAAATCCAATAGCTGCAAATCAATTATTAAACTTTACAACTGGTTTAGCAACTCTAATATTGGCAATTAATCAAATTAATTAAAGTGAGTACTGAAAATAATTATTCAAACGACAAGATTTCATTAAGTTTTCTTATAAGCGGATTAAAGGAATGGTTTAGTTTTTTGATTGCTAAGAAAAATTTTATTGTATTAGTTACATCCTCTATTTTATTTTTTACTATCTCATTTAATTATTTACTAAATCCAGTACATTATGCAAGAACTACTTTTGTTTTAGATAACGACAGTACTAGTTCAATGGGAGATTTAAGCTCTTTAGCTTCACTAGCAGGAATCAATGCATCTAGTTTTATTGAAGCTTCCAGTCTTTTCCAAATTGACAATATTCAAGAGCTTTACAGATCCAACTCAATGATCAAAAAAACTTTATTATCAAAATCTAAGATTGATAATAAAGATATTTTAATAATTGAAAGATTTATTGAAGCTGAGAATCTTAAAAAAAAATGGACTAGTCTTGGATTTAATGTTAATGACTTACACTCTAATAAAATATCCAGAGTTCAAGACAGTTTGATTAAGGGTCTTGTAAAGCTTATAAAAAAAGAATATTTACTAGTTGATAAGCCAAGTAGAAAAACAACAATTTTAGAAATAGGATTTGATCACAAAGATGAAGTATTGGCTAAAATTTTCAACGAAAATTTGGTCAAAATTGTTAATCAATTTTATCATAAAACTAAAACTCTTAAAACAGGTTCAAATCTTAACATATTACAAAGGCAATCTGATAGTGTAAAAATAGTTTTAGACAGCTCAATTATGATTTTAGCTGAAACAGATCAGAATATTCCAAATCCAAATCCACTTTCAAAAGTGAATTTAGTTCCATATCAAAAAGCTATGATTGATGTACAAGCCAATAGTGCTATATATCAAGAGCTTTTAAAGCAACTTGAACTCGCTAAGGTTACTCACAGAAATAATATGCCTTTAATTCAGGTTATAGACAAGCCTAGTTATCCACTAGAAAATTCTAGATGGAAATTGTTTAAGACACTGATTTATGGTTTAATTTTTGGTTTTTCATTTTCTGTTTTCTCACTATCTTTTAAACGGTCTGTTGAATCACTAAGCTTATAATTCTTATATTCATTCAAATGAATAAAAAGAGTAAGAATATTTTTATTAAAAACTTCACTAATCTTTCTCTTAACCAAGGAATTAACATTATAGTAGCTATTGTTATTACTCCAATTTTATATCAAAATTTAGGAGACAGTCAATTTGGGTTAGTCAATCTTGCCTTTTCAATATTTATGTTGATTTCTATTATAGTTAGCTATGGATATCATTTAAATGGTCCAAAACAGATTTCTTTGTTAACTAAATTAAACCAGGAAGCCGATTTAATAAAAGATTTAGTATCGTTAAGACTAGTTATTGCAGCAATTTTATCAATACTAATTTTAGCTCTAACCTATTCAACTAATTTATTTAATAATTATGAGCTGATTATACTTTTTTCAATTCCAATTTTATTTTCTGAGGCTCTCCACCCCGTTTTTTATCTACAAGGAAAAAACAATTTATCTGTTCTGGCAATACTGAACGCTTTTTCAAAATTATTTTATTTAGGGTTAATAGTTCTAAGTATTAATAACGAAAATGATGCTTTTAAAGTGAATTTTATTTACGGCTGTGTCTTGTTATTATCATACTTAGCCTATTGGATATTATTTTTTCAAAGGAACAAATTAAAATTTGTGTTCGCTGGGATTAATAAAATAAAATATAGATTCAAAGAGAATTTTCAATTCTTCATGTCCTCTTTAGCAGGGCATATTTCAATTCATAGCGGATTAATTATACTTAAATTATTTGTAAATGATTCTGAACTTGGCAAATTTGCTTTGGCAAATAGAATAGCATTTTTGCTAAGGATGATTCCGGTGTTTATCATTCAATCCGTTTTACAAAATGCCTCAAAAATAAATCAAAATAATTCTTTTAATTTAAATAATTATCTAAATTATTATTTTAAAAGAGGATTAATCATAACGTTTTTAATAGGCTTGTTTTTTACTGTTTTTTCAAAGTGGATTATACTCATTTTTTCTGGCCAAGAAATAATTTATTCAAATCAAATACTAAGCCTGTTGTCCTTTATCCCTTTTATGGCAATGTTAAATTTTAAAAACATTTTATTAATTCTAGTTAATGAAAAAAAAGAAATATTAAATAATGCAACTTGGATTTCATTATTTATAATGCTTCCATTGGCATTTGTTTTAAGTTTCTATTATAAAGGTTTTGGACTGGCTATAGCACTATTAATTTCAGAATTCAGTAGCTTTATAGTTCATACAATCTTATTATCTAAATCTAATGTCTCCAAATAAAAAATTAGCCATAATTATAGTTAATTGGAAACAATACGATTTAACTAAAAAGTGTTTAATTTCTGTTAGTAAAGTAAAGTTCGAAAATTATAAAATCATTTTAGTTGATAATGAATCAAATGAAAAAAATTTAAATCTCTTATTAAATGATTTTAACAACCTAAAAGTAATAAAGAATAAATCAAATTTAGGATTTGGCGTAGCTAACAATCAAGCCATTAATTATGCTTTGGATGAGAATTACGACTATGTGATGTTATTAAATAATGATACTGAGGTGGATAAAAATTTTATTTCTCCGCTGATTAATAATATTGAAAAAAATAATTCTATTGGTGGTGTTCAACCTCTTATTATGAATTATAATAATCGAGATTTAATTTGGAGTGCCGGTGGATATATAAATAAATTTTTTGGAAATACAACAACTAATAAATCACTTGGGAAAAAATTGAATTTGGACTGGATTACAGGCTGTTGTATGCTTTTAAAAATAGATGTTATAAAAAAAACTAAATTACTTGACGAAAACTTTTTTGCATATTACGAAGATGTAGATTGGTCAATTAGAATAAAAGATTTAGGGTATACTTTAGAATTAGTTGATAAAAGTCTGGTCTACCATCACGGCTCAGTTTCTTCAAACAACTCGTCTTCTGAAGGTAAATTGTCTCCCTATGTTCATTATTTAAATTTTAAAAATCATATATATCTTTTAAGAAAACACATTGAAAAATTTAATCTTTTTGGAGTGATTTTATATCAGCTTTTAAAGCTTATTTTTTATTCAATATATTTTATTTTAAGATTTAGGTTCAAGAAATTTAAAATGATATTTAGAGGATTAATTGATGGAATGAAAATTAAAGTTTCATGATTTTATTAGCCACTTTACTTTTATTAATATACGTAGCCTTTTCAGGGTTAATACTTAGTCAGATATATAAAGGAAATACAGCTTACTTATTACTCTACATTATTTGTTTTTTACCTTTTTACTCTGTTTTTCAATTAATAATCTTTAATGCTTTTGAAAACACATTACTTGTAAATAGCATCAAGTATTCAAAGGATTTTATTTTTTATTCAAGTTTTATATTATTCTTATTAGGAAGTAATAAATCTATTTTACAAAGAACATTTAGTTTTTCAACCCTTGATAAATTAATATTAATTTTTTTAATGTTAGTTATTATTTATTTAATAATTCCATTAGGAGAAGCTAATTTTTTGTCTAAACTGATTTATGCTAAGAACATATTTTTAATTGGGATTTTATATTTTTTTGGACGTAATTCCAATTTTAAAATCGAAAACTGGAATTTAGTTTTAAAAATCTTGATTAGCTTAAGCCTTTTTGCATTTTTAATTTCGTTTTTAGAAAGTTTAGTCGGAATTCATTTGCATTCTTTTTTAGGATATTCCGAATATAATCTTGTGATTAATGATATTGATCCGCAAGGGAATTTTGGATTAAATTGGTCTTTTGAGGGTCAAGGAGCAGTACCAAGATATGCTTCCTTTTTTGCTGATCCTTTAGAGTTTTCAGCTTCATTGATTCTTTTCTTTGCCATATCTATTTGGGTTTTTATACACTCAAAGTTTAAAGAAATTAAACTTCTATCTTTATTTTTAGCTCTAATAATTGTTTTTTCTTTTTTCTTATCATTTTCAAGAGCGTCTATGTTTTCAGCGATTTTGATGTTAGTTTTTGGACTTTACTTGTCCAGAAATTATACAATTATTTTTTCATCATTATTTATTGTTATTGTAGGATTTGTTTATGTGTATTTTTTCTCTAGTGATGATTTAAGATTTTTTATTCAAGACACAATTACCTTTCAAAACACATCTAGTTTAGGCCATTTAATTGAGTGGATTGAAGGCTTACTTTCAATTTATGAAAATCCGTTTGGAGTTGGATTGGCTATGAGTGGAAATGCAAGTGGAGTGGATCAATCAATTAAAATTGGAGGTGAAAATCAATTTTTAATTTATGGTGTACAAATGGGTGTGATATCAATGATTATATATTCTTTAATACTCTTTAAATCTATTTTTAATTCAGCTAAACTTTATTTAAAATCTGATAATATAAATTATAAATCTGTTGGATTTATAACCAGTTTAACAAAATTCGGCTTATTAATTCCACTTTTTACAGCTAATGCTGAGTTATATCTTTTTGTAGCGCTTTTTTCTTGGTATCTTGTAGGTCAATCAGAGAGGTTATACAATACAAAACTATAATTTGAAAAAGATTACTGTCCTTGTTGATTTATACTATTTAAAAGCTGCTGTTGCTGGTATTGGAAGTTATATAAGAGAATTTGAAGCTTCATGTAATGATCACGGCTCTAATGATTTCAAGTACGTATTCACACACGATATTAACAAATTAGTTGGAAACTCTATTTTTTTAAATTCTAATAATAAAATTATAAGATGGATTTTTCAAGTTAGATATTTAATATATAAACAAATTCAGTTACCACTAAAAATACTTTTTTCTAAAGCGGATTATGTTATTTGTCCTGATTACATTGCCCCTTATTTTACATTCAAAGCTAAAAGAATTACTGTTTTACATGATTCGCTTTTTTGGGATCATAAAAAAAATTATAGTTTTTTATGGAACAAATATTTTATTTCTCTAATTAATTTAGGTATAAATAAAGGGACTCAAATTATAACTACAAGTAATTACTCTAAAAAAAATTTAATCAAAATTTTAGGCAGTGATAAAAGTATCAGTTCTGTGTATCAAAGTTTTAATTTTCTCAAAACTTCATCGACTATTTACAAAACACCTGAAAATTATGTATTACACATCGGCTCGTTTGAAAGAAGAAAGGATTTAATCACTCTAGTAAAAGCATTTAAATTAGTTGATGATCCCAATTTAAAATTAGTATTAGCGGGAGCACAAATAATCAATGGTAATTCTGAGGTTTTAGATGAAATCAAAACGTTTATTGTTCAAAATAAACTTGAGGATAAAGTGATTTTAGCAGGATACGTTTCTAAAGAAGAAGCAAGTATATTATATAAAAACGCAAGAATATATGTATTCCCTTCATTAG
>ERZ1046876.1094-NODE-1094-length-18501-cov-5.201941_pt1 | contig 18501 bp, 19 predicted proteins | sample MGYA00383094_ERZ1046876 | MGnify/ENA primary metagenome ERZ1046876 (study PRJEB29581, sample SAMEA5548364) | metagenome | biome: marine; feature: coastal; material: water | depth 50 m | study: Short-term variability in the microbial, nano- and picoplankton...
CATCCGCTTCTAATTTTAGAGCCAGCAACGCAGATAAACGATCTTTATCAATGACTGCAGGAATACCTACCCATTCATCCAAGTGACGAATAACAGGTATTCCACCGCCTCCACCGCAGATTACAACTGCTCTCAAATCCACAAGTTGAGAGATTACATCTAGGTCTAGTACACTCATCGGCTTAGGTGAAGATACTACTCGGCGCGGTCCATGTATTGTTTCAGCAACATCCCATTCATTGGCAAAGACTGCATCATCAGATAGAATAGGTCCTACTGGTTTGCTTGGAAGTTCAAAGGCGGGATCGTCTGCAGCAACCTCAACTCGTGTCAAAACTACTGCAGTCCTTTCGGGACGTTGCCTCTTATATAGAATTGAATCTAAGTGTATAGACAACTCATGACCAATCATTCCTTGAGTCGCTGCCACCCATGAATCCATTCCCTGATCGTTTTCTGTGTCAAGCGCAAGTAAGCGTCCAACTTGTGGGCCATTACCATGAGTCAAAATAACTCTCCAGCCACCTTCAAGTAAATCGATGACGTCTGAGAGAACCTTAGCAAGAACAAGAGCTGATTCCGTTTCATCAGAACTTGTTGGTGAAGAAAGTGCATTCCCTCCAATCGCATAGACAACAAGACGAGCCATGCATCGACAAACCTTCCATTCGGTTTCATGGTTTCGCCGACATGGATGGCGACCGTGAGATTGAAGGACATGGCACCTTACGTCGAGGCATGGCGAAGGATGTCTGGATTGGAAACGTTCAATCAGGAATGCATGATGGTTGCCAGGTTGAATTGAAAGGTTGGGTCAAGCGAACACGTGGTTCCAACCGTATTCGTTTTATCGTCCTTAGAGATTCTACTGGCACGATTCAGTGTGTAGCTAAAAGAGAAGAGTTAGGTGATGATAATTTTGAACAAGCTGCCAGTGCTTTGATTGAGGCTTCATTGATAGTAAAAGGGACTGTTAATGTTGATGAACGAGCCCCAGGGGGGCACGAATTGGTCGTATCTTCAGTTGAAATTATTGGGGCTGTAAGAGAAGATAGCCCGTTTCCGATTACCGAGTCAGCAATGAGTGCAGCTGATGGTGGTGAAACTGAATTCCTACTTGACAATCGTCACCTGTACCTAAGAACTGGACGCATGACCACAATGTTGCAGATTCGATCATCTGTTTTCGGTGCAATACATTCATACTTCCGTGACCTAGACTTTGTCGAATATCAAGCACCGTGTTTTGTGGCTGGTGCAGTAGAAGGAGGCTCGACACTCTTTGAAGTGCCATACTTTGGTCGCAGTGTATACCTAACACAATCATGGCAACTTTATGCGGAGGCAGCTATGCCTGCATTGGAAAGGCTCTACACAATAGCGCCATCATTCCGTGCAGAAAAGAGTCGTACGCGTCGGCATTTAACCGAGTTCTGGCATGCTGAAATGGAAATCGCATGGGGTGGTAATGAAGATGTAATGAAACATGGAGAAGGTGTTGTACGTCACATCTGCAAAACACTTCTAGAGGAAAGAGAAGAAGAGTTGCTTAGTATTGATAGAGATCTAGATTTAATTGCACGTTATGCCGACAATCCCTATCCCAGAATTCGTTATGACGAAGCGGTTGAAACTCTTCAATCAATGAATGTCGACATTGAATGGGGGCAGGACTTGGATTATTCCAAAGAAAAGATTCTCACTGCTGACTTTGAAGTGCCACACTTCTTGACTCATTATCCAAAAATGGCCAAACCATTCTACCATCGCGTCGATCCTGATGATGAAAAATATGTTCTATGTCACGACTTATTAGCACCTGAAGGATATGGAGAGATTATTGGTGGAGGAGAGAGAACTTGGAGTGAAAAGGAGATACTGCAGCGCATTGACGAAGAAGGAACTCCACGTGACCCATACCAATTTTACATCGATACACGCACTTATGGCGGTGTGCCACATGGTGGATTCGGATTAGGTGTTGACAGAGTGTGTTCCTGGCTAAGTGGAGCAGACCATATTCGTGAAGTCATACCGTTCCCTAGAGACTCTCGCCGTGTCACTCCTTGATCCATTCAAGGAGATTTTGCAAAACCAATGTTAAATCTTTTTCACGTATTGTGATATCAGCATGATTTACTGGTTTTTCATCCCAGGGATTGAAACAAATCGATAAATCGCTTTGCTCGAACATACCAATATCACCGGCAGAGTCGCCAATTGAAGCAGTATTAGCGACAGATATACCTAGTCTCCTCTGTAGAATATTAACTAGGCTACCTTTACCATTCATTTGAACCTGATAACGACCATAATCTCCAATCTGTCCATCTTCAGAAAGCCAACCATTGGTGAAAACGTGCAATTTACTGTCACATCCTCGGTGACGATCTATTCCTCCCCAGCGTCTTGTCCAAGACTTTTGGCTCGGAAACATCGAGGCAATTTGTCTTGCTGTTTCTTGCATACCGCCACTGATAATTGCAACTTCACAGCCATTTTCGATTAATGAAGATATACAATTTCTCATTCCTTTCATCAGTGGGGTACCAATAGTATGTGCTCGTAATGATTCATCATTGAGACTGGGGTCTGCTTTTTTGATTAGTGCGATATCGAGTTTCAGCCAATCCCATTCATCGAGTTTCCCCTGATTGTATAAGTCAAATGCTTCATCATTGTTGATGCCCATTTGATCATAAACATATTGCCATGTCGAAAGATGATCAACCAAGACTCTATCCATGTCAAAACAAACCAAATGTGTCATAATCTATACCCCTTCACTCTGGCCAATCATCGTATTGTGCTTCTACCTGTTTGATTTGTTTGCCCATTATGTAGAGCATAATTCCCACCATCATAGAAAATAAACCGATAAGAGTCACCGCAATTACTGCCATTCCAATACTAAGGGTAGTCTGATTCAGTTCTTGATAGGTATCAAGGACATTCCCAGACAATTGATAGCCGACCATGAATAATATGAAACCAGGTAGCAAAAAGGTCAATAGTGGATGTTTTGATTCAAGCATCCAGTAAAATAATTGTCCCATTTTAGATGCACTAGTAAGTGATTCTCTCTGGGTAACCTTCGCTCTAGATTTAGTTAGTAATACTCTAACATCAAGTTCTTGTGGAAGGTCAAAAGCACTCGAACTTAATTCTAGTTTTGACATTGCCATTATTCCATTTTCTGAAAAGCAGATATGAAGAGGATATGCTGAGGAGATGACAACTGCTTCAGCATCATCAATATCGTGATCATGGGCGGGTATTGACATATGGACATCCCATTTCTCCCTTGAACGATTGACTAGCATCGGTAAATCACGCAACCTAAACTCAGAATTGATACGAATAACCAAGGTTTGTTCTTTGATTTCACTGTCCTTCAGTAATTTAGCGACTGCAATAGCATGGATCTCACCTGCATACTCAATAACTTTGCAATCACTTTCAGTTGCTAATTCTATAGTATCATCATCACTACCTAAATCAATCAAAGTTACCGTATCAGCAACCTCTCTAGCCCTGACAATTAGAGAGATAATACGGAGCTCAAGATTCGTGCCGACAAACACGATACCAAGGCTAGCCATAGACCTCGCAAATTTTCATTACCCAAGAAGTTCATGGACAGAATACCTATCGGGGCTGTGTTTGGAGACTGGAATATCGGAGTCGTCATCCCGGCTCGAAATGAAATTGAACACATCAAGGATGTCATTTCCGAACTACCTGAATGGGTAGATAGAATCATTGTTATCGATGATGGATCAACTGATGGAACTGGGAAAGCAGCTGAAAAGGCGAATGTTATTCGATTAGAAGGAGAAGGGGTTGGCGCCGCTATCGACGCCGGTCATCGAGATTTACTAGAGCATCTTGAAGACCCATTTATCAGTGTAGTTATGGCAGGAGATGGACAAATGGATGTCAACGATATCGAGGATGTAATCAAACCGATAATTTCTGGTGACTTTCATCATGTGAAAGGTGATCGCTCTAAACATCCCGAAGGATTAGCAAAGATGCCGCTCTTACGCAAGGTAGGTACTGCCTTACTTGCTTTTTTGACCACTCTAGCATGTGGTCGCAAAATAAGCGACCCGCAATGTGGATATACCGCTACAAGCTTTCGAATACTACGTTATTGGGACTGGGAAAGATCATGGAAAGGCTATGGTTATCCAAATTGGTGGCTGATGGAACTGACAAGGAAAAAATATGCAATTTCTCAAGTACCTGTAAGGGCGATTTATGATGGGCAAAAAAGTGGTTTATCGATACCGCTCTTCCTAGTTAAAGTTGCACCTATGCTACTTATTGGTTTACACAAACGCGCATTTTCTTGGTTACAAGATGACATGGCGAATCTGCAATCTTTTCTAGGAATCCCTACTGCTATGTTCTATGCCGCTGGGTGGGGAGGCATTGCCCTCTCCATTCTTACATTGGGAGAAGGTTTTGAAATATTTTTCCTTCTAACACTTATCTGCTGGGTAATAGCACATTTTATAGATAGAAAATGGGTCGCACAAAAAGTAACCAATTAGGAGAAATTATGATGGAAATAACTGCTCTCGGCTGTGGATTGATTGGACACTACGTAGTAGAGAGGCTTTTGGAGAGAGGTCACGATTTGTCTGTTGTCGACATCAACCCCCCACTCCCATTCTCAAAAAATGTCAATTATATCCAAAGTGATGCACTATCTTATGCATCTTCAGTCAAGGAAAAATCAATTGTTCTCAACTTGTTACCCGGCTCAATTGGTGATGCAGTAAGAGCGCCACTGCTTGAGAAAGGTGCGATAATCATTGACTTGGCATTTAGTGCCGAAGATCCAGATCAATACTCGGACATCAGCGAGAGAACCGGGGGTCGAATCCTATGGGACATCGGGGTAGCCCCTGGACTTTCAAATATGCTCGTTGCCGAAGCTAAAAGGAAACTGGGAGATATTGAAGAAGTTATTATCAAAGTTGGTGGTAATCCAACCGAGCCTGATGATGGTTGGTCTTACATGGCACCTTTCTCGCCAAGTGATGTAATCGAAGAATATACTCGACCAGCACGAATCATACGCAATGAAGAGTTAGTCGAAGTTGAAGCCCTTAGCGATCGACATCTCATCGATGTCGAAGGCTATGGTAAAATGGAAGCCTTCTTGACTGATGGTCTGCGTTCACTATTGCATTTCGGTGGGAAAAATATGGCTGAGTATACTGTTAGATGGCCGGGCCATATAGACAAATGGTTGGCTGAAGGTGAAAATATGGATTTGGATGCTTGGCGTTTTGATAAATCAAGAGATGAGTTCACTTGGTTACTGGTCAAAGTTTCTTCAGTTGATGAAGAATTAAGTTGGATATTGTGTGATGAAGGGGGCCCTGATGGAAGTTCAATGGCTCGAACTACTGGCTTGGTAACCGCTGCTTGTGCCTTGATGGCAATCGAGAGGCCTGAATTGATTCCTGAAGGAATTAATCCGCCTGAATCTCTATGTGATGAGGCCTTTTCTTTCGTCCTAGACTATCTAGAGTCACATGGAGTTTTACTTTCTCTGTCCAGTTAGATGAAGAAATATTGCTAAAGCTAGGATAATTAAAGTGGGCCCGTCCAGATTTGAACTGGAGTCCAAGCGTCCCAAACGCCCGAGTATAGGCCAAGCTAACCCACGAGCCCCAAGTCTGCCCGGGGGTCTAGGGTTCTTGAATCTAATCTAGCAGAATATACTGGTCTTGCCCGGACCTGAGTAGCAATCCTTGGTGCACGGCTTCTTCAAGTAGATCTTCGATAGCGATTGGAATACCCTTTCTCTGTAACTCTAAGGCCAATTTCTTAGGAGAAACTACACCCTTGTCATTAACTGCTAACCGTAAAGGCGCTAGGAAAAGACTGGCATCTGCTTCGTCTTCAATAATCATCTCCGGACGCATCTTTTCTCTCATTTCATCTCGTAATTCTTCAGGCATATTAGCCAGTGCTACTTCGCGTTGTAACTGACCACTATCAGCAGCCTTACCTACAACTTCTACGTCTTCACCAACAAATCCACAATAATTGCATTTACCGGCTTTACCACGTATCCCCCGGCATTTCTTGCAGCCCGGACAACGGACTATTGACCACATTGTCACCACTCCGATTAAAGAGAGAAATCCGGCCTAGAACCAGGCCTCATTGCTGGAGCAGCTGGAGCCTTGGTATCAACACGTTTTGCTGCAGTCTCCATGGCTTTGTCAATAGAACGAGTCGCACCTCTAACCCTACCTGTATTCGTAGCCATCTTGAGTGAATCCGGCAGTATTAGCACTGCCATTGCAACCCCATGATGTTCTTGCGCAGCGGTAACCTCGTCGACTGCGACATCGAAACTTATCACTTCTAAATCACGACTGGCTAGACGTCGTTGTAGATTTCTCTTCAGTAATGACTCAGTTTCCTCATAGTCAAGGTCTGTCGTAATCTTAGCCACTACAGCGCATTCCTCACCCTCAGGGGTTTTACAAGCAGCCCATGCAACTCCTGCACAAGCTGTGGAGCCGTCATAAGTAAATGCGGTTGCTAAGTGACATTCTACCAGTGAACCCATCGGTAGGTTAGAAGGGGCTACTGCAGTGAATCCCATAGGAAGGAAAGCACCCTGTACCTCAATTAATCTCGAATCACCTAAACCAAGTTCTACTAATCCTTGATCATAAGCATCTTCTGCATTCTCTCCCCAAGGAGCGACGGCGGTCATTAACCAACCAGGACATGAACCTGAAGTGCCACCCTTACCAGCATTATTGGACATCATGACTGGGCCAGACCCGCGAGGTTCATCAAGGAAGTGGTCTTAGCAGTCATGTGAACCTCGATTCTAGAACCATGGTCTTGCTCTGTGCAATACTGATGTTAGCAACTGCTTCTGGACTAGCAACAATACAAAGCGAGGATTATATTCTACCATTATCACTATTAGTTGGTGGAGTTAGTATACTATTGTTTTATTCGCTTCTCTTGAATAAGAAGCAGTTGGACTTCGATTCATCGACTACTATTACCGTATCATCCAATCAAGGAAATGAAATAGAATACTCTGATGAAACCAAAATACTACCAGACCCAAATGAAGTTGGTATTGAAACACCTATCTTGTAATCAAGCCAAGCGTATTGTCTCTAGATTCTGTGGAGCGTAGGTTCTTACCTTGAATTTCTCACGTAATGTTCTACCTAATTCATTGCATTTCTGATAATCACCATGGTGACAGATTACATTACGAGGCCTAGGTGACATGTTACCGATGAAATCCAATAGTTGCCTTCGGTCTGAGTGACCGCTAAAGCCATCGATTGTCACCATGTCACAGCCGATTTTTACGATCTCTGTGTGACCATTAATTACCATTGGCACTTCACTGAAACCTTTCTGTAAGCGACGTCCAAGAGTACCTTCAGCCTGGTATCCAACAAAACAAAGACTGTTTCTTGGCTCTGATGCCCAATTTCGGAAGTATTCCATTATTGGCCCTCCGTTTAACATCCCACTCGTTGCAAGTACGATACAGGGGCTGCTATCCATCACAATTGATTCTCTCATATCCCGCCCTTGTACTTGTTTGAACCATTTGCTAGTAAATGGATTTTCACCATCATCCTTGAGTAATGATTGTCTCAGTACACGAGTCAGATAATTTGGATGACTGGAATGAATTGCTGTTGCCTCTTGTATCATACCATCAAGATATACTGGAACTGGTTTTACTGAACCAGAACGGAATAATTCATCGATTGCAATCATAACTTCTTGACTTCGACCTACTGCAAATACTGGACACATCATTTTACCACCACGTTGTAGAGTTCTACTGATTACATCTTGTAACTCTTGAGTAGCCTCTTCTCTACTCGGTTGGAAATCTCCACTAGCACCATATGTAGATTCAATTACAAGTGTTTCACAACGAGGGAAACGTACACTTGCAGCGTCGAAAAGCCATGATTTCTCATACTTTTGATCGCCACTGAATACCAGATTGTGTTTACCCTCGCCTATGTGTAGATGAACTGCAGATGAACCGAGAATATGACCAGCATTATGGAAAGTCAACTTGACATCTGGAGTTATGTCTGCTGTTTGACCCCAATCGACATCTATTACGTGACGCATTGCAGTTCGAATATCTTCCATGTCATATGGTGCTCTCTTTCCTTCCGAACCTCCGACTTTGAGGAAATCAGTCTGTAATAGTAGCATTAAATCACGAGTCGGTGGTGTGCAATAAACCGGCCCTCTGTAGCCATAGCGGAATAATACCGGCAGCATCCCTGCATGATCAAGGTGTGCATGTGTCAAGACTACAGCATCTAATTTCTCAAGTGGTAAAGCCTCTGGCGCTGTAAAATAAGGCATAGGGTCGGTATCACTAGCAATGTTAACGCCAACATCTATCATAACTCTGCTTTCATTAGTAGTCACAAGATGACAAGCACGACCAACCTCCCGATAAGAGCCGAGACCGGTGGTACGAACCCAGGTAGCACCCGGGCGTTTTGGACGGTATATGTTTAGACCAAAGTCCCTGAGTAATTTGCGCCTTTCCTTGGACTGAGCGGAACGATAACCACGTACATCATGAGCTGTCTTTGAGTGAATTGGCGATATTCTTTCGAACTTTATCAACCAGCCACATTCATCACGTATTTTCTTTGCATTGATTCCTTTCTTACCAACAGCCTCACCAGGATTGCCACAGATAACCGTAACCTCACAATAGCATGCATCAAAATAGATTCTATCAATTTCTGCAACATCGCCAATTAATTCTTTGATATAGAGTTCAGTCTCCTCTTCACTTTTCATTATCGATGCATGAGGGCGTAGAACTATCTTTCTCTTGATAGATTTTGCAATTTTGCCAATTAATCCATCTCCACCACCAAAAAGGTTGGGTGTAGGGGTTATTATCGAAATGTCACCCGCTTCTAAATCGACATCATAATCGATACCCTTGGGTACAATTTTTGCTATTTCATCCTTCATTTCCTTGAAACTATATTGCATATAATCACCTCTCACGTACAATATGAATCAAACCTCAACTGAGGTATTGAACGTGGAATTAGATTGATCACTTAATCGAGGAAAGAACAGCCTCTATTTCAGAATCTGATAATTCTTGGAAGCCATCTGCTCTGGTAATTACTGCGAGATCCATACCGTTACCGCTAGCAGCATCACGCTGACCAGAAGCAGCCAGTGCCCTTGCAGCGAGGCTTATCGCTTCTTTTCGAGACATGCCATCGCGGTAGCCGTCTTCCAATACACCATACATGTAGGGTGAACCGGATCCTGTTGCACAGTATACATCGGGGATTGAACCTCCAGCAGAATCAATGCTGTAAACGGTAGAACCATCTTCATCGACACCGACGATTAGTAATTGAACCCAGTGTGGACGGCCTGAGAGAATGTTAGCGGTCAAAGTGGCTGCACCTTTTACAGTCATCTGGTCATTGCGGCGAAGTTCGAAAAGCGAGACCTCTGCAGCAAGAGTTCGAGCTAAGGATTGTGCATGTCCGACGAGACCAGCAGTCGTCAAGGCGAGATTATCACCGATCTTGAATAGTTTCTTGACACTCTTATTCGCAATGAAATGGCCCATTGTTGCACGATGGTCAGCACCAACAACCACTCCACCATCATACGTGATTCCTATGGTACTAGTTCCGGTCTTGAAAGTACTAATGTTTTCCTCGCTCATTCTGGACCACCAAATCATAACGCCCGACAGACTGCCGGGACAGACTTTCCTGACGCGGGACCCTTATCAACCAACCGTTACCTGATTCTACTATGGCGGAGGATAGTGGTGGGCAGACCTCACTCGACGCATTCAACAACCCTCCAAGAACATTGCATATGCCAAGTATGGAACAAAAAGCATCTACTCCTACAAATGATGTGATATATCACGACTTAGCCAAAATGTATCCTCATCCACCAGTTCCAGTAGATAGTGATGGATTGGTAATTCATCGAGCAATTCTACATGATGTCACCGGGATTCATGAATTACTTGATTGGTTAGCCGATGGCGAGGCAGTAATCGTAGAAATGGAAAGATTGATGGCGAGAGATGTAGAACTACAAGCGGCATTAAAACAACTCTCAGACTTTATCGAAAACGATCTCGGCGGCCAAATAGTAAAGATTACGGAATCACGGATAATGCTACTTCCTTCAGGATGCAAGGGATTGAGAGGTGTGGATGTAGAAAGCACCGCTGACTCACCCTCATCAGACCTATCACGGGGGCATCTCTGATGGATGAAATTCCAGTCGACATTCCGTGCCCTATCTGCCGCAAGGATGACCAAGTTAAAATGCGGACACATATCGATGAAATACCATACTTTGGAGAACATACACAAGTCACAGTTCTTTGCGATGATTGCGGATGGAGACAAACCGATTTCATTCCAGCCGAAGGGAAGAAGCCAAGTGCTTGTGAATTAACATTAAGCAATCAATCTAGTATGAGTGTTCGAGTAATTCGTTCATCTTCATGTACCGTACAAATTCCAGAATTGGATTTAGAAGTCAGTCCTGGTAATGATTCAACAGGATATGTGTCGAATGTCGAAGGTGTATTGGAAAGATTCCTCAACATTATCAATATGGTCAAACGACAAAAGGTCGAAGATGAAGAACATGAAGATATTTTAGTTCTTGAACACATGATTACAGCATTGACTTCTGCACAGTCTGGCAATCCTATAGAAGAAATAACTCTGCGCCTATTAGACCCGAGGGGGCACAGTTTGATTCTTTGTGATGAGGCAAAACAATGGCACTTGACCGAGGAAGAAGTTGCCAGTCTGCCAATGGGTCCAGAAATACCAGCCATTACGGTTTAGCGTGCATCTTCCGCTAGGAAATCATCGACTAGGTGTGCGGTTTGTTGGCGCATTTCATTGAGATTTGTTAGCCATTCACTAGCTCTGTCGATACACATTTGTTTCATCTCACCTGCAAGAATCTTACCTGAACGATAATCTGAGTTAATATCTGATAGTAACTTGTCGTCCTCTTCAAAGAAATACATCAAATATTGATATGCGACATCGACATCTGGGTTTCCACCTAACCTACGATGCTCTTCAAGAGTTGCTTGACCACCAGAGAATGAGCGTTTGATTTTCTTTTCCAAAACAGAGAGATCATCTCCTAAGAAAAGAGTCGTCTTAGGCTTTGAAGATGACATCTTATCTCCTGTCATCCCAATAGCAAACCGGTGATAGGTAGAACAAGGCGCAAGAAGACCCATACCTCCCATACTGCGCTCTAATTCTAGCAGGCGCATGCGTATTCCAAGAGCATCTCTAGAAGTTGCACCAGGAAGAGTTACTGTGCCATGCTTAGGGTTAGACATTATGTCTGAGAAACCTAAATCACCAATCGATTCAACGATTTTAGCAAATACTTGACCCTGTTTATTCTTATCAATTCGCCCATGTTCATCCACTCCCATCAAAGTCGAATTGTCATCATGAACTGAGACACTTATCACTTGGCCTCCATTTTTACCAGAATTGAGATTGAACCAATTAGATTTGGCTGCTAAACCTCTGGTCAAACGTAAATGTGGGTCTTGGTCTACCCCAACAGGCACTACTACAGGACGAAGTCCGCCGTATTCCTCGAGTTGTGGGTGTAATATGTCACCGGCTTGAACCAATGGTGCTTGAACATGTGCGAGATTGGTCGCACCGTCGAAACCGTATATTGCTTCTAATTCTGAAAGATTGGTACGCTTACCTAATTGAAAGCCCATTCTCTGGACGATACTTCGACTTGATTGAAAATATACATTGCATTTTTCAGGGTCTAATCCCAGTGCTGCATAATTAGCCACGTATTCTTCAAGGGCTATTCTTCGACCTTCGGCTAAGGAGACACCTCGAGTGGCACTAGATTCAAGGTCAGCGACTGCAATCGTCACATCACCACCAAGTTCCTGTAACCAAGAGACTTGATCAATAACCATCGAATGGCCCAAATGCATTCTCCCAGAAGGCATCAAGCCAGTGAGAACTCCAAAAGGATCGCCCCTACTACTAGCACTCAAAACCTGATCAAAATCACGATGAGCGAAAATTATGTCTCGCCGATGTAGGCGACTAGGGTTTGGAATTGAAAGAGAATTGGTAGATTGTAAACCGAATTGGTCTATGATTCTCGCATAGTCGGTCGATTGCTCGCTCCCCCATGGATCGATGTTGACTTCGTCATTCATCATCCCCGCCTCCTTGCATCACCGGCATGAAGGCTTCGGCACCAGTATGACTTTGTTGCTCTCTTCGCACTAATAAGAGAATAACCGTTACAGAAGATGCAGCTATAGCAATACCTGCATATGGTAGCCAAGTTAGTCCTGAATCCAATTCTTGAGGAGTTACTAGCCAAGTGAACAATAGAGTTGAGTGGTCATCAAACCGTTTACTCCATGAAAATAAATCAGTAGTTGAATGACCTGCTATTGTCAAAGCCGTTGTTTTGTTATTGAAAAATTGTGTACGGCCAACCACATCATAATCAGTGGTTTCTGAAAGATTGATTAAAACGTTAGTATCATCTTTCACAGATAGCAATAACCTATCACCATCGATACGCCAACCCTCTCTCGCATGATTTTCTTCTTCGGACAACTCAGGAAGATTAACATCTATTACTTCACTGCCATTAACATCTATAATCCAGGTCACTGGTACGTTCCACCGCATTGGTTCTGCTGCTTTACATTCTGTCGTAGATTCCGATGTAAAGTTCAGTGTTGAATCAGAAATCGATAGAATAATTGGAGAATTGCACCTTTCGATAGCCCAGTAAGACCAAGCCTCACCCCATGTGGTGAACCAAACGTCCTCTCTACCCTCTAGCATTGCGACTACATCGCGGTCATGACGGACGATTGCATCATGAATTCTACCTTGCCAATACATATTTACTAAACCACCAGCATCTAATTCGGCAACCAGAGCATCGATATCGGCTATACCTAATTCTAAACTCCCTCCTCGTCGGCCGAGGTTGTACCAATCCCATTCATCAAATGGAATGTCATCGCTGTCTATCCAAGCACTATCTTGCAAACCGTTTTTGTCCCCATGAATGGTGAATCCCTGATTTGCAATCAACTTGTGATCACTGGCACTCAAGCCCTCAGGAGTGTAAGTAGACACAGGCTTACTATCCCATCTAGATGCAGCAATATTATCCTCGATATATGTTCTGCAAACCGAAGCAACCCCTCCAGGATCTTCATTCCATTCCATTTCAGGAATCCCATAACACCCGAATTCATCACCTGCAGAGACCATTGGAGGACCGAGATTTTTGAGCCATCCATCGCTACGCCATTCATCTTGGGCAGCAACTGCAGGAGCCAAGTGTGCACTCAACAGCAATAGCAGTACTACAACTCGCACAGCAGGGCCTCTGGGCTCATGTCTTTGAGGATTGTCGCAAAGATTTGGCGAACCATGAAAAACCAGAGACTACTGAATCAAGCCGATGGAGGGATTGAAACAGGCGTGGCTTGAACTCGAGCCCTATTGGCGAATCGAACCATCAACTACTTTGAAAAAACATCGAACTTATGATTTTCTGCGCTGGATTATCGGTCCATTTTGTCGAGTATTACTACCATGGAAAATTATTGGCATAAATAATATCCCCAAAGGAAAAAAGATGATTATCGCAGCAAATCATCTTTCACATATCGACCCAATCGTAATCATCCTTTCAGCACGCAAAAAAATCCATTATCTCGCCAAAGATGGACATTTCTCTAATTTCTTCACGCGTAGTGTCATGAATTTAACCGGGCAAATTGAAACAAATAGAGAAACAGGGGGTGACCAAGCTCTAGCTAGTGCTGCCACTATTATCGCAGATGGTAGTACATTGGGCATATTCCCTGAAGGAACGAGATCACGCAACACATCTCCACCATTCCTTCTCAAAGGAAAAACAGGTGCTGCACGCTTAGCTGCAGCTTACCCCAACACACCAGTTGTACCTACTGCACATTATGGAACTAGAGATATAATGGCACCATTGATACACAAAATACCGCGCTTGTGGCGTCGTCTAACAATCTCTTATGGGAAACCTATGATATGGCTTGAATGGCTCGAGCAAAATTCATCTACAGAACAACTGGTTTCGTTAGCCTCAAAGGATGAAGAACACATCAAAGCAGAGCTTGGGAAGTTGTATCGGACATTCACAGATGAACTGATGCTACACATTGAGGCACTTGGCGCACCGTGACAAGCCCTAAGGGCTTGATTGTCAAGCGTGTAATCATGAGAGCGTATCTTGACCTGATGCAACGTATTCTCGATGAAGGTGAGGATAAGGGTGACCGCACAGGAACTGGGACCATTAGTGTATTTGGACATCAGATGCGTTTTGACCTCAGCGAAGGTTTTCCAATGGTAACTACCAAAAAACTACACATGAAATCGATTATTCATGAATTGCTTTGGTTCCTTGCAGGTGATACAAATATCGCATATTTGAAAGAAAATGGAGTGCGCATCTGGAATGAATGGGCTGATGAAAACGGCGACCTTGGACCAGTATATGGTAAACAATGGCGACGTTGGCAAGCACAAGATGGTAGAGTGATCGACCAAATTAATGATGCTATAAATCTCATTAAGAACAATCCCAATAGCCGAAGAATTATTGTCAGTGCTTGGAATGTAGGAGAATTGGATGAGATGGCGTTAATGCCATGTCATGCCTTTTTCCAATTTCATGTAGCAAATGGTAAACTCAACTGCCAACTATATCAAAGGTCAGCAGATGTATTCTTGGGAGTACCATTCAATATTGCTTCTTATGCATTGCTAACTCATATGATGGCGCAGATATGTGAATTACAGCCCGGTGTATTCGTCCACACATTGGGTGATGCCCACCTATACTCCAACCATATTGAGCAAACTAAAGAGCAATTGAGCAGAGAACCACTTCCTCTGCCAAAATTAAAACTAAATCCAGATATAACTACTATCGACGGTTTTTCTTATGAAGATTTTGAGATTATAGATTATGAGCATCACCCCCACATCAGTGCTCCAATTGCGGTATAGGTGAGAAGATGTTCAGCATCATTGTTGCCTGTGATAAAAATCGCGCTATCGGTAAGGACGGAGATTTACCTTGGCGTCAATCGAGTGATCTAAAGAGATTCAAACAACGTACACTTGGCCGTCCAATCGTCATGGGCCGTAAGACTTGGCAATCACTGCCAGGAGCATTACCGGGCCGAAGGAACATTGTCATCAGTCGTAGCTCGAGAGATGATGTAGAAGTTTTGAGTGTTGAAGAGGTAATGGCGCTTGAAGAAGAAGAAATTTGCATCATAGGCGGCGGTGAAATATATGCACTATTCTTACCACATGTCAGCATTATCGAGTTAACAATAATCGACACTGAAGTCGAAGGTGCAGACACTTGGTTCCCTCAAATCAAAGACTTTGAATTGACAAAAGAAGATCACCTCGAAGCAGGGGATAATGACGACCATGACATGACTTTCCAAACCTGGCAACGCATAGAGTGATCATCTAAAATAAGGATGTTAGTAAATGCTCACTATCTTGAAGACATTATTGAAATGGTTCAAGGGAGAAATGGCGGGTATGAAACCCGAAACTCGATTCTTGCTATATGCCGAAATAATATTTTATTCGCTTACAGCATTTGTAATTTTCATCTGGCAACCAGAATTCCTAACGGAATAGGAAACACTTTTCATCAATCATCTTGCCTTAACCTAGTGATTAAACCACTAGCAATTATTGCACAAAGCAAGCCTACTATCGCTGCTGAAGCAACATAAATAACGGATTCAGTGGTACTGATATCTGCGAACATTGCATCGCTTTGCACTGGTTCTTGTATAACTGGATCTTTGGTTTTATTAGTGGCGGCATCATCAATAGTTTCGGAATCATTACTACTTGGGTTGGTAGTAGTAGTATCATCAGTAGTATTGGTGGTGGTAGTTTCCCCAGAATCAGTAATTTCATCTTCATCATCAGTATCATCCTTAGGAATCTCGACCAGAGGTATTGAAGAATTTAGACGATGACCATCTTCTCCGATTTCAATATCATAATAATCAGACCAAAGATCAATATCTCTACTACCTTGTTGGAATGCCTTAGAACGATTTAGAACATCGAAAAACCGTGTATCCCCATAAGTGAATATATGTTCTAAGGGAGCTGGAGTAACCTCTGCCATACAATCTGAGATATCTTTGGAGATATCAGCAAAACTCTTGTGCGCTAAAGAGATGCTATCGTAAGTAACATCGACAACCTTGCTAAATCCGTTCCCTTGAATAACTTCATACTCATTATCTAGCTGTGAAACCAAGTCTTCATCGCCAAATACCGGTAATCCCCCTACGATGACTAATCTCACATCAGGGTCGATTGCCTCGATCACATTGCGATATGGGTCGGAATGGAAATCCTCTAAAACCATAAGATCAGCGGCTAAATCAACTCTAATCGAACCAGTATCTCCTTGCCAATTCGTGGCGAATACTGGATTAGTAGTAACCATCTCCACCATCTCCAAATTAGTGAATATATCACCTAATACATTCTCATCCCACCAATCAGCCATCTTCAATGAATGCATGACGTTCTTTGTACCCGATGGTGCCCAATCAGGAGCCAAGGCGATATTTACACCTGCTGCTTTGGCTGCTGCAACATCGGTAGTATCTCCATAAAGTAGTAGATTGGACATTGGTGACCAAACCAATGATGCACCAACTGCTCCCATTTGATCAAATTCCGCGGAGGTTAAGGCAGTTCCGTGAATTACGATTAATTCACCAACTAGTAGGTCATTGGCGACAAGAGTGTCGAACTCAGCTCGTGATTCTTCATCGATTCCTTCTGCCAAATGCAGGAACCAGCCATCGAGATTACCCGACGCATTACCATTCTTGATGTGGTTACCAGCATAATCTGAATCTATTGATGAGACTTTGGTTTGTACATAGTCCCTACCAAAGTTATACAATTCGATATTGCGGGCTAAGATGGTTTTGAAAGTAGCCGTCTTACCAATATCCCCTCCTTGAATCGCAGTTGTTCCTCCAGCCAAAGAGCGTACTTCAGCGAATTTCATGCCATCTGCAGCGAGGTCACAATCTGCAGCAGCACCACTACCAACATGGTTTTTAACTCTTGAAACCGCATCTTTGTAGGCATTAAGAGCTTGCCACTCACCACGATTATCCCATGGGTCATAATCGTGGTCCCAAAGAGGAATGTAATTGTAATGAGCGTGATTATGTGCATCAATTAAACCCGGATAGATATTACCGCCAGTATCAATCACGGTAATGCCTTCAATATCTGCTGGTTCATTTCCGTCCTGCCAAATATTTTTGATCAATCCATCTTCAACGAGGATATTACCATTTTCTATTATATCACGCTGATTATTCATAGTCACAAGACGACCTTTGAGAATGTAACTGCCTTCATGGATGTGATCTATTTGACGTTCGCATTGCCCTTTGTCATGATTAGTACCAACCCAAGTTGCATCATTTGCACCACCAGGTGTAGGTGAACCATCATTCATCCTCACCCAATTATTAGAGGAATCAAGACCATAAGGGATATCATAATCGGAATCATCTGCAGGAAATGATACGGTGTCAACTTCACCAGAAGGAGAAGTTAAATTTATGACATCACCTTCGAAGAAGCTTAATTCCATCCCTGTTTCTGCGCTATAGAATGTAAGATACGCACCTGATTCAATAATAGTTCCAGAAGATATTTTACAATTTGGCGCACCGGAATCTGACGTATGGGCAATTACCCAATCTCCGACATTAACAGCTTCATCACCGTTATTGTATAGCTCGATATATTGGTCACTGGCCTTGCCATATGAACCATCATCATTCCAGTCAGTCCCGCCATAATCCTCAGTATTAACAGAAACTAAAATTTCATTAATTACGATATCATTACTGGTAGCACGACTATTTTCCACTAGATTAGCAGACATGCCAAGAAGTAAAACCAGAACCAAAAATAGCGGCATAGCATTGCGCATGAACTGCGACTCATCGAAGATGTTCATCAAACTGCCGCGCAGACATCACAGTGTTTCAGAACCACCAAGTGGCATTGGGCTAAGGGGACCAATCTCGCCACGAAGGCTAGGACCGGTTGCTATAGTTGCAAAAATACCCCTATCTGCGATATTATGCGATAATCCAAACCAAGGCCTACCGTATTGATCTACGCTCATATCCAAGAAATCACCAAGACCACCACAGCGATTGTATCCACAAGCAACTTCAGTATCGAGTGGATCATCAGGCAAATTGATTTGAACCGTGGTGAATAATGGATTTGGACTGAAGACATCTGTGGCTATAGTAAG
>ERZ1046876.1118-NODE-1118-length-18179-cov-6.311852_pt1 | contig 18179 bp, 33 predicted proteins | sample MGYA00383094_ERZ1046876 | MGnify/ENA primary metagenome ERZ1046876 (study PRJEB29581, sample SAMEA5548364) | metagenome | biome: marine; feature: coastal; material: water | depth 50 m | study: Short-term variability in the microbial, nano- and picoplankton...
TTTTTAATTTGCGTTCCTTCTGGCAAATAAATATATTCTTTATTTAAACATTTGTATTCCATTTCAACTTTGTTTGGGTCTGGATAATGAAGGTTTACAAATAACCGGGCTTCCGAGCAACTGTTAAAATGTCCAACATATTTCCAATCTGTTAAAGGTTCTGGTGCTAAATTAATTACCATTACAAATGCAAACTCAATCATGATTTACTCCTTAAAGTTTCCTTTAGTTATAATCTTTCCTGTTAGTTTATGTGCAATATTAAAATCTTTTTTATTGTAAGTCATTACAAATTTATACCCATCATATATAAACTGATGCTCTTTCCACTCATTTTTATTCTTTTTTAGAACTTCTTTTCCCTTTGTCATTTTTACAATATCCTTCCAAATATTTACTGTGGCCACACCACCATTTTTTATAATAAAACTTTGCTTCTTGTTTGCAAACATTACAGACATGAGGTTTTCTTAAATCAATCTTCGTCATGCAGCTCGTCATATTGTTTGTCGAATAAAATTGCATTCATTGTTTTTAATGTTTCTTCATCATTTTCTAAATGAGCAATTAAATGGTTTATATACCATTGTGCTTTTTTAAGATCATTAACGCCATCTTTGTTTTTCCATCTCCATAGATACTTCATAATGTTTCCTGTATCAGTAGCTTCAATTCCTGTTAATCCTTCTACTACTCCCTCAATGCAATCAATACATTCTAAACCTTTTTCAGACTTATAATGTTTTGGGTTTACTAAATAATCAGTCATAAATTTTCTCCATTAATACAAATCCTATTTAAAAAGGGCATTTAATATGCCCTTTCTAATAATAAACTCTACTAAAATGGTATATCGTCTTTTAAATCTTTAAATTCCGTTATTGGCTCTTGTGGTGCAGATTGAGTGTTAGTCTTTGCTCCATCATAAGGTTCACTCATTTGACCACTCATGTAAGTGACTCCAGATTTTGACTCCTTCAACCAAGCACTTAACCTCATTTCCTTACCACCTTCTAAAGTTATTGTTCCTGTATAATCAGGTTGCGATTCTTTATCTTTGTTATTTTTAAAGAGTGCAAACCTATTGGTATTATCATATTGTTCTGCCATACTAAATATTCTCCTTGATTGTTTTAATTTTATCATCAACTTCTTTTAAAAAGTTAATAACACCTTCTTCACAACGACTTATCAGGTCATCATCTCTTTCAACTCTTTTAATAAAAAGTTGGTATTCTTTTGGAAAGTCCGGGTGGTAAGATACAAAGTCACACCACTTAATATGGTTTCCCACACAAGACATTTGCCATTGCATTTGGTGTATATACTTTTTTGCAATAACCCCTGTTTCTAATGTTTCAGTATGAGTCAAAAGTTGAGGGCATTTTATTTCAATTAATCCATCCTTTCCCACAAGGCCGTCTGGACTAGCACCACTCATATCAATGCTAGGGTGATCTATAAAACCAACCTCCCTAACATCTGTTCCAATTAATAACTTCATTTTATTGGCATACTCAACCCTAGCTTCATCTTCAAACTCTACACCATGAGCCATTGCAGAGTTCATAAAAACAGGAACTACCTTATTAGTAATCCTTTCTGTAACTAATTGCAGTTTATACTTCTTGGTGTATTGTGATTCGCCATATTTGGTTTTAACCATAATGTCATCTATTTTACTAGCAGTAACCTTACCTAATCTAGCAGAGAACCATTCAGCACTTCGCTGTTCCATTATTTATTCTCCGAAATAATTTTTTTCATATAATCTTCACATAATTTTTTATCATTTTCTGATTTTAAGGTTGTATAATAATTTCTTGCATTAGTAATACCCTCATCTGCATAAATGTTTTTAATATGCTCTAAAACATCATGTGGCGGCAGGTCTTCGTTAGCATAAATGTATAAACCAAGACCATGCAAAGCTATTGCTTTAGCTAAACATCTCATCATTGCATTACTTAAATCATTGCAATTAGGAGATTTTATAGCTCTATTGTGATTGTCAGTAACAGCAAGTTGGCAAGTCATAGGTTTTTTAAATGCTGTAACTGTGCAAAATACCAACATACTTCCGTCAGTTAATGTTAATGGCTCTTTATATTCCCAATTAGCATCAGGATCCTGCTCTAGTAAAGTTTTTACAGCAAACACCCAACTTAAATAATTAAATCGCCCTTTCTTTTTTTTATGTTCATTTACATCTATTGAACTTAATAACTCAAACTTACTTCTTTGTTTTTCCTCACTCATAATATTCCCTTATTTAATTGATTAAGTCTGCGAATAGCTGCGTTTAATTTATCTATATCAAACTCGCTTCTAGCTGGGTTTTTTAAAGCATTGACATAACCTTTTTGGTAGGCCTTGTTTAACTCTAATTGTTGTTGATGTGCTTGTTGATCTAACATTTCTTGCATATCCCTGGCTTGTTCCTCTTGCTCAAACTGTTCTTGGGATATTTCTAGTGCTTTTTCACTTGATATACTCATTTATAACTCCTTCTTCTTAAAGGTTAATTAATTTTACTACTCTATGTTAAACTTATTTACCAAATATTGCAAGTTTGTCTTTTAAAACCTTAAAACCATATATTATCAACATAATCCAACACATTATTGCTATTGTAATCATTATTGTTAATGACAATCCTAACAATATATTCATTTTTTTGTATATTTCCAAAGTAATTCAATCCAATACAGAAATAATCCAAAAATAATCAATAAAAATATTATAATAATTAAATAGATCATTAGAAAAAATCCTTATCTTTATAAGCATTTCTTGCATTAAATGTGTTTTTGTTATAATTTTTAGTGCTAAATCTAAAGGTTTCTTTGTCAAAGTATAAGCCAAACTTACCCTCAAACCCATTACCATGTCTTTGTTTGTTAATATAAATCTGTGCATCATACCAATTAGCAGCTTCTTCTTTTTTATCATGGCGTTCTGCATTTAAAATTTCCTCTTTAGCTTTATTTCTAAATACAGTAATACAATTATCTGCTAAATTAGTTATATTACTTGATCCTAAAACATCAAACTTATTTGGCTCTCCATGTTCATTAAATGTTTTCCGGCTATGGCAAACTAAAAATATCTTTATGTTTAAATCTCTACTTGCAACACACAATTGGTTAATAAATTTTTTCTGTTTATTATAATCGTCTTCATTGATACCACACTTCATTAATGAATCTATACAAAAAATTTTAACGCCTAATTTTTCAGCGCTATAAAAAATGACAGAAATTATTTTCTCAACACTTGTTTCTCCTTCTGCATCATATAAATATAACTTTTCATCTAATCCTTCTACAAAACTTTTTATAGCATTATCTGTGGGATTTTTTGCGCCATTTTGTAATAACATCCTGCCTAAACTTGCTTTTGGCAACATCTCAAAAGATGCAATAAGAGATTTGTTTTCATTTAAAAGTTTTAAAATAATATAAGATAACCAGGCAGTTTTACCATGCCCAGAATACCCTGTAATAATAGAGGTTTCTCCAAATCTAATTTTAAATTTATCATCTGTATAATCAAAGGGTAAAGAAATACCCCCATACATATCATTTTTAAAATAATTTTGCACATCCTCTACATAATTGCTTGGTTTTTTAACTTTAAAATGTTCTTCATTATCACGACTAGCAAAATAATTATCTATATCTTTGTCGCCAATAATTAGTTTATTAACATCATCATTTAATGTCGTCATAAATACCTCTTAATTTTACTCGTAAACTTAATAATTTTTGTTGATCGGATTCTTGCAATGGTTTGTTTTGTTTTAATTCATTAGCGCATAAATACATAAATAAAACATCATCTCTTATAGCTTTTAATACCGCAAAAGGATTAAATCTTTTATTAGGTTTGTAATCATTATCTAAAGAATCAGGCATTATATCAGACCAACTTAATCCTGCTGCTTGTATTACATCCCCCGTATCACATCCACCGAAACAATTGAAAACTACTTTGTCGCCATCAAATTTAATCCCTAGACTTGCAGTTTTATCATCATGACCAGGGCATAAGCATTGATATTGTGAATTATCGTTAGTTGATGCGTAAACCTTTTCAAACCTCGCTAATATTTGCTCTTTCTGAATCATCTAACATCTCCTTGATTTGATATTGTCTTAATTTTGGTATTCCGGTAGATTTCCAATAAAATACTGCTTGTCTTGACAATGGTGGATCAAACTTTTCTGCTAACTGATTCGGTGTTACTTTTAATTTTTCACAAACTTCATTTAATTCCATAATATTTTCCTTAATCGTTAAAGTAATTTATATTAACACTGTTATTATCTATTCTCCTAATTTAAGAGCATCATCTACTAATTTTTGTAACAAACAGGCCTGACAAATTTTAACTGCCACTCTAAATCCATGAGATACAAAATGCTCACCATCATGAGTTTCTTTATTAGGACTTCCAATAGATATTGTTTTCTTTAAATAATGGCTGCCTTTTTTTATATCTTTTTTGCATTGATGGCAATTATCATCTGTCCTAGATTTTGTAAGTTTCATTTCTTTATTCATAACGCACCTCCGTATTCATCATAAAGTGGTTTTTCATGTAAAGCTTCATAGATTCTTTCCCAAGCTATTTCTACTTCATCATCAGAGAGAAGATAGTCTTGATCGTAACCATCTTCATCTTCATATGATCCTATTGATTCAATTATAGGAAAACTTGTATGGTCTTCTATTTCTATATTATAAAAAACTGTAATTGGAACTTCTACTTCATCTAAGGCTTTGTTAAATACCCACCCTGTTGTTTCCCATTCATCATAATTCATTTTAATCTCCTTAATAGTCTACTACTTTACTTATGTTTGTTTGATAGAGTTGTACTCCATCTAATTTATAGCCACCGCATGAGAAAGTATCTCTCACTTGTTGTTCACTATACCCTTGAACCATTAAAGTTTCTTTATAGTCCTCTGATTTACCTTTTCCTAAGTACCTCAATCTTGTAAGCGTTACTTGGTATTTATTCATCTTCACTCTCCTTATAAATAAAATGTATAAAAATAAACTGTTGCGTATGCAACCATTAAACCAACTACAAAACCAAACAGTCTATTATTCCTGCCTTTTCTTTTACTTTCTTCAAGCCATGATTCCATGCTATTTCTCCATGTTGTTTAAAATATGTTTTATAACTTCTACAGTCCAACCATTTCCTAACATTTTGTATTGTTGTGTGTTAGAAACTCCATCACAATATCCATCAGGAACAGTTTGCAATCTAGAACATTCTAATGGTGTTAGTTTTCTGTAATGTAATTCTTGATCAACAACAACATTATCTTTTTGCACAGTTGTTAATGTATTAGTTTTTTCATCTTTCCTAATTTCTAATTGTTGTTTTATAGAGCCATCATCTTCATATCTACCTCTTATTGCACCACCTAAAGCAACCTTTGGCTCTCTATTTCCACCCCCCATAGTATTTAAAGTTGGAGATTTACCTTCATCAGAATAAATCCTTTTTAAAATATCATGTCCATTTACATCATTAGCTATACCAACTTGCACCATAGTTCTTTGTCTTCTTTCAATGCTATTCCATGCAACTGCACCTTGATACCTTGCAGTAAGGCAAAAAGATTTTTTATTAGTTGTCATCTCATCAGTAGCAATACCATTTTCTAATATATCTTTTAATACAATTTCTTTATCTTTAGGTTGTGTAATATTTGGTATATTAGTCCAATACAATCTACTTCTGTTTTGAGCAGATACTAATGCACTATTTATCATAATAGGTTTTACCCCTAAATGCTCTGAAATCACATCTTGATATTCTTGTTTCATGCGCACATTTTCTAATAAGAAATATTTAGGCCTTAACTCTTTTAACAACCTAACAAATTCAAAAAATAATTTACTCCTGGAGTCGTTAAAATTAAGTTGTTTTCCTGCAAATGAAAATCCTTGACATGGTGATCCACCTAATAATAAATCAATTTTTGGAAAATCTGCAGCCGATACTTTTGTGACATCTCCAACATGAATCGTATCAGGAAAGTTTTTTTGTGCTATTTGGATAGCATACTTATCTATCTCACTTGCATAATACTTATCTACATTAATTCCTAGTTGTTTTAAAGCAATCTGACCACATGACATTCCATCAAATAAACTTAATACATTCATAATTATCCTTTATAAATAGTTTTTAAAATTTCATTACATAATTCATCAGGCACTCTACTTCTATCATAAGTGCCTTTTATTCCCTGTGTTCCTGTAGATGAACCTCTTGGAGCAGATTCATGATGACAATTTTTATTCCCATTCCAACATATTGGTTTAGGATTCCAATTTTCTAGATTAGTCCAAATATCTGTAGGTTTTGCCCTACTATCTCCATATTGGCAATACCAAACAGTTTTTAATAAAGCAATATCAATTAAATTAAGTTTTCTTAATTTTCCTCTAGGGTTTTCAATAATAAAATATTTTGGATTTAATTCATTAATAATATCCATAGTTTTTTTAACTATTGCCACCCCCATTTTTGCTTGTTCTGTTTTTGGTGTATGGTCTTTATTCCAATGCTTACCAATAGATGCAACTGAAAAAAAAGTGCATGGTGGAGATGCCCAAATAATATCAGGCTTAAATGGAATTTTATTTAGATCAAACTGCATTATGTCTGTAACATAATCAATTCCATCAAAATCTTTATAATCAGATGTAAAGGTTTTATAGCCTTGTTTTTTTGCCATATTACTAAATGAACAACTCCCACCAAACAGTTCTAATACATTCATATTTTATTCCCCTGAATAATTCTCTAAATTTTATTCACTTTCATAATCACTTAAAACTTCACATTCGCTAGTTAAAACTTCATCATCCTTAAATTCTATATCTTGACCACTTTCTAACATAGACTCAAAAATATTAAATGCGTCATCATGGTTTTTAGCGCCATCTATCACAATATAACTTGCGACTAATTCAGTCCTTCTTACTACATATTTTTTATTCATTTCTTTCTGTTTACTTAAATGTAAATCGTAAGCACTTATTTTTAACTGTGGTGTTTTCATTTTCTTATTCCTTATCTTGTTAATAAAAAATGATTGAAATATCAATCCCATAACACCCCTTGAGATGTTATGAGTTAATACTTTAAGCTACTTCTTTTTCCTCCTTATGAATACCAAAAAATCTTTCAACTTCATCAGTTGATAATAAATATTCTTTACCATCAGTTAAATTAAGAATTACATATGGCAGTTTTCTTGATTTTCTTTTAAATCCAATAAGACTAAATCTTCTGCCATCTCGAGTATGATATATTTTTGTTATATCTAACTCTGTTTGATGAAAGTCTTTTCTTAATTTAATATCACTTGCTAATGCTTTTTCAATATCTCTTTTTGCATTTTCTAGTTTTATTTTAAAAGCAAATTTAACACTATCATCATCAAAAGTGGCATTACCTAAATCTAGTTTTAATCCATGTTTCTTTAATATTGATGGCAATTCTTTATCTAAAATAATTCTTATATCTTTTGCTGCTTCTTTATTCATTACTGTAAACATAATAATAATTCCTTATATTGTTAATAAGCCTTACATATATAAGTATATATTAATTCATACATAAAGGTTAAGTTTTCTTAATTATTGACCAACTAGGATTTATCAGATAAAATCGAAAGTTCTTTAAAAGTGTTATATATAAATGTTAGTCTTTGATGCTTTTATATGAGTTTTTAACCTTTAATAAATAAATATTATAAATGTTAGTTATAATTTTATTTTTTTAAAAGGCAATAAAACTATCTTATTTCATAAGATCAACATATTCCAGGCAGTGCGGCAAAATATTCCAGGCAGTGTTGCAAAAAAAATCTTCCATAATCAAGCCCTGTGCCATTTAAAAAATGTTTTGATATGCTAGTATTGGTTAATATTGCTTTACAATATAAGCTTTATAATAGCCTTAATGGCTTTTTTTGATTTTATAAGCTATTTAATACTAGATATTTTTATGGTTATTTGGTAAAATCCATTCAATTAGCACAATTACGCCCAAAAAAAACCCCTATTAAAAGGGGTTTATTTATTTTAAAGATTGATTATTTATAGCATTGAATAGCTAATTTATAATTTTCCATTACTTTTTGCCTAGCTATTATTATTGCTTTTGCTTTATCGCATCCCATATTATGTAAATCAATAACATATTGATTGAACATATTAGAGATTATTTTTTTATCTTCATTGCTTAAATTTTTATTCATTTTAAACCCCTTATTAATTCCATTCTAAAAAGATTACTTGAAAAATACCTATACCACTAAATAGCATGGATAAAATATAAAATTCTAAAAATAAGAATTGAACTGATAACATTAATAATAATGCAAGTATAAAAATTGTAATTAGTTTCATAATTTACCCCTTAATGATTTTTATAAGATATTGTAGGATAATTGACATCCCAACATTTAGTGCATTTTAAACATTTTCCGTCTTGCTTATATGCTTCACACTCAAAACCAATTGGTTTTATAGTATGAACATTCGATACAGTAATATTTTTTAAACCTTGTAAAGATTTAGGAATTTTAACTGCTTTATCTATAAACATGGCAGAAAGCCTTACAATTAAATTACTAGGAATAATATTAGATTTTGCATAATCGCTTATTATTTTATATTCCCTAGTTGGTATCCAAAATTTTGTTTTTGGCATCTTAATTGCAATTTCGCATATTTTAGCTAAATGATTAATTGATTGAATATCGCCTGAATCATGCCATCTAAATAAAGAATCTTTACCAATTAAAGCAATCATAGAATCAACCCATTTAGGATGATTGATAGAATGTAATCTTTTCTTTTGAGTTGGTAAAATATTAGATTTAAATCTATGATAATTACCTTTGTTGGCATAACAAGTGTGACAGACTGAACCTATAATTTTTGCCATCTTTGATCCTGTTATGCAGTTCTCAGTTGGTAAAGAATACGATTTACAAGGCATTTTACTAGTTTTAGTTGTATTCCCTGCTAATAATGATGCCTGTTTTTTAGTATAAATGTTAATTATTTGCATATATTAACCCCTTTTTAGTGTTAATTTAAGAAAAGCAAGAGCGCGGCTTTTCCCTTTAAAATCAATGTTTACAGAATATTTAGTAGTTATAAAGCTAAAATACCAAGTAAACATATCCATATTTTACCATGTAAAGATGCATTAACATATCATTACATCGATGTTATAACATAAATTTTATTGGGTGTTGCAAAAAAACAACGCGCACAATCAACCCCTGTAAAGACTTCTTAACCTAGTTAATAGGATAGCATCGGAATTGATCTAAATAGCGCCTGGGATTGTTATGGGCCATATAGGCGCATATAACAAAAAATGATATATAATAATTTATATATAACTAAATGAGATATAAACATAATGACAACTATAGACAGTGGTAAAGTTAATATCATCGCAGATATTAAAAGCCTTGATGATAGGATCAAAGATAATAATAATAATCTAGTAAAAAGGAAAAGGGGAAGGCCCCAACACCTTAAAACTCCGACCACCGAAAATGAAGTTTATAAATTATCTATAGTAGGTACTAGGTATGAAGATATTGCACTCGTACTCGGTATATCAAATGACACCTTAACCAAGCATTATAAAGAGGTATTGGAGAAAGGTAGAATAGAAGCCAATGCGGCTGTTGCTGGTACATTATATGAAAAAGCGAAACAAGGCGACACACCATCCATGATCTTTTGGTTGAAGACAAGAGGACAATGGAGTGAAAAAAATACGACAGAATTAACAGGAGAGGGGGGTGCGCCCATTAATATCAAAGTAGTAACAGGAATAGATTAACAAACAAGGGTAGTGCCCTTTTTTGTTATACAAAAAATGTCAATAGATTAACAAACCCCATTTCAAAATTTTTTGCAGGATAATTTTTAGGACTTTATTATGAACAATATGACAGTACCACAATTACTAATGATGCTTAATCCAGGTGCAGCTAATACAACTTATATGCAACCAGATCAAGAAGCTATGTTAAGGAATCAATCTATATCTCCATATACTCCACAAGGCAATGTACAGATGCCTAATATGCAACCATTTAATATAAAAGGATTACTAGGAGCACTTGCAGGAGCAGGAGGAGCACTTGCAGGAGCAGGTGTGGGTGCAGGTGTGGGTGTAGGCCCAGGCGTTCAAGGTGCAATGGAAGGAGCAAATGTAGGAGCTAGGGGATTAGATACTCCTGCCGAAAGAGAATTTTTAATGGAATCTTTACTGCGGCAAAAAAATGCTCCTAATTTAACACAGAGGGAGTTAAATTCTATAACAGATACTGAATTACTTGACTTAATATCAAGAGGAGTTCCTTCTCAAAGAGAAATGGACACTTTAATGCAAATGTTACAAACAGGAAGATAATTATGTGGTCATGTCATTTATTTGTAGGATGTCATTTTGGAGTAGAGTGGTATGTAGCTGATAAAGTAGACCCATACTATGAGGATAGTCGCACTAGCAAATTTAATTATTTTATTATAGACTTGGGATGCTTACGCATTCAAAAATGTGAAAAACTTTAATGACTAACGCAGAAAATAAAAATGCCAGGGAAACACACGAAGAAAAAAATGAAACAAAAGAAAACAATGCCAAACAAATATCCAATGATACAAGGTTGAATGAATTACGCAGATGGTTTGAGTCTACAGGGGATTGTGTATGAGCTTATATGCAAATATAAATAAGAAAAAGAAAGCAGGAACAAGTAAGAGTAAAAAGAAATCTACAATATCTTCCAAAGCATACGCAGAAATGAAAAAAGGGTTTCCTAATTCTAAAAAAAATAAAGCAAAAAAAAAGGCTAAAGCTAAAGCATAATGACTATTGATTACAGGGGTGAAAAATTCTCCGGTTATAACAAACCTAAACGAGCTAGAACCAAAACTAAAAAGTTTGCTGTACTAGCAAAGGAAGGGAATACAGTGAAATTAGTACGATTTGGTGATGCTAATATGACAATTAAAAAGGATCAACCGGCTAGAAGAAAGTCTTTTAGAGCAAGACATAAATGTGATGAAAAGAAAAGTAAATTAAGTGCAGGATATTGGTCTTGTAAAAAATGGTAGTTTAAATTAACTAAAGGTAACGACCTCTAACGAGAGTTACAAAATATGAAAAAAGAAATAACAACAGGATATAAACCTAGAGTTCCACAAAAACAAATACATCAACTTGTTAAAGCCAATAGATTTGTAGTGGTAGTTGCACATAGGCGTATGGGTAAAACAGTCTGCGCTATTAATCAATTAATACATAGTGCATTACAATGTGAGCACCCTAATCCACGATTTGCTTATGTAGCGCCAACATACAACCAGGCAAAAAGAATAGCTTGGGATTATTTATTAGAATACACTAGGCCATTAAACGCTAAAGCTAACATTGCTGAACTGCGTGTAGACTTTATGGGCAGGCGTATTAACTTATATGGTGCAGATAACCCTGATAGTCTGCGTGGAATCTACCTAGATGGATGCGTTCTTGATGAAATTGGGAACATTAATCCTACATTGTTCACAGAGATTGTCAGACCTGCATTGGCAGATAGAATTGGGTACTGCGTTGCAATGGGAACACCCAAAGGACAAAATCACTTTAAAGACTTGCGTGATCGAGGCCTAAATAGTGATGGTTGGGAATTATTAGAGTTTAAATCATCTGATACTAAAATTTTAGATAAAGATGAGCTTATTGCAGCAAAAGCTGAAATGGGTGATGATAAATACCAGCAAGAATTTGAGTGTAGCTTTAATGCGCCTGTAGAAGGTTCTTATTATTCGTCTATTATTAATGATTTAGATGAACAAAAACATATTGTAGATATACCTAAAGACGAATTGGCTAGAACATACACAGGATGGGATTTAGGAATTTCAGACAGTACAAGTATTTGGGTAGCACAAGTAGTCAACAAAGAAATAAGACTTATAGATTTTGTAGAAAATCATGGTGTAGGCCTTGATTACTATGTAAATTGGTTAAGAGAACATGATTATATGTATGCTACACATATATTGCCTCATGATGTAGCTGTGCGAGAATTGGGCACAGGTAAATCACGAAAAGAAATGTTAGAGGAAGCAGGTTTAAATATTACAGTTGCAACTAAATTAACTGTAATGGATGGCATACAAGCAGCTAGAAAAATATTACCACGCTGTTGGTTTGATAAAGACAAAACAAAACAGGGATTAGATGCACTACGAAATTATCGTAGAGTGTTTGATGACAAAAGAAATGTATTTCATGATAGACCATTTCATGACTGGGCATCTCATGCAAGTGATGCTTTTCGTTATTTAGCAGTAGGCATGGATGAATCACCTATGGAATCATGGAACAAACCTTTAGAGATTAATACCACATGGATAGTTTAAATGGCATACGATAAAAAAAATATGAAAGTAGATGAGGAAGACAATGACTCTTTAGTCAATGTTATTGGTTCTCATATTGACGATTCTTTAGGCTTTATTGCAACTGATACTCAACTAGAAAGAGCAGCAGCTCTTGAGTATTATTTAAGAGAGCCTTATGGCAACGAAGTAGAAGGTCGATCTCAAATTGTAACTGGTGAAGTTGCAGAAGTGGTAGATGGTGCATTGCCTCAAATAATGAAAGTATTTACCACAAACTCTAAAGCAGTAGAGTTTGAGCCGGTTAATGCTGGTGACAGCGCTCTAGCAGAACAGGTAACACAGTATGTAAATCATATCTTTTATAAAGATAATAATGGTTTTGAAATTATGCACGATTGGTTTAAAGATGGACTATTGCAAAAGGTAGGCGTAGTTAAAGCATATTGGGATGATAAAAAAAATACAACTACAGAAAAATATCAAAATTTAACAGAAGATGAACTTGCAATGCTAATGCAAGATGAAGAAGTAGAAGTAGTAGAACAAGAAGAAGTAGAAGAAGTCATAGAACAAGAACCACAACCATCTGTAGACCCAATGACAGGACAACCTATGATAGATGAAATGGGTATGCCAGTGATGATGGAAGTACCTCCTATTGTTAATATTTATTACAATGTAAAATGCAAAAGAACAAAAGATTATTCTCAAGTTAAGATAGAAAATGTAGCTCCAGAAGAATTTTTAATAGATAAAAATGCAACAACTATTCAAGATGCAGATTTTGTAGCACAAAGAAGTTTAGTAACACGATCTGATTTAATAGCAATGGGTTATGACCCAGAAATAGTAGACGAATTATCTACTGGAGATTTATTAGATTTTACTCCAGAAAGAGTAGCAAGATATGGAGCAGGTGAAGAACCATTTAATACTAACAATTCTGATGATGAAAGTATGGAACGAATTGAGTATTATGAATGTTATGTAAAAACAGATTTAGATGAAGATGGTGTAGCTGAACTACATAGAGTTTGTTATGCAGACAATAAAATATTAATGCACGAAGAATGTGATTATGTTCCATTTCATAGTGTATGCCCAATACCTATTCCACATAAATTCTTTGGTCAATCATTAGCAGATAGAGCTATGGACTTGCAACTAATTAAGTCTACAGTTACAAGACAAATGCTAGATAATTTATATTTGACTAATAACTATCGTGTAGGTGCAGTAGAAGGCCAAGTTAATCTAGATGATCTACTTACATCTACAGCAGGTGGTGTTATTCGTATTAAAAACCCTAATGCTTTAGTGCCAATGACAGTACAATCTAGTGCAGCACAATCATTTCCTATGCTTGAGTATTTAGACTCTGTACAAGCAAAAAGAAGTGGAGTATCTGATGCACAGCAAGGTCTAAATCCTGATATATTATCTAATGTAACTGCTACAGCAGTATCAGCAATGACTTCTGCATCACAAGGTAAGTTAGAACTTATAGCTCGTATTTTTGCAGATACAGGTGTATCTTCTTTGTTTAAAGGTATATTAGCTTTAATTTGTAAATATCAAAACAAAGAAAGAATTATAAAAGTTCATAACAGCTTTGTACCTATGAATCCTAGAGAATGGACTACACAATACAATTTGACTGTTAATGTTGGATTGGGTACTGGTGGTAAACAAGAACAATTAGCTACTATGCAAATGATATTACAGAAACAAGAAGAAGTAATAAAAAATTATGGGTTAGCTAATCCATTAGTCAATCTAAAACAATACAGAGATACATTAGCAAAATTTGTAAACATGGCAGGATTTAAAGATGATTCTGCGTTTCTAATGGAAGTGTCAGAAGAACAAGCTATGCAATTAGCTCAACAAGCTGCACAAGCTCCTAAAGAAGAAGATTCTAATACTAAAGCAGCAGCTATACTTGCAGAAGTAGAAAGAGAAAAAGCACAAATGAAAATGCAATCTGATATGGCTAAACTAGAATTAGAAAAACAACAAACAGAATTAAAAATGCAAAAAGAATTATTAGAGCTTCAACAAGAAAGAGTAGAGTTTGAAAAAGAAATGGCTCTTAAAGAATTAGAATTTGCACAAAAAGCAAACAATGATTCCGAAAAAAATGACATGAATAAAACAAAAGAAATTATAAACTCTTTAGAGAAGATACAAAACTTGGCATCACCAAATGGCTAGTTACTTTAAATATTTAGATGATTGGATAAGAAAAGACAAGGAAGCACAGATAGAAGCTGTTACTCGTTTAGGATTACCAGCTAACAACACAGCTAAAGATAGAGCTAAGGCTATGGGTTTTAGTGATGAGACTTACTATCATGGAACTGATAAGCCTTTTGATGAGTTTAAGTTTAATGAAAGCAATGGAGCTGGTGGAATAGGCGGTGAATCTACTTGGTTTACTGACAATCCAAATGTTGCTAGTTCTTATGCAGATTATGTAGCTAAACAAAACTTATCCAATGCTCAAAGAAAACTGCTTAAAATGTACAACAATGGAACTATATCAAATATTGAATACTTTACTAAACTTGACGAAATTAATAAAGGTGGAGTATTAATACCAGATGGAAATATACCAATAAACGAATACATATCTGCAAACAAGGAATTAAACAGCACAGTAGGGCAAGGCGCTCAAGTTTATCCAGTTAAAATAAGAAAAGGTAAAAGTCAATCATATGACATGGCTGGAGAATCTTATAAGGATAGTGATGGTTTTATATCGGAGTATATGGATGGAAAAATTGAAAGAGCTAAGAATTTTAAAGATGACACAACAGTTTTTACTGATTTAGATGACCATGTGCAACATGGTGCAAAAATACCTCCGTCCACACATATATCTGTAAATAATCAAGCTAATATAAGAAGTCCATTAGCTCATTTCAACCCTAAATATGCTGGAGTTGGTGCTGGTTCTGTATTATCTGCTGATTTAATGGCTGATGAGCTAGACCTAGAATATAAACCCAAACCAAGTATGTTTAAAGAATTGATGAAAACCATAGGTAATGTTAATAAAGCACAGGTAGAAGCTAATGCTAATTTAGGTGCTGGTGTTATAAATAGTGTAGGTGGTTTATTAGCTGACCCATCTATTATGGCGGAAATAGCAGTTAGAGGAATGGCAGGTCTTGGACTTGGTGGATTATTAATGTCTAATGATTTAAATGCAGGTGAAGACCAACAATTATTTTTACAGAGATTAAAACAAAGATGACAAAATCAGAAGCATTTAGAAACTTACTACAAAGTCAGGAACTATTAGACGAAGTAGAAGCAATGAAAAAAGAATTAACAGATTTAATTATTAATTCTGATGATGATGAATCAAGCGTAAGAGAAGCAGCTTATGTCAGAATCAGAACTATCAACGAACTCATGTCTCGTTTTGAATCTATCGCAAAAGATGATGAGATTAAAGATAAGGCATGGAAAATAATATAGACATTTAGTCTGTATGGGAACGCCACACCTAGATGGCATAAGGAAATACAATGAGTGAAGAAACCACGACTTCTACACCAGTAGAAAGTGGCGACAATCCAATAACAATGTCAGAAGCAGCATCTGCATTTGAAGGTATGTTGTCCACACCAGAGGACTCTAACGAGCAACCAACTGAAAAGGAAGAAGATACACAAGAAGCAGAAGTAGAAGAAACAGATGTTGAATTAGAAGCTGAAGAAACTGAAGAAGTTGAAGAAACTGAAGAAGTTGAATTAGCTGAAGAAGAAACTGAAGATGAATCCGAGATTGAAGATGAAGAAGTAGTTGAGGAAGAACAAACTTTCACGATCAAAGCAGCAGGTGAAGAAAAAGAAGTTACCCTTGATGAACTTAAAAAATCTTATCAACTTGGCTCTGATTATACTAAAAAGACTCAAGAAGTAGCTGAACAGCGTAAAGTTATAGAACAAGAAGCTAAAGCTATTATTGAAGCTAGAAAAGTTAGGGATGACTATGCTCAAAAACTTCAAGCAGTTGAACAATTCTTGACTGGCACTAATGATAGTCCAGAAGATTTAGCAGTTATGAAAGAGAACGACCCAATAGGATATGCAGTTAAGGTCGCAGAAATGACCGAAAAAAAAGAACAGTTACAAACTGTGCAATCTGAACGACAACGCCTTGCTCAAGAGCAAAACGCAGTAAGAGCAGATGAAATGCAAAAGTTTGTAGCAAATGAAGCACAAAAGCTGACACAATCCTTGCCAGAGTTTTCAGACAAAGCCAAAGGCGAACAGATCAAAAATGAAATTCGCAATTATGGTAAGAAGGTTGGTTTTACAGACGAAGAGCTATCTCAAGTCTATGATTCACGCCATGTTTTAGTGTTACACAAAGCGGCGCAATGGGACAAACTTCAATCATCTAAATCAGGTGTAAAGAAAAAAGTCGCAAAAGCTCCAAAAACTTTAAAAGGTGGAGCTAAAGTAAAGCAGACTGTAACCGATAAACAGAAAAAACAACAACGAAGGTTACTGCAAACTGGTGATGCCAGAGATGCAGCAGCTTTATTTGAAAACTTTATTTAAGGAAAAATAACAATGGCTTCATTTCATACTTATCAAGCAATTGGTATGCGTGAGGATTTATCCAACACCATATACAATATTGCTCCGACAGAAACTCCTGTAGTTTCTTCTATCGGTAAAACAAAAGCAACAGCTACTCTACATGAGTGGCAAACAGATACACTAGGTGCAGCAGCTAATACAGCTCTTGTCGAAGGTGCAGATGCAGCAGCATTTACAGCAGTTCCTACAGTTAGAGCTACTAACAGAACTCAAATTTTAGGTAAAACAGTTAATGTAACTGGTACTCTTGATTCAGTTGATAAAGCTGGTCGTAAGACAGAAACAGCTTATCAGTTAGCTAAAGCTGGTCAAGAACTAAAACGAGACATAGAATTTGCTATTCTTGGTAATGTTGCTCCAGTAACATCAGCAGGTAGTACAGCACCAAAGATGGCTTCTATTCAAACTTGGATTAGAACTAACTGGACTACAGTAGGTACAGGTTCTCCAGCAGCTCCAGCATCCCCTCCAGGTTCAGCAGCTAGAACTGCAACTTCAACTAGTACTACAGCAGCGTTTACAGAAGTAGCTTTAAAAGCTGCTATGAAATCAGCGTTTAATGCAGGTGGTAGTCCAACTATGTTAGTTGTTCCACCAAACCAAAAAGTTAAAGTATCAGCTTTTTCTGGTATTGCAGCTAATCGTGTTTCCACACCTAATGCAGGTACTACTACAAAAGCAGCAGCTATTGTAGGTGCAGCAGATGTGTACCTATCAGACTTTGGTATGCTTTCAGTAATTCCAGAAAGATTCATGACTTCTGATTATTCATCAAACAATGGTGAACAAGCTCTTATTTTAGACCCAACAATGTTGTCTTTAGCAACTTTAAGACCATTCCAGTCTACTTTACTAGCTAAAACAGGTGATGCTGAAAAACATCAAATGCTTACAGAGCTAACTCTGCAAGTAAGTAACGAAGCAGCTCATGCTATCGTTGCAGATTTGAACGCTTAATTAAACATTAAGTATTGATATTGCCCACTTCGGTGGGCATATCTTTTAAGGATAATTATGGTAGACAAATTTAAAAGCACTTGGTCGCAACCAATAAAATACAGACACCAAACAAAACAC
>ERZ1046876.1124-NODE-1124-length-18119-cov-11.566320_pt1 | contig 18119 bp, 16 predicted proteins | sample MGYA00383094_ERZ1046876 | MGnify/ENA primary metagenome ERZ1046876 (study PRJEB29581, sample SAMEA5548364) | metagenome | biome: marine; feature: coastal; material: water | depth 50 m | study: Short-term variability in the microbial, nano- and picoplankton...
CCAGTGAAACCGACTGCGCCGACACTGGGGCCGAGATAGTCATAGCAGCGGTAATTGCTGCAGTTGCTAAAATCTTTTTCATTTTGCTCTCCTAATTTATGCCAAGCACTCGGCAATACGCGACCAAAAGGCCTAAAATTTAACCAACCTTATAGCGTTAATTCGGCTCAAGCAAGACCCACAAAGGTAAGGATTCCATGCACTTTCCACGAATCTTCGACGTTTTCGCTAGATTTCCAGTAAATCCCGCGTGTCAAAGGCGACTCGGGTTTGGCGCCCCATGAAATCTAACAGAACCCATGCGCGTTGATCTGCTGTCATTTCGACGATTTTCCCGACCCAATCTGCGAAGGGGCCGCTGGCCAGTTTAACCTCATCACCTTCGGAGAATTTGACATCTGTCTCGACAATGTCACCCTCTGTGCAACGCTCTTTGATCGCCTCAACCAAGCCCGAAGGAACCCGCGTCGGTTTCCCCGCTGTCGATACAATGCGCGATACTCCATAAGTCGAGTTGATCGTGCGCCATGCGTTCCCACCATCGTTCACTTGCGCAAAAAGATAACCTGGAAACAATGGCTTAACCATTGTTACGAACTTATCGCCACGCCTTTGTGTTTGTTCGGTTTTAGGCAAAAACACCGTGATGTTCTGGCGTTCGAGATTGCGAACTGCGATTGCATCAGAGTTGGGCTTGAACTGAACAAGCACCCATTCTTCGTCTTCAATACCCTGCATCTTAAATCACTCGCCACAACAATAGGCGCGACTTTAGTTGAGACGACGAGGATTGAAAAGCGACCTGTTCAGCGCGCCAAAGCCACTTTCAGTCTGTTGTAGGAATCTTTCGGCGTTCTAACCTGAGTCTCAAAATCCACGTGAACCAGTCCGAATCGCTTTTCATACCCAAGTGACCACTCATAATTGTCCAATAGAGACCAAGCAAAATAGCCTTTAACCGGCGCGCCTTGGTCTATTGCCGCTTTAACGGCTGCCAAATGCTGGTTCAGATAGCTTGTTCGCTCAGAATCAATCACCTCGCCACCGACCACACTATCCGCATTCGCCATCCCGTTTTCGGTGATGTAAATCGGCACCTCGCGTGAGTATTCCTTCCACGTCCGCAAAATGAAATCCGTCAGACCCTGAGGATAGATCTCCCAATCCATTTGAGTCTTGGCCAACGGGCCCTCCACGGTTGTCAAATTTGGCCAAGCGCCTTGCTCGGGGGCGATGACGGAACGGGTGTAGTAGTTGATTCCGCACCAATCGAGCTTTTCACCGATCACGTCAAAATCATCCTGCCAGCCTTTTGGCATGTGTGGCCCTAATCCACGCATGAGGTTTTCCGGATATTCCTTGTTGAACACACCGCCCAAGAAGAAGCGATTGTAATACGCATCATAGAGATCCGCAGCTTCACGCGCGGCTTTGCTTTCATCAACCGGTGTGGCCCACTCGCAGTTGAACACGCACCCAAGGTTGCTCATCCCCAAGCCACGCATCGTTTGTATCGCGGTGCCGTGCGCCAACAAGACGTGGTGCATGGCACGGGCCGTTGCGCGGATGTCGCGTTTGCCGGGGGCGTGCTGACCTAGGAAATGTGATAGCCAACTGACACACCAAGGTTCGTTTATTGGTGCTACGGAATGCATGCGGTCACCCAGCCTGCTCATGACAACTTCCGTGAAATCGCCAAACCAAGATGCGATATCTCGGTTCGTCCAGCCCCCTAAATCTGCCAGCGCAGATGGCAACTCCCAGTGATAGAGCGTTGCGCAGGGTTTTAGTCCGCGCTCTAACATCGCGTCCGTCAGGCGGTCATAGTAATCCAACCCTTCTTGGTTCACATGCCCTCGGCCTTCGGGCATAACCCGTGCCCAACTGGTCGAAAACCGATAAGCATCAAAGCCTGCAGCTTGGACCAAATCCAGATCTTCGGCGTATCGGTGATAGTGATCGCACGCGACTGCGCCATCTTCGTTGCGCACAACGTTGCCAGGTGTTCTTGCAAAGGTATCCCAATGCGTTTCCCCTGCCCCACCGAATTTATGGCCCTCTATCTGGTAGGATGAAGTGGCCACCCCAAAGAGAAACTCTTCGGGAAAGTCAGATCGACTGTATTGCATTTTATGTCCTTGGAGCAGGCCCAGTGGATCGACCGACCACAAGCTCAGCTTCCAAGAGCAGGCTTTGCGGTGCGATGTCTGGGTCTTGAATTTGATCGATAAGCATGCGGGCGATGATCCGCCCAGCTTCGCGTACGCTGGAACGAGTCGCGGTGAAAATCGGGACGTCTTGGCCGTTTCTAAGATACGACAGATCATCGTCATGCGTGATAACCGAAATATCGCGACCCATCTTCAAACCGGCCTCTTCGATCGCTCGGCGCACACCAATAGCCACAATAAGCGATGACACAAGGATCGCTGACGGTGGGTTATCCATGGCAAGCATATCGCGGGTCTCATGGTGACCAAAAACCTCGGTCATCTCGGCGCTGCGCATCAAGGCCGTGTCCGGCACGATGCCCTTTGATTGGAGACCTTCAATATAGCCTGTGCGTCTACGTTGGGCGAAATCCATATCCTCAAGACCGTTTATCAGTGCGATCCGCGTATGCCCAAGATCGCATAAAAACTCGGTCGCACGATGGAACGCATGCATGTTGTTCACGTCCACCCAAGAATAGGGCTCGGTCACTTCGGACGCTCGCCCGTGCACGATAAACGGCAAACCAATTCTTCTGAGGATACCAATTCGCTCGTCATCGACCTTCGGGCCTTGGATAATCAAGCCGTCGATTGCCCCTTTGCGACGCAGCTTAATATATGCGTCCTCTTGATCGCCGTCGCCCACTTGTGAAAACAGCATATCGTAGCCATTCTTGCCGTAGACCTCGCAGGCGCCGGCAACGAAATCTCCGAAAACTGGGTTCACCATTTCGTGGCGCGCAGAGGTTGGAATGACGTGACCGATAGTCATGGATCGACCCGTCGCCAAACCCTTGGCCCGCTTGTTGGGACTATAATTGTGCTGCCGCGCAACTTCGGCAACACGCATACGTGTCGCTTCGTTCACCTCGGGGTAGCCATTTAACGCACGGCTAACCGTGGTTTGGGACAGCCCAAGTTTTTCTGACAGCTCTTTAAGGTTCATATTTGTCTCAAAGCGGTTTCAAATTTGTATATTTATCATAGTGAAATACCACAGCCGCACAAGGCGGTACGTGCGACAATAGTTTATAATATGTTAATAAATCAAAGGCTAAATCAAAATAATTTTCCGCAATTGACACAATTGGGTAGAATCATCTACAACCCATATTCATCCAAAGCGCTTTGGAAAGTGCTTCGGAAAGGAAATCGCGCCTCGGCGCACTTGGGAGGAAACTCAATGAAACGTTCACTCTATGCCGGCGCAGCTGCGCTGGCTCTTACGGCTGGTATGGCAAGCGCAGACGGTCATCTGGCATTTGGCTCAGATGGCGGCCCGTTCAGCTGGGACAGCTACAATGCGTATAAATACAGTGCGCCAGACCTTTCGGGTCAGTCGATCACCGTTTCGGGTCCATGGTTGTCGCCAGAGGATGGCTACTTCGACAACATGCTCGCTTACTTTGAAGACGCGACTGGTGCAGACGTCAGCTACGTAGGATCAGACAGCTTTGAACAGAACATCGTCATCGACGCCGAAGCCGGTGCAGCGCCAAACATCGCTGTGTTCCCGCAGCCCGGCCTAGCGGCTGATCTGGCGTCACGCGGCCTACTGTCTCCTCTGCCATCAGGCATGGGCGACTGGATCACCAACAACTACGGCGCGGGTTCGTCATGGGTTGATCTGGGCACATATGCAGACGCAGACGGCAACGACCAGCTTTACGGCTATTTCTACAACGTAAACGTCAAGTCGCTGGTTTGGTATAACCCAGAGAACTTCGAAGACGCTGGTTACGACGTCCCAGGCTCAATGGAAGAGCTGAAGGCACTGACTGAGCAGATCGTTGCAGAGGGCGAGACGCCTTGGTGTATTGGTCTGGGTTCAGGCGCTGCAACTGGCTGGCCGGCAACCGACTGGGTCGAAGATCTGATGCTGCGCACACAGCCAGCTGACGTTTATGACGCTTGGACAACCAACGAAATTCCGTTCAACGATGCACGCGTTATTGCAGCAATCGAAGAGTTCGGTTGGTTCGCACGTAACGACGCGAATGTTTCGGGTGGTGCCGGTGCTGTTGCGACGACTGACTTCCGCGACAGCCCACAGGGTCTCTTCAGCTCGCCTCCGCAGTGCTACATGCACCGTCAGGCGTCGTTCGTTCCGGCATTCTTCCCAGAAGATGTTGAGTTCGGTGTAGATGCAGACTTCTTCTACTTCCCAAGCTACGAGTCCAAATCACTTGGTAACCCAGTTCTGGGTGGTGGTACTCTGATGGCGATCACTGATCCTTCGGATGGGGCATCAGCTCTGATGGAATTCCTTCAATTGCCAATCGCACATGAGATCATGATGGCGCAGACAGGCTTCCTAACACCGCACAAAGGTGTGAATCTTGAAGCATATCTGAACGACACGCTACGCGGCCAAGGCCAGATCCTAATCGACGCGACAACATTCCGCTTCGACGGCTCTGATCTGATGCCAGGCGGTGTTGGTGCAGGATCGTTCTGGACAGGTATGGTTGACTATGCTGGCGGCAAAGACGCCACAGAAGTTGCCAATGAAATCCAGTCTTCTTGGAACGCTCTGAAGTAATCGCTTCAGCAATCCAAACCATAGCCGAGGGCGGCCCGTAGACACGCCGCCGCCCTCGGTTCATACTTTTCACTCAAAAAATTCAGTCATCTTAAGGGGGACGCTATGCATCCGGCGCTATTGGGAGTTTTCACCATCGCGATCGGGGTTGTTGGTTGTGTCGGCTATTTCTACCTCTCCAACGTATTCCTCGACAAAGTCCTCTTTCCTGCCAGCGGACCAAAAGCTGGCCGTAACATCAACATGGCAAACCAAATCCGCCCTTGGCTGTTTTTGTTTCCCGCCTTCTTTGCCTTGACCCTATACCTAGCCTATCCGGTGTTTGAGACCCTACGTCTGTCACTCACAGATCGTCTCCCGGGGAACCGCTACGAATTCGTCGGGCTCGACAATTACCGTCAAATGTTTGCTGAAACCAAGTTCTGGGAATCCATGCGCAACAACATGCTTTGGCTTCTTGTAGTGCCGGCCGCCTCAACCGGATTTGGCCTGCTGGTCGCTCAGCTGACGGACCGCATCAAATGGGGCAACATCGCCAAATCCCTGATCTTCATGCCAATGGCGATCTCACTGGTCGGTGCTGCTGTTATCTGGAAGCTTGTGTATGACACTCGCCCGATTGAACAAGATCAGATCGGTGTCCTGAACGCGCTTTATATCTTCTTTGGCGGAGACGCCCCGATCACTTGGCTGACGATGCCATTCTGGAACAATTTCTTTCTGATGGCTGTCCTGATCTGGATTCAAACCGGCTTTGCCATGGTCATCCTGTCTGCTGCCCTACGTGGTATTCCAGAGGAAACGATTGAGGCCGCAATCATCGACGGCGCCGGTCCCTTTCAGGTCTTCTTTAAGATCAAGGTGCCGCAGATCAAGAACACCATTGTCGTGGTCTGGACGACCATCACAATCGCAGTGCTTAAGGTCTTTGACATCGTGTTCGCGATGACCAACGGTCAATGGGAAACACAGGTTCTAGCAAACTACATGTTCGACAAATTATTCCGCGCCAATGATTGGGGGATAGGATCGGCTTCGGCCATGATCATCATGCTACTTGTGACCCCAATCCTTGTCTGGAACGTGCGCAACGCGCGCAATGAAATGCGCTAAGAGAGGGCAAGATTATGGACAATATTGCAGGTCAAAAATCCAGCCTAACATGGGCCGTACATCTGTCGGTACTGGCGCTAGTCGCTCTGTGGCTATTCCCAACCGTCGGATTGTTTGTGTCGTCGTTTCGCACGACCGACCAGATCGTCACCGGCGGCTGGTGGAAATCACTGTTCCCATCCGAGCAGAACCTAACCATTCGCGCAGACTCGCCGGAAAACCAGATTGAGGTGGGCGGTCTCTATGTCATCGAGGGCGAACTTTTCGACGCCGACCAAGAGTTTGAAGTTCTCGTGTGGGGCACCTCGTCACGTGCTATAGACGCTTATACACCCGGCGAAACAGGTGAGCTCAACAAAGGTGGTACAATTTCCGTCACCGCTGAGGGTCACTATCGCCTTGAAAATACTGAACCTTTCGCCGGAAAGCGAGGGCAGCGTATTTTCGCTACTGCCGTGACACCCCCGGAATTCACGTTCAACAACTATAAAACCGTTCTCTTTACGGGGGCTTCTTCCGAAAGCATGGGCTCAGCGTTCCTAAATACTCTGACCGTAACCATTCCAGCAACGATCATCCCGATCCTTGTGGCAGCATTTGCCGCTTACGCCCTTGCGTGGATGGATTTTCCCGGCCGTGCATTGCTGATTGCAATCGTCGTGGGACTGCTGGTCGTGCCGCTTCAACTGGCGTTGATACCGCTGTTGAAGCTGCACCTCGCGATCGGAATCGGTAAGGGATACTTGGGGGTTTGGATGGCCCATACCGGCTTTGGGTTACCCTTGGCGATCTACTTACTGAGGAACTACATGGTCGGATTGCCCAAGGACATCATCGAGAACGCCCGCGTAGACGGTGCCACCGATTTCCAAATCTTCGTTAAGCTTATCCTACCGCTTTCATTTCCGGCACTGGCATCCTTTGCGATCTTCCAATTCCTGTGGACGTGGAACGATCTGTTGGTCGCCAAAGTGTTCCTAATCGACGCCACCGGTCAGACGACCGTTATGACCAACCGTATCGTTGAAATGCTTGGCACAAGGGGCGGCAATTGGGAAATTCTTGCAACAGCGGCGTTTGTTTCGATCTCGGTGCCACTGATTGTCTTTTTCGCTCTACAAAAATATCTGGTTCGCGGGCTTCTCGCTGGATCGGTAAAATAGGACTACGACTATGAACGCGCAATTCTCTGCACAAACGCGTGCCGACCTTGGCAACGATCCGGATTGGTGGCGTGGTGGTGTGATCTATCAGATCTATCCGCGCAGCTTTCAGGACAGCAACGATGATGGCGTTGGCGATCTGAAAGGCATAACCCAGCGCCTGCCATACGTGGCTTCGCTTGGGGTGGATGCGATCTGGGTTTCGCCGTTCTTTAAGTCTCCTATGGATGACTTTGGCTATGACGTCAGCGACTACTGCGACATCGATCCAATGTTCGGCACAATGGCAGATTTTGACGAGATGCTCGCCACTGCCCATCACCTTGGTGTGCGGGTCATAATCGACCTCGTTCTTTCGCACAGCTCAGACCAACATCCTTGGTTCAAGGAAAGCCGTGCCAATAGAACGAATGCAAAGTCAGATTGGTATGTTTGGACCGACCCGAAAGAGGACGGCACCCCACCAAACAATTGGCTTTCCATTTTTGGGGGCTCGGCCTGGCAATGGGATTCCCGCCGCGAGCAGTATTATCTGCACAATTTTCTAACCTCGCAGCCCGACCTCAATTTCCACTGTCCTGATGTCCAAGACGCTTTGTTGGATGTCACCCGCTTTTGGCTAGATAAGGGCGTTGATGGATTTCGTTTGGACACGATCAACTTTTATATCCATGACAAACTACTGCGTTCAAACCCACCCTTGCCGGTGGATCAACGTGACGAATCCATCGCTCCGCGTGTGAACCCCTACAATCACCAACTACACCTTTATTCGAAGAACCAACCCGAGAATCTCGATTTCCTAAAGCGTTTCCGATCCTTGCTGGATGAATACGAAGACCGCACAGCGGTTGGCGAAGTCGGCGACCCGCAGATGGGTCTCGACATTATGGGCCAATACACGGCGGGCGATGAGCGCGTGCACATGTGCTACAGTTTTGAGTTTCTATCTGCCCATCTGCCGACTGCAAATCGCTTTGCGGATGTCATGGCGAATGTCGATGAAAAAGTTGCAGACGGCTGGCCATGCTGGGCGTTTTCGAACCATGACGTGATCCGCCATTCCACTCGCTGGGACCTTCAAGATGCAGCCAAACGCTGCCTCGCCACGCTTCTACTTACACTTCGCGGCACGGTATGCCTTTATCAAGGTGAAGAGCTTGGCCTTGAGGAAGCGAACGTAGGCTTTGAGGATTTGCAGGACCCATACGGCATCGAATTCTGGCCTGAATTCAAAGGCCGCGATGGATGTCGAACCCCAATGGTTTGGCAACAAGACAATTCGAACGGTGGGTTTTCCGCCGCCAAGCCTTGGCTGCCGATCGGGTCGGATCACTTGGGCGTTGCAGTTGGAGCGCAAACGAACGACGTAAGCTCTCTGCTGAACCACTACCGCCGATGCATCCAGTTCCGCAAAGCGCACCCTGAATTGACCAAAGGCGCGCACAGCAAACTGACCGACACAAACGGCGTGCTGCATTTCACGCGGGATCATAACGGCGAAACGATGCTTTGTGCCTTCAACCTAACGGACGAGGTCAAGGATTTTACCCTACCTTCAGGGAAATGGGCCGCGATCGGCACCGAACTCGGGGCCGCTGACCTCGGTGCACCAACAATAACACTTGGCGCTTGGCAACCGCTTCTAGCGAAGAAAATATAGGGAAGTGAACGACCATGGCTGATCTTAAACTTACCAATGTCGACAAAACCTACGCAGGTGCTGTCAACGTTCTAAAAGACATTAATCTCGACATCGAAACCGGCGAGCTGATCGTCTTCGTCGGCCCTTCAGGTTGCGGCAAGTCCACATTGCTTCGAATGATTGCTGGTCTTGAGAAAATCACCGGCGGCACGCTTGAGATTGACGGCATGCCGATGAATGACATGCCCCCTGCTCAGCGCGGTATCGCGATGGTGTTCCAATCCTACGCACTCTACCCGCATATGACGGTGCGCGAAAACATGCAGTTCGCACTGAAGATCGCCAAGATGCCAAAGGATGAGATTGATGCAGCCGTCAATAAGGCCGCAAAAACGCTACAACTTGACGAATATCTTGACCGCCTTCCAAAGGCGCTTTCAGGCGGACAACGCCAGCGTGTTGCCATCGGTCGCTCAATCGTACGCGATCCAAAGGTTTATCTTTTTGACGAACCGCTCTCGAACTTGGATGCCGCATTGCGCGTCGCAACACGTATCGAGATTGCGCGCCTGAAAGAGGCCATGCCTGAAAGCACGATGATCTACGTCACACATGATCAGGTCGAGGCAATGACGCTGGCGACCCGCATCGTCGTACTGGCCAATAAAGGCATAGCGCAAGTCGGCACGCCGCTTGAATTGTACCAAGCACCCCAAAACGAATTTGTTGCCCAGTTCATCGGTTCTCCATCAATGAACCTGTTATCTGGCAAAATCACCGAAACCGGTGCTGCGACCAAGATTGCGCTTGATAGTGGCGGCACGGCTGTAACGTCTATCGCAACAACCGAAGGCGAAGCAGGCAAAGCGGTTAAAATCGGTGTGCGCCCTGAAGATCTGGTTTCAACTGACGGCGAATGTATCCTGTCCGCAGACGTAGACTATGTCGAAGCCTTGGGAGAAGTCACCTTGGCCTATTTCAACAATCCCGACGGCGGCGATCAGTTGATCGCAAAGCTGCCGGGCGTGCACCACGAACTGCGCGGCAGCTCGCTGAACCTAACAGCAGACCCATCCAAGGTTCATATGTTCCATAACGGGCTAAGCATGCGCTAACACTTCGGCCTTGCAAGCCGTCAAACCGGACTGCGCCTCCCGGCGGTCCGGTTTTTTTTGACGCTTTTGACCAATGTGTCGGATTCAGGCGCGCCCACGCTCGCTCGCATTGGCCCAATGACCGAAATCAATCCGTCAATTGTGGAGGATCACGGATGAAAGTTGGCTTTATTGGTCTTGGAAATGTGGGCGGTAAACTGTCCGGCTCTTTGCTGAGAAACGGTGTGGATTTGACAGTCCACGACCTCAACGAAGATCTCGTGAATGATTACGTTGCAAAAGGCGCCAAGAAAACCAGCGGCCCCGCGCAATTGATGCGCGATTGCGATGCGGTCATAACATGCCTACCCTCGCCAGCAGCCTCAGACGCGGTCATGCAACAAATGCTGCCCGAAGTAACAACGGGCAAAATCTGGATGGAGATGTCGACCACCGACGAGGCCGAGGTCAAACGCCTCGGCGCAATGGTCATCGAACGCGGTGGAGCGGCAGTGGATTGCCCTGTTTCAGGCGGCTGTCACCGAGCCGCAACCGGCAACATCTCAATCTTCGCAGGCTGCGACCGCGAAACGTTTGAAAGGATCGCCCCCTTCCTGAAAACCATGGGCCGACGCATTCTACACACAGGCGACCTTGGCTCTGCATCCGTCCTCAAGGTGCTGACGAACTTTCTGGCGACCGCCAACTTGATCACTTGCGCTGAGGCCCTTGTGACGGCCAAGGCCGCAGGCATGGACCTCAACACGACGTACGAGGCCATCAAAATCTCGTCCGGCACAAGTTTTGTGCATGAAACCGAAAGCCAAGTCATCTTAAACGGCTCACGCGATATCAGCTTCACGATGGACCTTGTGAAAAAGGACATCGGCCTGTTCCAAGAGGTCGCAGACCGCGCCGGCGTACCGCTGGAAATGAACCCTTTGATGATCAAAATCTTCGACGACGCAATCTCTCGCTACGGCGAGCGCGAATGGTCGCCCAACATCATCAAACGACTAGAAGACGCCACGGGCCTCGATATTACTGCATCGGGCTTTCCCGACGAAATCCTCGACGATGAGCCAGAAGAACCAGGCTATGAGGTCATTCCAACAGGTCGCGCATAATCTTTTTCTGTCCTGAAGTATCCTCGGGGGTTTCAAAGGGGGCAGACAGCCCCCTTTGCCTAGCCTAGGTCAATTCATGACGCCAAGGTGGGTTCGCTCCAGCGCGTGACACCGTGACGGCGGCCACTTTGGCCGCAAATTTCAACGCCGTTTGAATATCCTCGCCCGAGGTAGACCTTAGCGCGTCTTTGCTCAGCAATCCCATTTCGGACAATTTGGCAAGAAAGCCAGCGTTGAACGTATCCCCAGCCCCAACGGTATCGACGACTTTAACTTTCTCAATCCCCGCATGGACCTCGGTGCCATCTGACAAAAATGCGCTGGCGCCATCGCCACCCCGTGTCAGTATCACCAACACCGGTCCGGCAGAGCGGATCTTTTGCAACTTGGACGTCAGGCTCTCAGAGCCGGGATAGAGCCAATTCAAATCTTCGTCAGACACTTTCACGATATCCGACAGACCGATCATCGCTTCAAGACGATTGCGGTACACAACAACGTCGCCGATAGACTTTGGGCGGATGTTGGGGTCGAGCATGACGACATGTTTCTTGGCAAGTTTAGCCTGCAGAGTTTGATAGGTTGCTGCTGCGGGTTCCAAGCATAAACTTATCCCTCCAAATAACGCTGCATTCACTTCATCTGAAATCTCGGGTAGATCGCTGGTTGCGATCATCCTCCCAGCAGAGTTTTCGTCCATAAACGTATAAGCTGCGCTGCCATTTGTAAGCTGAACAAACGCCAATGTCGTTGGTCGATCGCTGCGAATTAGGTGTGATGCGTTTACGTGGCTTGCATTGAGAGATGCTGTAATTTGTTGACCAAATATGTCCGTCGATACGCCCGACAAAAGGCCGACTTGAACGCCAAGGCGGCCCAATGCAACAGATGTATTCAATGAAGCACCACCATCATGTGGAACAAATCCCATTGCCCCGGTATTTGTGGGCTTTGGGATCATATCTATAAGGGCTTCACCGCAGCATAGGATCATCTAACTGTCCTCATTTGGATCAAAATGTTATCGCTAACATATGCGTAATACAGGTCGAATTGACGCTTGCCAAGAAACTATTGCGCACCACCGCGAGACGATTTTTAGCCGGTCACGCAGGGTTGCGCCATATCCGGATCAGGGTTCCAACAATGATGCCTGCGAGAATACCAGCTATGTCAGCGTAAAGATCTTCGATTTCGCGGCTTCGGCCAAAATAGGGTTGAGCAATTTCAATCAATGCGCCAAAGGCAGTAGCCAAAGGAACAAGCCAAATAAACGCCCAACGGTGCACCATCGCGCCAGGTACAACCAGCGCAAAAAAGGCGATGGCATGGTAGGCTTTGTCAGCCCATTTGGGACCGGCGGCCTCTGATGGGGCATGAAGCAACGTCAAAAACGCAATCGCTAAGGCGATCATCACCATCGACAGATCTGCCGCCCACCTTAGCCTAGATTTTTGAGTTGTTGCTGACACTTGGTTTCCTGCATGTTTTCCACCGCTGTTTAAGCGCTCGCTGCGGTTGATACGAGATAAAAGTTTCGATTACGCAAATCCCCGCCCATGTCGCCGCTTGCTTTGATCGCACGCGATAGGCACTACTTCGGTATGAACGCACCCCGTCCCTTCTCAGTTATGACCAAGCCCATTGGGCCACGGTGCAATATTGACTGTAAATATTGCTACTATCTTGAAAAGGAAAAGCTGTTCCCGTCGGAAAAAAAGTTCCGCATGTCGGACGACGTGTTGGAAAGCTACATTCGCCAATTAATCGAAACCTCGACCGAGGCCGGTATTCGCGAAATCCCGTTTGCGTGGCAGGGTGGCGAGCCCACGATGCTCGGCGTTGACTACTTTCGCAAAATTGTCGAACTACAGGGCAAATACACCCCCAATGGCGCAACCGTCGCAAACGCATTTCAGACCAACGGCATTTTGTTGGACGATGAGTGGGGCCAGTTCCTGCATGACAATCGGTTTCTTATTGGCCTCAGCATCGACGGGCCTAAGAAAATCCATGACAAGTACCGCATAGATCGCGCTGGACGGCCCACGTTTGATAAAGTGATGAAGGGGCTTGAGGTTTTGCAGCGTCACGATGTTGAACATAATTCGCTGACGACGGTGCACCGTGCAAATGGTGGCAAGGGCAAGGAAATCTACAAGTTCCTCAAAGGTCTGGGGATGGAGTTTTTGCAGTTCATTCCGATTGCCGAACGCAGCTCTCCCGAAGGGGGTCTAGCCAGTGCACCGCAAGTAGACATGGACCCAGGCAACACCGTGACCGAGTGGAGCGTTAGCCCAAAAGTCTATGGCAAGTTTCTCTGCGATATCTTCGATACGTGGTTCAAAGCCGATATCGGGCAAACCTACGTGCAATATTTTGATGTGCAACTTGGCCTGTGGTTGGGCGGGCCGTCGTCGCTGTGCATATTTTCCGAGACCTGCGGCAACGCCTTAGCGCTTGAGCATGATGGCTCGCTCTATTCGTGCGACCATTATGTGTATCCCGAATATCGTTTGGGTAAAGTCACCGAGACACCTATGCGCGATATGGTTTGGACGGATAAGCAGTTTGCGTTTGGCGAGGATAAGCGCGCTGGCCTGACGTCGCAGTGTAAATCTTGCGAGTTTAAGTTCGCCTGTAACGGCGGCTGTCCAAAGCAGCGGTTTGCCGTGAACAAGCAGGGGGAAAGCAATCACAATTACTTTTGTGAAAGCTTCACGATGTTCTTTCGGCATTGCGGACCACGCATGCGCGCGATGGCCGATGCCGTTCGCACAAATCAACAAGCTTGGACCGCATCACCGATGATGGTGAAACGCGCGCAAAAGAACTGATCGCCGCAGGGTCTTGTGACGCTTGGGCCAAACGTCCATAAAGGGCGCAACACACAATTCAAAGGGTTTGAACCATGCTGGAACTGGGCACAAATGGCACAGGCGCACCTGCCGGTGATCTGATCAAAGACGTCTCGGAAGCGACCTTTATGACCGAGGTCGTTGAAGCCTCACAAACGGTTCCTGTGATCGTTGATTTTTGGGCACCTTGGTGTGGCCCATGCAAAACTCTCGGGCCTGCGCTTGAGGCTGCGGTTACCGCTGCACGCGGTGCGGTCAAAATGGCCAAGGTGAATGTGGACGAGAACCAAGGGATTGCGGGCCAATTGCAGGTTCAGTCTATTCCAACCGTTTATGCTTTTTGGAAGGGCCAACCAATTGACGGGTTTCAGGGCGCAGTTCCGGGATCTGAAATTGACGCGTTTGTTGAACGCGTGGTGAAAGCAGCTGGCGGTGACGCAAGCGGTGGTTTGGACGACGCGGTAGAAGCCGCTGAGGAAATGCTGGCTGAGGGGGCCGCATCAGATGCAGCGCAGACCTTTGCTGCCATTTTGGGCGAAGAGCCTAGTCATGCGGTCGCCTATGGAGGTCTGATCCGTGCGACCATCGCACTTGAGGACTTGGCGCAAGCTGAAACATTGTTGAATTCGGTTCCGGAAGACATTGCAGAAAGCCCTGAAATTCTGGCCGCGAAGGCGCAGTTCGATTTGGCCAAACAGGCGGAAAACGCTGGTCCGTTGGATGAGTTGCGCAACGCCGTCGAAGCTGACGAAAACGACCATCAGGCGCGGTTTGACTATGCAGTTGCACTGAACGCAGCCGACGACGCAGAGGAAGCCGTTAGCCAATTGCTTGAATTGTTCCGCAGAGATCGTGAATGGAACGACGGGGCTGCAAGAACCCAGCTGTTCACGGTGTTTGATGCGCTTAAGGCCAATGATCCGGTCGTTCTGAATGGACGGCGTAAGCTTAGCTCGATGATATTTGCCTGATCAGGTTTTGCGGTCTAGGGTTAGGCTATGAAGTTCAACGCCGCTGATCTTCCAGACAATATTCCTGTCTTTCCTCTGCCAGGGGCCGTTGTGCTGCCCCGGGCCCATTTGCCGTTGCACATATTTGAGCCGCGCTATCTGGCAATGCTGGACGACACGCTGAAGACGTCTCATCGGTTGATTGGCATGGCCCAACCTTTGCCGCTGTCGCCGAACAAGGGTCTGCACAAAATTGGGTGCGCTGGTCGTTTGACGCAATTCACTGAAACGGATGACAACCGGTATATGGTCACGCTAACGGGGATCAGTCGGTTCCGTATCACCCGAGAGGCCGCCGGTTTCGCGCCGTATATGCGCTGCGACGTGAACTGGCAGGACTTTGAGCGCGATTTGGGTAGCCCAGAAGAAGATGAGCTTGGGGACCGCGAGGCGTTCCTAAAACTTGTTGGAAAGTATTTTTATAAGGCCGAATTATCGACGGATTGGGAAAACCTCAAAGACGCTGAGGATGAAATTGTGATCAATGCGCTTGCGATGATGTGCCCGTTTGAGCCCGAAGACAAACAAGCGCTTTTAGAATGCGAAACTTTGGCGCAACGGCGTGAGACGCTGACGACCTTAATGAATATGGCCCTGCACAGCGGTGGCGAGGAGATGATGCAATGAGCGACACCCAATTTGACCGACGCATGCTTGAAGCACTGGTTTGCCCAGAGACCCACTCGCGGTTGAGTTATGATGCTGAGAAGCAGGAATTGGTGTCAAAATCCGCCAATCTCGCGTTTCCGATCCGCAATGGGATTCCGATCATGTTGATTGATGAGGCGCGCGCGCTGGAAGACTGATTTTCGCCCGCTGCGTAGTCGACAGAATGGGGGCTCTGCCCCCCGCTTCGCTCCCCCCGGGAATATTTTGGGACAAAAAAAAGCGGTTTTGGCCTGCGGCGGAATGGCTCCGGCAGGTCGATTGTTTCATCGGGGTTTATCGTACACTAATTGCAAGAAAGTGGCGGGCCCGCCTGTCGGCGAAGTGTCCTCACCGAGCACAGGTATTCCCTGCACCCTTGGGGTGATCTTTGGGGGTCTCGGCGGCCTTTTGGAGTTACCCATCCGGCGCGGAACCACTTTTGTCGACTTGGAGAATGTGCGGCTTAGGTGTTGAGAAGGTGTAAGCGATGCGAACGTTGCGCATGGGTAATGCGCCCTACAGGGATTGGCCCTTTAGCAACTTGGGTAGATCTCCGGTAAGACCGGCGGCCTCGCGGATGAAACTTCGGCGCAGGCCTGGCATGGCGTTTACGATGCCCATGCCGATGTCTCGGCCGACACGTAGGATTGGGTTATCGTTTGAAAACAGCTTGTTAACACCATCCGTCGCCACTGCGAGGGTTGCCGTATCAAAACGGCGCCACTGTTGGTAGCGTTTCAAGACGAGCGGACTGGCGAAGTCTTCGCCGCGGTTGGCCGCGTCAGAAATAACCTCGGCCAAAGCGCCAACATCGCGCAACCCAGCGTTCAGGCCCTGCCCGGCGATTGGGTGCATGCCATGGGCCGCGTCGCCCACCAAAGCCAGTCGGTCACCAACGAAGGCATTGGCCAGTGTTAAGTTTAGCGGATAGGTGAATCGCGCGCCTTCGAGGGAGATATCGCCAAGGAAATCTCCGAAACGGGGGCGGAGGACGTCGAGGTAATCTGCTTCGTTCAGCGCGTGTATTTCCTGCGCGCGGGCGTCAGTTTCGCTCCAAACGATCGAGGAACGATTGCCTGGCAGTGGCAGGATGGCCAGTGGGCCGGGTGGCATGAAGAACTGATGTGCGACACCTTCGTGAGGGCGTTCATGCGCGACGCAAGCAACCAGCGCCGTTTGGCCGTAGCCCCAACCAGTGCGGCCAATGCCAGCACGACTTGCCGTGCCACTTGATCGGCCGTCAGCGCCGATAAGCATGAGGGCTGTATGTTCGGTTCCGTCGGCGAGCGTCACCGAGACGCCATTTGGCGAGATTGCCTGAGTTTCCACCCGAGCGTCAAAGCATTGGGTGATACGGGGTTCGCGATCCATTGCCTCAAGCAGGGCACGGCGCAAGAAGCGGTCTTCGAGCATATAGCCCATCGGGCCTTCTTCGATTTCACGGTGGTCAAAATGAAGGAAAAACGGACCTGCGCCTTCGCCAGCGCGGCCGTCCGAGACTTTGATATCAAGCATCGGTTGAGACTGATCCGCGACGGCGTCCCAAACGCCAATCGCCTGCAGCAACCTCTTTGACGCTAGCGCCAAAGCATAAGAGCGACCATCAAACGAAGCCCCCTCAAGTGTTGGGCGCGATTGGGCGTCCAAAATGGTGACCGTCCGACCAGTTTGCGCCAGAGCCAGTGCCAGCGCGGGGCCGTTCAGCCCGCCTCCGACGATCACGATATCGCTGTTTAGATCCATACCAATTGATATGGGGGAAATCGCGGGATTGTCCATGCGCTTCGGTGCCGCTACCGTCAGTCCAAACGACACGGAGGCGATTATGAAGTGGCACGGCAACAGCTTGGCGGAACTGGGCGCAGAAATTGGCAATGGGCATCTAGATCCAGTGGATTTGACCGAGGCGTTTTTGGACGCGGCCGAAAGTCATGAGTTTGGCGAGCGTATCTACGCACGTTTGACCAAGGATCGAGCTTTGGCCGAGGCTGAGGCGGCGCGCAAACGTGCGCGCTCTGGGCATCGTCTTGGGTTGCTCGATGGGGTGCCTATATCGTGGAAGGATTTGTTTGATACGGCCGGTGTCGCGACAGAGGCCGGAAGCGAACTGCTAAAGGATCGCGTGCCGACGGCGGATGCCGAAGTCTTGCGCAACGCGACCTCGGCCGGGTTGGTGTGCCTTGGCAAAACCCACATGAGTGAGCTGGCGTTTTCTGGGTTGGGTTATAATCCAGTGACCGAAACGACGCCTTGTGTGAATGACCACGGGGCTGTTGCTGGTGGGTCGTCGTCTGGGGCTGCTGGGTCGGTTGCGTTTGGCCTTGCGCCTGCGGCTATTGGGTCAGACACAGGCGGTTCGGTGCGCGTTCCGGCGGCTTGGAATGATCTTGTCGGGCTGAAAACCACGTCCGGCCGTCTGTCTCTCAAAGGCGTTGTGCCGCTTTGTGCGCGGTTCGATACCGTTGGCCCACTGACCCACACGGTCGAAGACTCTTGCCTTTTGATGGCGGTGATGGAGGGCAGCAAGCCCGCAGACCTTCGCGGGGCCTCGCTGAAAGGTGTGCGCTTCGCCAGCCTTCGGACTTCGGTCCGGCATCAGCTAAGCCACGCAATCATGTCGTCCTACCAATCAGCCTGCGAGCGGTTTCAGGCGGCGGGCGCTGAGATCGTTGCCATTGAATTCCCTCGGCTTGAAGAGGCTTTGGC